>Ga0209016_1001423_pt1 | contig 19205 bp, 17 predicted proteins | sample EPASupsiteSAE305_FD_187265 | JGI IMG/M metagenome (GOLD analysis project Ga0209016, IMG submission 187265) | Bioremediated contaminated groundwater microbial communities from EPA Superfund site, New Mexico - SAE3-05 (SPAdes) (version 2) | ecosystem: Environmental > Aquatic > Deep subsurface >...
ATGGATAATCGCATTTTTAACGAGTGGGCGAAGGGGAAATTTTTTGGCAATTTCATCCGCCATCCGAGTGGTTTTAATAATGGTGATTTTATCGATGTTCATTCTATTCCTACGTTGAGGTATCGGCGCATAGACTCTACCGTGCGCTTTTCATAGTGGGAGGTTAAGGTATCGATTCCGCTGTTGCGTATTTCACCGCCGAAAGGGGTAATAATACCGCTTAGAGCCGTAGTATCGGCATTGGCGGCATCAGAGGCGACAACGTAGCACTGATTCATAATCGCTAATGCGGACGTTAGAGTTTGGAAATGATCGGCACGAAGTTTTCCCCATTGTGCGGGAACGGCGATGATGTCGCACCCTTCTAGCACCTGCCAGAGCTGTTTAAAACGAAGTTCAAAACAGATTAAAATTCCGATTTTAATCCCCTCGAAGTTAAAAGATTTGATCTCCCCCTCTTCTCCCGCATTAAAGTGTTCGTGTTCCGATCCGAGGGTAAAAAGTTTTGTTTTGGCTTGGGTGTGGAGAGTGGAACCCTTATGAAGCGCATATGCGATGTTATAGATATGTCCGTTTTTTTCCGTAATCGCGGTGAAGATCAAGAGACGATTTTTAACAGATTCAAGGAGTTTTTCAAGAGCGATAGGGGTAAATGCCGCCGCCGCTTCAAATCGATCATAGGCAAAGCCGCTCAAAACGACTTCAGGAGCGACGATGATGGCATCCTCGGGCGCTTGAGCGATGAGGGTGAGAAGTCGGTCAAGATTGTGATTGAAATCCGGATCGGTCTCAAAGCACAGCGAGACAAGAGGGCGGGTTTTAGAAGTCGTCAAAGCTGAGGCTTCCTTTGGAATAGTTGGTGACGGTTCCTTCAAAGAAGTTGGTTTTTTGGTCGTTGAATTTAGAGAAATCATCGACCCACTTGATTGGGTTAGAGACATTATAGAGCGGTTTCATCCCTACAGCGGTGAGACGATTATCGGCGAGATGTTGGATGTATTGTTCCACGATTTCATTCGTAAGTCCCAAAATTTGTCCTTGGGTGATGTACTGACCCCATGCCACTTCGAGTTCTACCGCTTTGCGGAACATGTCGTAAACCTCTTCAAGCAACTCTTCGGTAAAAAGGTCGCTTCGCTCGCGGCGGAGGGTGTTGATGATATTTTGGAACAACACGAGGTGGGTCACTTCATCACGCTGAATGAAACGGATCATCTGAGCAGAGCCTAACATTTTACCCGAACGGGCAAGAGTGTAGATGTAGGTAAATCCGCTGTAGAAGTAGATCCCCTCCAAAATTTGGTTGGCAAAACACGCCTTGACGAAAGCGCTCTCGCTCGGATCGTTGGCGAGATCGTTATAGCGCGCCGCAATTGAGTCATTTTTGGTTTTAAGCATCATGTCGCGACGCCAGAGATCGTAAATCTCTTCAGAGTTTTGACTGATCGAGTCAACCATGACGGCGTAACTTTGAGAGTGAAGAGCCTCCTCGAAACTTTGACGTACCAAAATGAGGTTTACCTCGGGAGCGGTAACGTAAGGATTGACGTTATCCATGAGGTTATTGGTTTGGAGCGAGTCCATGAAAATGAGCTGGGAGAGGGCTTTGTCGTACGCCGTTTTTTCCATCTCGGTGAGATATTTATAGTCAACCGCGTCACGGGTCATGTCGACCTCTTTGGGAAACCATGTATTGTTGAGCATCATCTCCCAGAGGTTATAGGCCCATTGATATTTGATGTTATTGAGTTCAAAAATACCGGTAGGATTACCGCCGAAAATCTGACGGTCGTTTACATGTTCATTGGAGGTTGGATTGTAAATTTGTTTACGCTTCATTTCGGCTATCCCTGTGTGCAGATAAAGTAGATGATTATGTCGAAATATAGATTTAACTATGATAAAATGAAAAGAGTTTTTGACAGGGGAATAACATGAAGAGAAGTATAATCCTCAAATCATTGACGGCAGCTGCCGTCTTATACGCTATAGCAGGGTTTTTCGGAGTCCCGTATCTCATTCAAAATATTCTCCCCGGAAAGGTTTTCGAAGCTACGAAGGGGGGACAGTTTTTAGTAGAGAAAGCTTCTTTTAACCCCTTCACATTTCAGCTAACCCTTAAAAATGTATCGTTTAAAACACCGCAAAATGCCGATTTTGTCGCATTGCACCGTTTTTCAATCAATATCGATCCGCTTGCGTACATGTGGCGGGGAGGATTGGTAATCGCAGAGATAACGTTGAGTGAGCCGAATATTACGATAAAACGGGATACAGAGGGAAATTTTAACTTTAAATGGCTCACTGAACTCGGAAGTGATACACCCGATGAGACATCTTCCGAACCGCTTAATCTCATCATTAATCATTTTGCTCTTAAAAGCGGGAAAATGGGGTACAGCGATTATTCCGAGGGGAAAGTGTATACAGTGAACTTAGGTCCCGTAGGATTTAATTTTGACAACATCGATTTGCGAGATCTCTCTACGTCCAAGGGGAAAATGCGTCTTTACGCAACGATCAATGAGGGAGGTTTTATCGATCTCAACGCAAAGATAGGCGCACTTTCTCCCCTCATTATGGAGGGTGGCATCGCATTTGATTCAGGCAAACTGTACACTCCGTGGCGTTATTTCAAAGATAAGTTTCCGATTGAAGTGGCGGACGGTTCCGCGGCATTCGGGTTTAATTACCGTTTTAACAGCAATGATGTGAATGCGACGGAACTCTCGAATCTCCATTTTGAGATGGATAGATTACGAATTATCCCTAAAGGGGAAGAACGTAATTTGTTGACGTTAAATACGCTTCGTCTTAAAGAGGGCAACGTTCAGCCTATGCGAAAAGTATTTAATGCAAAATCGCTCAGCGTCAATGGAATCACCCTTGCGGCAGAGCGCTCTAAAGAGGGGAAAATCGATTGGATCACCTATATTGAAGAGCTCCAAAAAGCATTTCCGGAAGATGAAAATGAGACGAAAGAACCTTGGACTTTTACGCTTGGAAGTGTAGGGGTGGAGAATGTCGGTATTGAGTGGAGTGATAATGCCCCTCGTGAGCCGTATCGGGCGAGTCTCAGCAATCTCCGTCTTCATACGGGAAGTGTTTCGAGTGATGAGCAATTGCCGCTAACCCTCTCTTTGCAAACAGGTACTTTTCATATGACTCGTCAGCATGACAACGGTTTTGTTACAGGATTGGAAGGGATCAGCGTTGAGGGGGTTGAGATTGACCGTGCAGGAAAATTCGCACAAGTAGAAAAACTCTCATTGCTTCAGCCGAAGATAGAGTTCAAGCGGTTAAATGACGGTACAATCGACCTTTCTCGATATGCGTATGCTTCTGCGAAAAAAACGGAGGATACTACTGAAACACCGTGGGGATACTCTCTCCAAGAACTGGACGTGAGTAACGCTGCCGTAGCCTTTCGCGATGAGATTCCCAAACGAAAGGTGGCAATCAATCTTGATCAGTTAAATCTTAATCTCAAAGGTTTAGAGAGCGATCCGTCGGTTAAAAATTATCTCATTCTCTCTTCACGACTCAACACCGGAAGCCGTATCGAACTTATGAGCGATATTGTTCGCTCTCCGCTGAGTAGCAAGGGGATGTTAACGATCCAAGGGTTGGATGTTTCGCTTGTCGATCCATACATCGAACCGAGTACGTATGCATCATTGCGTCGCGGTAATCTCTCATTGTCGGCCGAATATGATTATAAACCCTCAAGAACGGCATTAAAAGGGAGAGTGGCTCTTAGCGATTGGGTTGTCAACGATACGCGGGACAATTCCGTATTACTTGGATGGGATAAGATCGGGGTGACCCCTTTTGTGTATACCTATCCCGATAATCGGCTCAAAATCAACCAATTGGCGATTGATGGGCTGTACACCAATGCCCTTATTGATGCCAAAAAAGTTTTGAATTATTCGACGTTAAGCAAAAGCCAAAAAGGTGATTCCAATACGACGAAATCAAGCGGCAACCCGTTTGGACTGGAGATTGTTAAACTCCTCTTGCGCGGTAGCAGTGCCACCTTTAGCGATTTATCCCTTCCGTTACCGTTTAAGAGCTACATTCATGATTTGGAAGGTTCGGTATTAGGTATTTCAACGACAAAAGATGTAAAAACATTCGTGAAGTTGCGCGGAGGTGTTGATCAGTACGGATTGGCGAAGATTGACGGATCACTCAACACGAAAGACCCTAAAAAATTCACCGATATGAAGGTGGCATTTGAGAATCTTGAGCTAAAACACTATACCCCTTATTCTCTCCAATTCTTGGGGTACAAGATTGAGGGCGGGAAACTCTTTTTGAATCTGGGGTATAAGATTGATCAAGGCCAGCTCAACGGAGCAAATCAAGTGGTGATTAAACAAATCGAGCTGGGTGCTGAAAAAGAGGGGGGATCGCCGTGGCCGCTGAATTTTGTCATCGCACTGCTTGAAGACAGCGATGGGGTGATTGACATTGATCTTCCGATAGTGGGAGATGTGAATAAACCGGATTTCAAATACGGAAAAGTGGTGTGGCAGGTGATCGGGAACCTCTTTACTAAAGCGGTTACCTCCCCGTTTCGTCTCCTTGGCTCAATGATGGGGATTGAAAGCGATGAGCTCTCATCCGTCGATTTTGAGGGAGGTTCTTCAACCCTTTTGCCGCCTCAGATTGAAAAGTTAGATTTGATAACGAAAATGTTAATAAAGCGTCCGAAGCTTGCATTGAATATCTACGGCGGATGGGATGAATCGAGAGATACTTATGCACTCAAAGGGGCTAAGCTCGTTCAAGCTGCACTGAAGCGCAACAAAAATTTAAAAATCGATTCGCCGCAGGCTATGAGCGTAGAGCTATTAGAAGAGATGGCAGAGGAGTCTTTATCGCGAAAAGAACTTAAAACAATCAAAGTATCGCTCGAGGAGAAATATTCGGAAGAAGCGGCATTCGTCCGCCACTATTCTACCGCCCTGATCGATAAACTGATCCCCCTTCAGCCGCTTGAGCCGCGAGAGCTACAAATGTTGGCACAGCAGCGTGCGGAGATGGTACAAAAGTATCTGCTTAAAACTCCGGGATACGATAAACGGGTGATGATTAAAGGGATTGAAGCGGATAAAGAGGTAAAAAATGAAGCGATTTCGACACGGCTGGAGATTGTAGTCCCTTAGCGGACTACACTTTAAAGGTTCTCATTTCACCTAAAATATTTGCATTGATGCTGTTTAAATGAATGATTGCCTCCACAATTTCCTCTACACTTTTAGAATTTAAGAGGGAGACCTCCTCAACCCGCTGTATTTTGTGTACCACTTCGCCAATTTGAGACGAGATAAAAAGAGCTTTTTCTGCGGCAACTTTAGAGGTATTTACACTGCGGGAAATAACTAAACTAACCTCCTTGATAGCTTTTTCGGTAATGGGTGCTTCGTTAAGTACCTCTTGTTCCGATTCGGTATTTTTTTGCATTTCATCACACAGTTCATTGATCGATTGGGTAATGATATTGATAGTGGCGTTTGTCTCGGTAAGACTTGTTTGTGTTCTTTCCGCAAGTTTTCTCACTTCATCGGCAACAACCGCGAAGCCTCTGCCGTGCTCACCCGCTCGTGCCGCTTCAATAGCAGCATTCAGGGCAAGAAGATTGGTTTGATTGGCGATATCGTTGATCGTACCTAAAATATTTTGAACTTGGGAGGCCTCTTCATTAAGTCTTAGGAGCTTGGCTGTAAATTCCAATTCCGCTTGTGAGTTTTGTTGGACTTTACTCAGTGTTTTCGTAATGGATATTTGTGCTGAGTCTAGGGTGTCTGCCGCTTGCTGAATTTCGATGCTAGCATGTTCGAGCTCATTCGCACTCTCCTGCGCCGTTTGTTTTATGGGTGTGATATCGCTCGAAGTTTGAATGACGGCTTGAGAGGTTTCTTCAACCCTAACCCCTATCGCATGGCTTGTCGTGAGGAGTTTTTCAGAGGTGGATGCTCCATCTATGGCTAGAGATTGTGCTTTAGAAATTATTTCTCTTGTTTTGTCCGTAAATTTATCAATCAAATCCCCTACGCTTTTAATTTCATCTTGCCCGTCAATATTGAGACGTTTGGTAAGGTCACCGTCGCCGCTTTCGAGATCTTTTACGGAATTTTCAATGCGTTTTAATTTTCCTACGATCCCTTTTGAGACTAAAAGTAAAAGAATGATGGTAATGGACAAGCCGCCCACTCCGACGAGCGTCATAGTAACCGTTCCGTTTTGCAACATCGTGTTGGCTTCTTTCTCATCTACCACAACGTAATCACTGGCAAGTACAACAAGGTCGTCAATAGCTTGTCTATGTGCCTCATACAGCGGCTTTAATTTTTCTATCGATATTTCGGTTGCTTTTTGTTTGTCACCCGCATCAATCGCTGCTAAAAACTCACCGTTGGTTACACTAAAGAATTGTTCGGCAGGCTCTTTGGAGCTTCGAAGCAATAGTTCTTTCGCCTTTTTTTCCAAAGGGCTCTTTAGCCAATACTCTTGCCGTGCATCATAGTCTTTCTGTAATACTTTTAGCTTCTCTTTGAGTGCAGGGAGTTCGGCTGGGGTGGCCTCTATCATCAAATGGGTCACAAGCTTTGCCTCAATAATATATTCGGGAGGGGGTAATATATCGGCTATTAAATCTTTTGAGAGAATGATTGCGTCGTATTTTTCCCCTTTTATTTTGATACTGTTAGTGACAAAATAGGAGGTTACTAATATAGCGGACATGACAGCGGCAACAAATAAAGAGCTATAGAGTAATTTGCTCTTAATGGATATAGAGTTTAACATTTATACTCTCCTGCATAGATGGATTCAAATGAGAAATTGAAATATTTATATTATATCGAGTAGTTTAAAATTAATACAGAAAATTGTTTCTTTATTGACATGATAATTGTTCTAAAATAGTACAAAATGTGTCGAAAGAGTCTGTTTCGTTTATAAAATTAGTATCTTTTTGTCGTTCAAAGAGTAAATTTCTGATAGGTAAGAGGGTGCTGTTTCCTGAGTAATTTACTATTAATTTGCTCTAGCAAGAACTCTATTGATTAAAACAGCCTATAATTACACTTTCATTTTTCAAAATATAGGGGGCGTTTATATGCCATTTTCACCTCAAAAGCGCGCGGGAACTTTAAACGGTATCCTTTTTGTTGCTATATTCGCCGCAGCCGCAACCATGATTGCCGATCTATCCTTTATTAAAAATCTAGGCATTTCACCGCTTGTCGTGGGGATCGTTCTAGGGATTTTTTATGCCAATACGCTTCATAACAAATTTCCTTCGGCATGGGAGAGCGGAATTACTTTCTCGGGTAAGAAAATTCTCCGATTCGCCATCGTCTTTTACGGTTTTCGTATTACTTTCCAACAGATTGCCGAAGTGGGAATGGAGGGATTTATGGTCTCTTTGATCATGCTCTCTACGACGTTTATCCTTGGTACTTATTTGGGGCAAAAAATATTTAAAATGGACCGCGACACCTCAATGCTTACCGCTTCTGGTGCAGCAGTATGCGGTGCAGCAGCGGTTTTGGCAACCGAACCGGTACTCAAATCCGAAGAGCATAAAGCGGCAATTGCCGTATCCATGGTAGTTTTATTCGGAACGATTGCTATGTTTTTATACCCTGCTCTTTACAGTGCGGGAGTATTCGTCGGCATGGATGATAAAACTTTCGGTATTTTTGTCGGCGGAACGATTCATGAGGTCGCACAAGTGGTTGCCGTCGGCGGAGCCTACGGTAAAGAGGCAGCTGATGCCGCGGTTATCGTTAAAATGACCCGCGTTATTATGATTGCGCCGATGTTGATCGTTTTAGGGATGTATTTATCTTATTTGGCAAACAAGCATGGGACCGCCGGAGGCGGGGTAAAATTGGTTATCCCGTGGTTTGCCGTCTATTTTATCGGTATGGCCGGGGTGAATTCGCTATTGCAACAGTACGGTGCACACCATGCGGGTGAGAGCATTGCTGTGTTAATTGTTTCGGCCGTTGAGAATATCAATCTCATCGATACTTTTTTACTTACGATGGCGATGACGGCTCTAGGGATGGGGACACGTTTTGCGAAATTTAAAGGGTTGGGTATGGCTCCGCTTTATACGGCGGGTGCAATGTTTGCTTGGTTACTTATCGGCGGATACTTTATTACAACGTGGGTAGTGGCAACGCGCTGATTAGTGTTTTAAGAGAATTGGACTTCAACCTCTCTGCTTGAGAGGTATTTCATTCTCATGATTTTCTCATGTAGGATGCATAAGATGTCATCATAAATATTTTAACTATGGAGTTTCATCATGAAAACACTTCCACTCATCTCACTGGCACTCTTCTCTCTTTCGCTTTATGGCGCATCAATGGGCTCATCCGTTATCGTACCGGTACAAGAACATATGAAATACACTTTTGGTAATCACAAAAATCATCCGGTCCAAAAACTCGAAGAGCGTCAATACTTACGTTCACTCGCATCTATGGACGAGATGCAAATTAAAAATAAGCTCTCTTCACAAGGCTATGTCATTAGTACTATCAAACTTCGTGATGTTGCTTCGGAAGTAGTGTATCAAGTATATGCTACGGACACGAGTGCAAAATCGTTACGTCTTTTTGTTGATCCTACTAACGGTTCAATTTTAAAAACGGAACCGCTTCAATGAAATATGGATGGGGATACAGTTTCATTTTGATACCATTTTTGGGATACGGAATCAGTTTTAACGACCTCTCACAACATGCTTATTCTGTTTCAGAGGAAATGATTCAGTCCAATGGACGCATTAATGCTATAGGTTTTGAAAAAGCCTCCGCCATGGCTTCTGAACCTATAAATATCGAAACATCGGCGCGAAAAATTCGTGCCGATGATAGTGCTGATAGCGGTAGAGAATATGGAGTTATGGTGGATTACTCGCTCAAAAATCCATTATTTCGTTCGGCACAGGAACATGAGTTTGAACTGTTAAAAAAAGGGATACAGCATGAAATAGCTGCCCAAAAGGGACAAATACAAATTAGTTTGAAGCGTAATTGGCTTTTGTACGAATTGGAACAAGAACGCGGTTCGATCCTTATCCAAAAACGCGATTTTTCCCATAAAGCTTACCTAACTGGGGAGAAAAAATTCAAAGCCGGACGATTGTCACAGATGGAATTGTTACGTCTGGAAAGCGAATATCGTACTACACTTCAAGAAGTAGCGGCAGCTCTCATGGAAGCTGAACACGCTCAATACCGTTTGAGAGAAGCGGCAATGATGAAGGATGAAATAATCATCGATGATATGGAGTTCACATTTATACAATCGAGCGCTTTAGATGATCGTCTCAGGGAAACTCCGTTGTTGAAATCACTGGATAACCGCCTTGAAGCGTTGGATGGAGCAATCGCAACGCTAAGACATTCAACCGTAGAATCAGTATCTATCGGGGTTGGAGTAACGCAAGAACCAACCCAAAACAGTGTCGATTTTCGTCTCACGATTCCCTTGGCATTTAGTAGCAAAAATGAGAACAAAATTGCTGCTTTAATGAGTGAACGCAGTGCTTTAGTCCATTTGCGGGAAGTAAGTAAGCAAAAGCTTCAACTTAGTGTCGCTGGATTGGTAGAGCACTTAGGCGAGCGTGAAGAGAGAATCAAAGTGTTACGTGAAAATGAAAAACATTATGAGACTCTTTTTACAATGGCACAAAAAGGGTATGAGGGGGGCGTGATGGGGCAGTTTGAATACTTAGCTTCAAAAAATGCGTATTATGATGCACGCTTGCGCACACTCGAACTGAAACAAAGCTACATTCAAGAGATGGCTGAAATCGAAGAGAAAATAGGGAGAATTTGGTAATGAAGCGAAGTTTACTACTGCTACTGATGGCAGCAACGGCGGCGATGGCGCAAATCACGATTGAAGCACAGATGAAAAAAATGGGAATCACCTCTGGAAAAGTGAGTCTTACCACCAGTTCAACAGTAGGTCCTCTCATCGCCAAAATTGATTATGATGAAGAGAAGTCCAAAAGCTATTTTTTGAATCATGAAGCTTCAGTCGTAGGGTTGAGTGTTCGTTCGGGCGATCGTGTTAAAAAAGGGCAAATACTCTGCCGTATCGCTTCCCCTGAACTGCTGAGTGCCTCATTTGAACTCAAAGAGCTTCGCAATCGTTATGGAGCGATTCAAAATAATGCTAAAAAAGACGAAACTCTCTACAAAGAGGGGGTGATTTCGTATCGTGATTACCAAAACACCGCGCTCGAAGCTTCCGGTCTCCATTCTCGGATTTCTACACTGGAAAGTCAGTTCGCACTTGCTGGTGTTCAAGCGACTCATGATGGTTCATTGGTGGTTATCGCTCAAAAAAGTGGGATTATCACCGATGCTCCCTTAGCCGTTGCGGAAAAAATTATCCCTTATGAACCTTATTTTCGGATTTCCGATGCAGGTTCGATGGTAGCTCACCTCAATATCTCCCCTAAACAGATTTCGTCGATTTCAAAAGGGGACAAGGTCTTAAATAAATTGGGAAAGACAATAGGAATCCTTATTTCGGTTTCACCATCTGTCAATATGTCAACGAATTCTGCTACTGCGATCGCACGTTTGCATGATCTTTCTGGTGAGCTTCGTGCGGGGACAACGAGCGCCCTATTTGTATCGGCTTCCAAGCCTGTTGCCTCCATTTTGATTCCCTCTAATGCCATAGTAAAACATCAAGGAAAAAGTATTTGTTTTATCCGTACTGCGTCGGGTTTCAAAGCGCAACAGCTCGCTATCGTCGGTATGAGTAAAGAAGGAGTTCTGGTGCGTCAGGGGGGGATCGATCAAGAGACGCAAGTTGCTATGAGTGGGCTAATTGTTCTCAAGGGTGCTATGAGCGGATTAGGGTTTGAATGATGCTGAACTCCATCATTGAATTTTCGCTCAAACAGCGTATCATTGTCCTTTTAGCCGCTTTGGCTATTTTGGTTTACGGGGTCTATTCGTTTCTTAAAATCCCAATCGATGCTTTTCCCGATATTACTTCAACACAAGTCAAAATTATCCTCAAAGCTCCGGGGATGACACCTGAAGAAGTAGAAGCTAGGGTCGTCCGTCCTTTGGAAGCGGAACTTATGGGGATTGAGAACCAGAGCCTTCTCAAAAGTACCTCCAAATACGCTATCGCCGATATTACGATCGATTTTACTGATGGAACGGATATTTACCGTGCCCGTGCACAGGTTGCTGAAAAACTCTCTTCAGCGATGGAATCGCTTCCTAAAGGGGTAAGCGGAGGGATGGCTCCGACCACGACACCGCTGGGTGAGGCATTTATGTTTACAATCGAAGGGAATTTGAGCCAACAAGCTAAACGTGAACTTCTTGATTTTACGATTCGTCCCGCGTTGCGCGGGGCGAAAGGGGTTGCCGATATCAATGCTTTGGGAGGTGAAGTACGTACCATTACTCTGATTCCTGATGTCAGCGCGATGGGACGGTTGGGGATTACCCTAAGCGATTTAGAATCGGCTCTTGGTGAAAATCTTAAAAATGACGGTGCAGGTAGACTCGATCGAGGGGATGAGGGGTATTTGGTTAAAGTCCAAAGCGGCGTCCAAGATAAAGAGGAAATTGCAAAAATTACGCTCCATTCTCATAACGGTCCGATCCGTCTGGGGGATTTTTGTACCATTAATGAAGAGTCGCGAACACGACTCGGTTTTGTTACCAAAGACGGTATCGGTGAAGCAACCGAGGGACTAGTAATGACATTGCGCGGAGCTAATGCCAAAGAGACGATCATCGATATTAAAAAAAGACTTATCGCACTAGAGCCTACCCTTCCGAATGGCGTGAGCATTGTCCCTTTCTATGACCGGAGTGAATTGACTCAAAAAGCTGTGGATACGGTTTCAACCGCACTCCTTGAAGCGGTGATTTTAGTTGTCATTTTATTACTTCTCTTTTTAGGAGATGTACGCGCTGCTATCGCGGTAGCCGTAATTTTGCCATTATCTCTTTCAATAGCATTTATTTTGATGCGTTATTTTGGGATTACTGCGAATTTGATGAGTTTAGGCGGTTTGGCCATTGCGGTGGGTATACTGGTGGATTCTGCGGTAGTTGTAGTCGAAAATACCTTTGCTGCACTTGGTAAAGAGAATCCCAAACTTCCAAAGCTTCATCTGATTTATCGTGCGACCAAAGAAGTAAGTGTTTCGGTGTTTAGCGGGCTTTTGATTATTGCTGTCGTTTTTTTACCTTTGTTGACACTGGAAGGACTGGAAGGGAAACTTTTTGCTCCCGTAGCGATGACGATCGTATTTGCTTTGATGGGTTCACTCATCCTCTCGTTAACAGTGATTCCGGTTGTTGCATCGTTACTTTTGAAAACAACACCTCACCGTGAAACACGATTGGATCGCTTTTTTGCACACCTTTATGCTCCGATATTGAATTTTGCCCTTACCCGTACAAAAACCCTTTTTATTGGCGCGATAGCTTTTTTGATCCTTAGTTTTTCTCTTTTTACATTGGTAGGAAAAACCTTTATGCCGACATTGGATGAAGGGGATTTAATTTTGATCGTCGAACCGATGCCTTCCATCTCACTGGAAGCCTCTAAAGAACTCAATCTTGTGATACAAAAAGAACTGAAAGAGAAAATTCCAGAGATTAAAACGATTGTCGCTCGCACAGGGACCGATGAATTAGGACTAGACCCTATGACTCTCAATCAGACCGATACCTTTTTGATACTCAAGCCTAAAGAGGAGTGGAAAGTCTCAAGTAAACAAGAGATTATGAACAATATCATGGCCGTCCTCAAACCTTTTACCGGCGTAGGGTTTAGTTTTACACAGCCTATCGACATGCGTATATCAGAGATGTTGACGGGAACACGCGGAGATTTAGCGGTCAAAATTTTTGGTCCTGACATCGATACCTTGAACCGTCTTAGTGAAAAAGTTGGAACCGTTTTAGAAGGGATTGATGGTTCTAACGAAGTGGTGGTTACTCTCAATGAAGGAATCAACTATCTTAGTATTACTCCCGATAGACTGGCTACGGCGAACACAGGTGTGAGTAGCGGTGAATTACAGCAGTTTTTAAAGGCCTCACTGGAAGGGATTATCGTCGATACCATTCCTGAGGGAAATGCACGAACACCGGTGATGATTCGTTTGGATAGCGATATCGCGAGCGATTATGAAAAATTCAGTGCGTTGGAGATCCCTTTACGTGAGGGAGGAAGCGTACCGATGGCAAGTGTCGTGACGATCACCGAAACCGAAGGACCGGTTCAAGTGATTCGTGAAAACAGTGAGCGGCTAAGTGTTGTCCGTTCGAATGTCGAAAAACGCGATTTAGTCGGATTTGTGGAAGAGGCGAAGCAAAAAATAAACAGTACGATTAATCTCCCGAAAGGGTATCATATTGTTTATGGCGGAGAGTTTGAGAATCAGCAACGTGCCGCAGCGAAATTAATGATGGTGGTTCCTGTGAGTATTGGGGTGATTTTTTTGATCCTCTTTTTCACGTTCCGTTCGGTAAATAAGACGTTGCTTATATTGCTAAATATCCCTTTTGCCGTCACGGGAGGAATCATATCTTTGTATCTCAGCGGTGAGTATCTCTCCGTTCCTGCATCGGTTGGATTTATCGCTCTTTTCGGAATTGCGGTGTTAAACGGTGTAGTGATGGTGAGTTATTTTAATACCCTGCTTGGTAACGGGTTTTCGATTGATGATGCAGTTAGAGAAGGAGCGCGCAGACGGCTCCGTCCGGTACTGATGACTGCTTTTATCGCAGCACTCGGATTAATACCGCTTTTATTCGCTTCGGGTGTAGGGAGTGAGATCCAAAAACCGCTCGCGATCGTTGTTTTAGGGGGATTGGTCACATCGACGATTCTCACCTTGCTAATTTTGCCGCCGGCATTTAAAATGATCTATACTCGGGGGCAAAAATGAGTTTAAATGGCATGGATATCTATTTTGAAATAAGTAATAAAGACATCTTAGTCGATTTTTTGTTGGCAGAGGGGTATAATGATTTTTATTATTTCCCCTGTAAACGCTACGGTGCCGGAGCTTTTTTGGTAAGTGCGCAAGAACAAGTGAGTGCTAGAGCAGAGTTTGGCTTGTTTAGGCTCTTTTTAGAACATGAAAATGCGATTATACTTGCGGAGTCGATAAAAAACCAGCTCATAGGTAAAACGATTCGAATGTATACCTATGGGGTCAGTGAGCTGTAAGTGCGACTGTTAATCGCGGATGATGAACCGGAATTGCTTGAACTGTTAAAGCTTTCATTGAGAAATAATGAGTGGATAATCGATACCGTCTCAAACGTAGAAGAGGCTAAAAGCTATCTCGATGCGTATCACTATCAAGTGTTTTTGGTGGATCGAACATTTCATGGAAAAGATCGGGTACGGGAGCTAATACACTATGGTAAAAATAAAAATCCTCACATGGGTATTTTAGTTCTTAGTGCATTGGGAAGTATCGATGAAAAAGTGCAAGGACTTGAATACGGTGCTGACGATTATCTTGAAAAACCGTTCGATATCAAAGAATTACGTGCCCGTCTTATTGCTCTTGCACGCCGCTTTGCACCTAAGTTACTTCAACTGCATGGGTTTACTGTTAATACGACAAAAGAAACCATCTATCAAGAGGAGACAGAAATCATCCTTTCCAAAAATGAACACGTCCTTTTATTTTATTTGCTGAATCGAGGTTCCGTTGCTTCACGGGATGAAATTATGGATGCACTCTATGACAATCCCCAAAATATTACCCCCAACGCAATCGATGAACTGGTTGCACGACTCCGTAAAAAACTTCATCCTTCAATGATAAAAACAATCAAAACGCGAGGATATACCATTGAGACATAGAAGCCGAGGGCCTCTTAAGATTAAAATCGCTTTTATCTTTTCAATACTTATTGCTATTGCATTTGGCCTTAACTGGATGGTTGCTTCCGAAACGATCCGAGGGGAAAAAGTTGCTGATTTGGAAAGAGTTTTAAAACATATTTTGATTGAGAACACAGAAGAATATATCCATACCCCGTTAACCTCTGAAAGTGATTTAGCTTTTTTGCATTTAATTCCGCATACAGAGATGATTTTGAGCGATTCGGAAGCAAATGCTTTACGCTTTGTAGCGACTAAAGCTCCCTATGTACCACTCGAAAAAGAAATCGCGGCATCGCATAAGCTCTCCAACGGATATTATCTTAGCGCTATCAGTGATGATAGTAAAGTAAATGCTGCTGTTGATAAGTATGCCCAAAAGCTTCTCATACGCTATCTTTTTTCTTTATTTGTTATTTTGTTAATCAGTATTTTTTTACTGGATTATTTTATGAAACCGTTAGCTGTTTTAGCTCAAAAAACGCGTGATTGGAATACCAAGGAACCTTTTGATTTTGCACTCGATAATCCTGGAAAAGAAATTGAAGAGGTCTCTTATGCCTTTAGTGCATTAATAGGACGTTTGGAAAATTATCGTACTAAAGAGGCGGAGCTGTTTAAAGAAGCGGCTCATGAACTCAAAACTCCTTTAGCGATGATGCGTTCCCGACTCGATGTGTATCAAAGTAATAATGACTACAGTAAAGATAAATTCATAGATGATTTAGGTCATGACATCGAGAGGCTGACCAGTGAACTAAAAAATGTACTTTTTTTAGAGAGTTCGGATTTTGAAGAGGCAAGCAGTGTTGATATTACCACAACATTTAAAGCTCTTAAAACTAAAATAGAAATATTGATTCAACGTAAACAACTAACACTTCAATTGCCGAAGAATTCTTTTTCAGTTACAGCTCCAGAAAAACTCTTGCTTAAAGTTTTGAGTGCACTGCTTGAAAATGCAATTACGTATGCACAAGAGAATAGCATTGTAGAAATTGGATGTGATCCAAGAATGAAAAAAATATGGATAGACAATAGTATCGGTGCTGAAAAGTACTTATTCAGTTCCAAGATAGGGGAAAAAATATTAAAACGTCTGAGCCGTGAAATAGGATTTGACTATACTATTACACGCGATGAAAGGTATTTTCACATCGAGTTAATATTTACTTCCTGATCAAACTCGGATAGTAGCGACCATGGAAACACTATGGGCAAAGAAAGCAAACAGTTTAATGCGGCTGAAAAGTCCGTATCAGATAATAGTAACCCCTATATATAGGGTTACTTCAAAATCCATGGGTTTCCATATCCCTGAATTGCTTTGATACGTTTGTTCTTCTCAATTTCCCATGCATCAACGGGATCTTCTTTGTTCCATACAGAAAATTTATTGAGTTCTTGCGGTGAGAGTTTCATCTTATAGCGATCAGACATATAGAAATATGTGCGTGCTACATCACCTCGGATATCTTTTTTGATCCGAACTCTATCCTGATCGAAATCGACTTCAAACCGGCATTCTCCATATTGACCTTTACGAGCTTCTTCGAAGTCATAGCGGAGGTTGCTTCTATCACCGTTTAATTCACCGATAGCCGGCACGAGGTTATGCATATCAGCTTGCATGATACGAAACTCCTGACTGGCTTTTTCACAGCATTTACGGCCTCTAAAAGCTTTCCCATTCCCATTGACGCATTCCGGTGCTCCATCGCGCCAGCAAGTGAGTTGTCGACCAAAGTTTTCAGCCGGGACAATATGTTCCCATTCAATACGAGTCGTTCTCTCATTTGGCTTTCCGCTCTTAGTTATAGGGTTCCTTGGGACGTAACCGCACGAGCCGCGATCGATCATATTGTCTTTATTCCGTTTATCGTATTTACACCCGCAGTAGAAAGTAATTTGGTGATCCATATAGATACGTTCAAGTTCTTTTTTTGACTTTGAAAAGGACTCGTTTTGAGCCGCAAACAATGATAGACAGAGAGTGATTAGTAGGGTCAGTATTTTTTTCATACAAAAGTTTATCATAAAAGACATTCTCATTTAAAACTATGATATTGTGTTTAGCAGTGCTATAATCTACTATCTTTTTTTGTAGGATGTATCATGAAAAAAATACTGCTTGGGCTTGCGCTATTGTTGAGTTTGAATGGAATTGCTGCAGAAGTAACGGTTAGTGATAAAAAGGTTGATTGTGAAGCAATCATGAAAACTGGTGATAAAGAGCTAATCGCTCAACGTGGATGCTGCTCTCATCATCAAGGTGTCTGTGGCTGTAGTAACGGACGAGATAAATGCTGTGATGGAACATTAAGTCCAAGTTGTACATGTAATAGTATTGTGCCAATTGACGAATCAACCGGAGCAAAAATTTAAATACTTGTAATTGACTTGAAGTACCAAAATATCAGACTTGATTTTATTGTAAAAATCTTTTTTATTATTTTTCTTTTTTGTGATTGGTACAGTCATATATTTTTATAGCCGACAAATTTAGCAAATCACTATTTAGACTATTTAATGATTCATTTAATAACGTATTAATTAAAACATTAAATATCTCAGCCCCTATATTTTTCTTTATAAGCAAGAACAACTCCGTCATGCAGATTGAAAATCGTCCCATCCGCTTTGGCAGAAGCCTCCTTAATGCATACATAGCCTTTGTTAATTAGAAGAGGCCGATATATACCTTGATCCATATTCCCAACACTCCAGACACTCTTTTCCCCATTAATTCCATCATCAAATTCGATGTGATATTGAGGAAATAAACATGTCATGACTCTAATAAAAGCTTTCGGTGATATCTGACGAACAGACATCCTATCGATATTTAGATTGTCTTGAGTGTAATATCGAAATTCACCGATTTTCAAATTTGGAATTGTTTCAATCCCCTTATCACCATTGGTATGACCAACTTGTTTCAGAGTATTCATAGTTGCCTCTAAGTGACGAAATAATCAAATAATAGCACTATATAAACAAAAAGAATGAGTATTTAAATAGAATTTGATTAATGGGATAATATAGGTAGATTTATATCAAAATACAATCCAATTATGTTTGATATAATCTAATTATCTATGAACTTTTACACGCTCTTTGGATTCGGTGATGGCGGTATTGGCCATTCCGACGATGGTAAAGGCGGGTAGCCCTTTGGTCGCGGTGAATTGTACTTCGACCGATGCGGCATCGATCCCTTCAAAGGTAGCACAGAGTAACTGTTTCATGGGAATATCCAAAATATTATTTAACAGTTATAGTATCAAAATGGTTTTAACAAGGGGTTAATATTGCAAACTGCAATATTAAAAAGAAGATTACTTTTTCTCTTTGAGTGCTTTTTTGTACTCTTTTTCGAATTTCTTGCGACGGTTATAGGTAAGTTTTTCGATAAAAAGTTTACCTTCAAGATGGTCGATTTCATGTTGAATCGCAATCGCTAAGAGCTCATCAGCTTCGAGCGTGCAGGCTTCGCCGTGACGGTTTTGATAATGGAGGGTAAGCTTTTCATAGCGTTCTACATCTTCATAAAATCCGGGTACGCTTAGACACCCCTCCTGATAGAGTACATTCCCTTTCGGAGCATGTATAACGGGATTCATGATTTCTAAAAGATTTTCTTGGGTTTGGTTTCCCTCATCATCCGGTATGCAGAGTATTAGGGCGCGGATAGGGTTGGCGACTTGAATTGCGGCGAGACCTATACCGTTGGAGGTGATCATCGTCTCGTACATATCGTCTAAAAAACGGTGGAGCAGCTCGTCAAAATTGACGACCTCTTTCGAACGTATCTTGAGCTGTTTGTTTGGGTAAGTAATAACAGGGAGAATCATAGAGATACTATTCGTCGTTTCCGTTGCAAACCATGTATCGAAGCTTAGGATTATTATCGGCAGCATCCATTGCGCTGAGGGTGCATACGAGGGTTTTTTCTACACTGAGTGTTGAGTTTAATTCAACAACGCCGATGGCGATTCGCAATTGAATCTCTTGTTCGGCAAGGAAAAAGTTACTGGAGGAGACAAGATCAAAGAGCCGTTCCGATGCCCGTTTTGCACTCTCAATATCGGTATGTTTTAATACCATAGCAAAAACACCCTCTCCGTAATGGGCGACGATATCACTCCGTCTTGAGGTTTTAAGCAACAATCTTGCGACGGTACGTGCCATAAGATGCTGTGCTTTTTCGCTTTGGATTTTTTCACCGGTTGATTTAGAGAGGCGAACGGTGATAAGAGAGCTTTTGTGTTTAA
>Ga0209016_1001424_pt1 | contig 19159 bp, 18 predicted proteins | sample EPASupsiteSAE305_FD_187265 | JGI IMG/M metagenome (GOLD analysis project Ga0209016, IMG submission 187265) | Bioremediated contaminated groundwater microbial communities from EPA Superfund site, New Mexico - SAE3-05 (SPAdes) (version 2) | ecosystem: Environmental > Aquatic > Deep subsurface >...
CTTCCACAAGCCTGCGGGCTGCGTCACAACCCGCAGCGACGAGCTGGGCCGCAAAACGGTTTACGACTATCTGGGCAACACCGGACAATGGCTGTTCCCGGTCGGACGGCTGGACCTGGAATCCGAGGGCCTGCTGCTTTTCACCAACGACACCGACTTCGGCAACCGGCTGACCGACCCGCGCTATAAAACCCCGCGCACATACAACGTCACGCTGGACGGGATTCTCCCCCCGGACGCGCTGGAGAAAATAAGGCGCGGCGGCATTGACATAGGCCGCGGAGAGACCGCCGGCCCCGCAGCGGCCGCCCTGCTCTCGGAGGAGGACGGACGCCAGACCATACGCATAACCCTCACCGAAGGGAAGAACCGGGAATTGCGCCGGCTTTTCGAGGCGCTTGGCAGGGAAGTGGTCCGGCTGGTAAGGACGGATTTCGGCGGCTATAAGCTGGGCGACATTCCCTCCGGACAATGGCGCAGGCTCCGCATCTGACAGCCGCGCAACAAACGGACTGTTAAAAAGCCCTAAAATTTATAATATATTGCTATGGCTATTAAAAACCTCCTTTTCCTCATCGCGGCCCTGCTGCTTCTGCCGTGCGCGCAAGGTTCCGCTCAGACATGGGCCGGGGCCGATTTCACCTTCGGCTCGCTTGGCTACAAGGGGGCCAGAGCCTCGTTTTCAACAACGGTTTCCAGCAATTCCATGGTCGGCGTGGAGGCGCGCTACTTCAATCTCAACAACCTGCCGGACGCGGTTTACGCGGTCAAGGCGCCCGTCACCATCAACAACGGCCGCCTGCTGACCACCCTGCGCCCGCTGGTCTACCCGTCCACCAAGCATATCGACACCTCCGCAATGGCCCTCGGCGTGGACAACACCTATCTGCTCGACGCGTCGGAAAAGGACCAGTCCGAAACCCTGCTTATCGCCAACGCGGCGGGCGCGATGCAGAACACGCTTTTCGTCTTCGGAGACGGCACGTCTAAAACCGCCGCCCTGCCCCAGATGACCTACGAACTGGGCATATCGCAGCACTACTACCGCGAATTTTACCTCACGCTCACCGGCACGCTCTCGCAGTACATGACCGGCATGAACGGGACGACCATGCCCCGGATGATTCTTGACCAGGGCGACATGGGCTCCACCGGCATGTCCGCCGCGATGACCCGACTGCCCCTCTGGACCGTGGGACTGGACATCATGCGCAAAAGCGGCGACGACAAGGACAGCAGCGTGATACTCGGCTACCGCTACATCACCTTCAAGGAAGCCCGCACGGCGCTGCACGCGCTCACGCTGGGCGCGAGGATGAAGGTGAACAAGGACTCCACTTTCGAATTTTCCTACAACCTGCTTGCCACCGGCGACGACTCGCGGCGCAATTTTTACCGCATATTCCTGAACATGGGGCTCTGATGCCACCCAAAAACGAATTGTCTTCCGTCGAAAATCTGGAGATGCTGGTAACGGTCAGCAGGCTGCTTTCCTCCAAGCTGGACCTGACCGACCTTCTCCAATATACAATGCGCCTCGCCTCCCGCGTCGTGGGGGCGGAGAGGGCGTCGCTTTTCCTGCTGGACCCGAAAACCAAGGAGCTTTACTTCGACGTGGCCCTCGGCCTGTCCCCCGAAATACAGAAGATGCGCTTCAAACTGGGGGAAGGCGTGGTGGGCAAATGCGCGAAGGAAGAGCGCTCCATCGTCGTGAACGATGTTTCGGCCAGCAGCGAACATTCCACCAAGGTGGACGAGCAGAGCGGCTTTGTCACGAAGTCCCTGCTCTCCTGCCCCATGGTGGTCAAGGGCAACGTGATAGGCGTGGTTCAGGCCCTCAACAAAACGGAGGGTGTGTTTACGGAAGCCGATGTCAAGAACTTCGAGGCCTTTGCTTCACAGGCTGCCATAGCCATTGAAAACGCCCGGCTCTATTCCTCCCTGCGGGAGGAAAAGCGCCGCCTCCAGATTTTCTTCAGCGAAACGCAGGAAGGCGCCATCCTTTCGGACGAGCACGGCCACGTCCTGCTGGCCAACAAGGCCGCGGGCGTCTATCTGGGCAAGGAAGACATCATGGGCTGCTGCGTGCCCGAATTCTTCGCCGGAATGGAAGCCGCGCCCGCGCTTGAAAGCGTGCTCTCCTCCCCGGAAGCCGTGGTCCCGTTCGAAGCCTCCCGCAAGACGCCAAAACCTCTTTACCTCGGCGGCGTGGCCATACGCCTACACCCCGGCGAGGACGGGCAGGGCAGGGGCTGGCTCTGGCTCTTCCGCGACGTTACCTCGCAAAAGGTCAACGAGCGCATGGCCAGGAGCTTCCTCTCGCTCATATCCCACAAGCTCAAGACGCCCATAGCCGTCCTGACAGGATACTGCGACGTGCTGCAGGCGCCGGCGGTTACGCAGCAGCAGTCCGCCACCTCCGCGGCGCAGATAGGCAAGCAGTGCAAGAAACTGGCCGGACTGGTCGAGCAGCTTTTGAATTTCGTTGAGCTGGACGACATCACCTCGTCCTCGCTCAGCAGGGAAAGCTTCGACGCAGGGGAATTCGGCGAAAAGCTTGCCTCCGACTGGCGGGAACGCCTTTCCGAGAACGGCTCGCCGGTGAAGGTGCAGGCAGCCTTCTCGCCCGCGGCCCTGCTGGCCCCCACACCGATAGCGCCGGCGGCCCCGCAGGCGCCCAGCTTCGCCATGCTGGTCAACTGCCCCCAGCCCTTTACCATGCACTGCGACAAGCGACTTCTGTCCGCCGCAGTGAACGCGCTGGTGGAAAACGCCGTAAAGTTCAACGACAAGCCCCTCAAGAAAGTCACCATCTCCCTTTCGCGAGAAGGAGAACGGGACATTCTCTCGGTCAGCGACAACGGCGCGGGCATCCCGCCGGAGGAGCAGGGCCGCATTTTCCAGAAGTTCTACCAGGTGGAGGCCAACTTCACCGGACAGGTGGAAGGTTGGGGTCTCGGGCTGGCTTTTGTCCAGCAGGTGGCCCACGCCCACGGCGGTGATATCCTTGTCCGCTCCACGCTAAAGGAAGGCTCCACCTTCACCATATCGCTCCCGCATTCCTGACAGGGGCGCTTCAGCGCCCCCGCCGGTCCCCATACAGACTTTAACGGAGGCATGATGACAAAGAAAAACCTTTCCCAGAAAATACTGGCCAGCCGCCTGCTGTCCGGCAATATGCTGCCCGGAGGCGAAATAACAATCCGCGCCGACCAGGCCCTTCTTCACGACGGAACCGCGGCCATGGTTTTTCTGAACGCGGCGGAACTGGGTCTTGAACAGGCGAAGCCGCTTGCCGTAAGCTACTGCGACCACAGCAACTACGAAGCCTCCATGCTGGACCACGGGGAACGCCTGTACATCTCCTCCTTCGCCCAGAAGCACGGCATAAGCCATTCCCTGCCCGGCAACGGCATCTGCCACGAGCTGCACCTCCAGCGCTTCGCCGAACCTGGCGGCACGCTGGCGGGGGCGGATTTCCACTCCACCATGCTGGGCGCGGCCGCGATGTTCTCCGTTGCGGCGGGCCCGCTTGAAATGGCGGCAATACTGAAAACCGGCGAAATGACTCTCGCCATGCCTGAGATAACCGGCGTCCACCTCAAGGGGCAGTTGCAGCCCTGGGTAGCGCCCAAGGACATAGTACTCTGGCTTCTGTGGAAGCTTGGAGTGGAAGGCGCGCGCGGGAAAGTCCTCGAATTCTACGGCGACGGAATAAAGAAACTGACCGTGCCGGACCGCGCCTGCGTCTGCAACATGTGCGCCGAACTGGGCGCGACCGCCGCGCTGTTCCCGTCCGATTCGGAAACCAAAAAATTCTTCTCCCAGCAGGGCCGCGAGGACAAATGGATGGCGCTGCAGGGCGACAAGGGCGCGGAATACGCCTCTGTCATCGAAGTTGAGCTGGACCGACTGGAACCCATGGTGGCCCGCCCCCATTCGCCCGGCAATGTGTGCAAGGTTTCGGAAATAGAGGGCCTCAAGGTGTCGCAGGTCTGCGTAGGCTCCTGTGGAAATTCATCTTACTACGACCTCGCCTCCGTGGCCGCCGTGCTTGAAGGGAAACGGGTTCATCCGACCGTATCCATGACGGTGACTCCGGCTTCGCGGCAGGTGCTGTCCATGATGGCCGAAGGCGGGGCGCTGGCCGGCCTGATAAGCAGCGGAGCCAGAATGCTTGAATGCGCCTGCGGCCCCTGCGCCGGTCTCGGACACGCGCCCACGCCCGGGTCGGTTTCGCTCCGCAGCTTCAACCGTAATTATCAGGGCATGTTCGGCACGCCGGACGCGAAGGCTTTCATAGCCAGCCCCCTTGTCTGCGCCGCGGCCGCGCTTGCCGGCGAGATTACGGACCCGCGCAAGCTGGGGGATTTCCCTAAACCCCGCGTGCCCAAAAGCTTTCCGGTGGACGACGCCATGATAATCGCACCCGCGGACGCGGAGGCGGCCTCGAAACTTCAGGTCAAGACCATACCCGAACTGCGCCCCCTCCCGGAGACCTATCCGGTTACAGGCTCCCTGACCGGACGCGCGCTGGCGAAGCTGGACGACAATTTCTCGGCGGACCAGATGGTGCAGCCGGCCGTGCGATATTTCAGCGAGGAGAAGGGCGGCGAGGAGTTCCTGAAGCGCATACTGAAGAACGCTAAACCGGACTTCTACACACAGCTCAAAGCCAATTACGGGCAGTGGATTATAATAGCGGGGGAGAATTTCGGGCTCGGTTCCTCAAGGGAGGATTTTTTCGCCGCACTGAACGCGGTGGGACTGCGCGCCGTAATCGCCAGGTCCTTCTCCCGGCTCGGCCGGAGCAACATGATAAACTGCGGCATACTGCCCCTCACCTTCGCCGACCCGGAAGATTTCCGCCGCTGCGACGAGGGGGATACGCTCTCGCTCGGCGACATACTTAAAGGGCTCAGGGAGGGCTTCCCCCTCTCCGCCGAAAACACTTCGAAAGGCTTCACCTTCGGACTGAAACACTCGCTGTCCCCGCGCGAACTGGACATAGCGTACGCGGGAGGCCGGCTCAAGCGGGATAGACAGGCCGGACAGAAGTAACCAATCGCCGGACACAATAAAAAAACCCGCCCTCAGGGGCGGGTTTTTTTGCTTCCTAATATGTTGCGTTACTTCGTGACGGGAGCGGCCGGAGCGGCTGCGGGAGCGGCGGCTTCGGTCTTCTCGGCTTTAGCGGCCTTGGCAGCCTTGTGGGCCTTCTTGGCTTCTTTGCAGGCGTCCTTGTTCTGCTCGCAGAAAGCCTTCATGTCCGCCTTGTGCTTCTTGGCAAGGTCCTTGATGGCCTGATCGTTCTCTTTCTTCTTGGCGGCGATGGTCTTCTTGTCGGCCTTGGCGTCCTTGAGGGCCTTTATGGCTTCCTTGTTCTGCTTCTCAAGGGCGACCTTCTCTTCCTTCTGCTGCTTCTTGAGGTCGGCCTTGGTCATGGCGGCGGCAGGGGCCGGCTGGGCCGGGGTGGTGACCGCTGCTGCGGGCTGCTGGGGCTGCGCGGGCTGGGCCGCGGGAGTCTGCGCCACAACTGCGCCGGCGGCGAAGCTGACGGCGATAACTGCCATTACCAACTTTTTCATCTGTTCTCCTGTGAGTGGCTGACGCGCGGCGACTGCCGCGCTCAGCTAAAGCCTTCACTTCCATCCGCTTGCCCGGGGTGACCCGGGCGCCAGATTGGCTTACAGGTAAATTCTAGCAAAATTGCTACAATGCAAGCATGGGTAATAGAGCACCAGATTTGGCCGCGCTGCTGCGCGAAGCAGGCGTAGTGGGCGCGGGGGGAGCGGGTTTTCCCTCCCACATAAAAGCCGCCGCCAAGGCGGACATGGTCATTGTCAACGCGGCCGAGTGCGAACCGCTGCTCCATAAGGATATAGAGATACTGGAGCATTTCACTGCGGAAGTGCTGGACGGCATAGAACTGATGATGGCCGCCACGGACGCGCGGGAAGGCGTTATCGGCGTAAAGAGAAAACACGCCGCGACCGTTAAGATGCTGGAGACGGCCGCGAAGGGCCGCGCGGGCATACGAGTGCATCCGCTGGGGGACTTCTACCCCGCCGGCGACGAGTACTGCCTGGTGTACGAAGTGACCGGCAAGACCATCCCTCCCGGCGGCATACCCATGAACGTCGGCGCGGTGGTCAACAACGTGGAGACTTTCCTGAACATCTCCCGCGCGCGAACGGCGCCGGTAACCCATACCTTTGTCACCGTCTGCGGGGCGGTCAAGAAACCCGCAACGTACCTGCTGCCCGTCGGCATGACTTTCGCGGAAGCGATAGCCCTCTCCGGCGGACCCACGGTGCAGGACCCCGCCGCCATAGACGGCGGCCCCATGATGGGCAAGGTGACAACCGATTTCACCCAGCCGCTGACCAAGACCAGCTCCGGCATCATAGTCCTCCCGAAAACGCATCCCCTTATAATCGCCAAGGCAGCAGGACGGCCCGCTTACTCTAAAATAGGGCGCTCCGCCTGCGACCAGTGCTCCATGTGCACCATGCTCTGCCCGCGCAACCTGCTGGGCTACGCCGTGGAACCGCACAGGGTAATGCGCAACCTGCTGTTTACCGGAAGGAACGGAACGCTGCACAGCGAAAGCGCTCTCCTCTGCTGCGAATGCTCGCTCTGCAGCCTGTATTCCTGCCCGGAAGGACTGGACCCGCGCAATACCTGCGTCTCGGCCAAGGCGGACCTGCGCGCGGCCAACATAACCCTGAAAAACTCGTCCATAGCCAAACGCCCCTCGTTCGGCCCGCACCCCATGCGCGATTTCCGCAAGGTGCCGGTCAACCGGCTGGTGGCGAAGCTTGGACTGCTTCCCTATAAGAAGGAAGCCCCGCTGACAGAAACCTCGTATTCCCCGGCGCGGGTGAGAATCATGCTCTCGCAGCACCTTGGCGCGCCCTGCGCGCCGGTGGTGTCCGTGGGGCAGAAAGTTGCTTTCGGCGCGAAGGTGGGCGAAGCGCCGGCCGGACACCTGGGCGCGCCGGTGCACGCCAGCATAGCCGGCACAGTGTCCGCGGTCACCAACCGCTACGTGGAGATAGAAGCATGACCATCAATAACGCTATAGGCGGAGTGGAACTTAACAGCCTCGCCAGGGGCTTTGACGTGACGGACACCATGCTGAAAACGTCGCAGGTGGAACTGCTGCTGGCCCGCACCGTGTGCCCCGGCAAATACGTGGCGCTTGTAAGCGGCAGCGTGGCGGACGTCACCTCCGCCGTGGAGGCGGGCGCGAACAGGGCCGCCCACTCCCTCGTGGACCATTTCGTCATACCGAACATACATCCCGATATTTTCCCGGCCATAGCCGGCCTCGGCCCCGTTGACGCGCTGGAAGCGCTCGGCATTGTGGAAACATTCTCCGTGGCCTCCCTCATAGAGGCAGCCGACGCCGCCATCAAGACGGCGGACGTCCGCTTCGTTGAAATACGTCTGGCGATGGCGCTTGGCGGAAAGGCTTTCGTTTCCTTCACTGGCGAAATAGCCGCGGTGGAATCCGCGGCGGCCGCCGCGGCGGCGGAAGCTGGGAAGAAGGGCCTGCTGGTGGAAAAAGTGGTTATAGCCAAGCCCAGGCAGGAACTTCTGCGGGAAATGCTCTAGGCCGCCGTGCTGCGGCTGCTCAAGCTTGTATTTATAGCCGTCGCCGCCTTCCTGTTGCTCAAGGAATTCGCGGGCGAGACGGTTTATATAGCAACCGGCTCGATGGAAACAACGCTGCCGACCGGCTCGCGTTTTTTTCTGGACAAGCTGGTCTACCGTTTCCGGGAGCCGGGCAGGGGCGAGATTGTGTCGTTTGCTTCCCCGGTCGGCGGCCCCAACGCGGTAAAGCGTATAATAGCCGTCGGCGGGGACAGGGTGGAGCTGAAGGACAAAAAGGTTTATCTGAACGGCAAGCCGCTTTACGAGCCGTACGCGCAGTACACCCGTCCCGATGAAAAGCTTGCCGGGGACACGATGCCGGAGACCGAAGTGCCCGCCGGCATGTTTTTCGTGATGGGGGACAACCGGGACACCTCGTTCGACAGCGCGACCTGGCGCGACCAGAAGACCGGAGAGCGCATCATATTTCTGAAGCGCGAAATGATAGAAGGCAAAATAAGAGGAGCATACAGAAAATGGGAATAGAAACTGCCCCCGATTTTACCGCCCTTGCCAGGGAACTTTCCGCGCTGAACACCGAATGCGGAAGGCTGAAGGAAGCCGCCATGGCGCTGGCCGACCGCGCCGCGCCCATAATCAAGCAGAACAAGCGCAACATCCCCGTCCGGGACACGGCCTTCGAGGAAGAGTTCCACGCCTTCATCGCCTCCGTCACGACTTTCACCAACCAGTCCGGCGATTTCTGGAAAACCAGGATGTCCTTCGTCCGGATGTCCGATGGCGCGGAACTGACCGCCGCCAACCGCATGGGGGCCATAGCCCTGCTCGCCCACGCGCGGCAGACGCACAACGACATCGCGGCCTTCTGCTCCTCCGTCTCCTACCTGCACACGGACGGCAAAAGCCTGCCCATGCGCCTTAACTGGTTCGCGCTCGAAACGGCCTGCTCCGACATGGAAAAGCTTTCCTCGAAAATAGCCCTGCTGGTAAGGGAACTCTCAAAGCACGTAAAGATTTCGTGAGTCCGGCGAGATTCAGGGGGGATATGAAAACAATATTTTTGCCCGCCGCACTGCTGTTCGTTTCCTGCGCCGTATCGGCACAGGAAACGGACGCCGTTTCCACCACCACGCTCAGCGCCTTCACCCAGGCCGCCTCGGCCATGACGGACAGCGTGTCCGCCCGCGCGGCGGACAAGAAACTTTCCCCGCAGAAGGCGGACGCGGCTTTCCAGAAAGCCGCGCTGGAACTGATAAAGCGATACCTTGGGGAAGACGTTACATTCTCCCTGCTCCCCATGAAGTACCCGGAGCAGGCCATAAGGCTCTTCAGCGGAGAGATATCCGTCGCGCCCTCCTTGCCCGACGCTTACGCCTACAGGGCGCAGGCTTACGGCAAACTCTCGCGTCACGCGGAAGCGCTTGCGGACTACGACAAGGCCCTTGAGCTAGACCCCGCCCACGCCGGCGGACGCAGCCGGAAAATGCGCGGCACCATGAACATGTATCTAGGCCGCACCGACGACGCGATAGACGATTTCACCAAGGCAATAGACCTTGCCCCGGACAACAGCTTCATATACCTCGAGCGGGCGCGCGCCTATATCGCTAAACAGGATTTCGACAGCGCCGCCACGGACATGAGTTCCTTTTTCAGACTGGCGGACGATGAAGCCATGCAGTCGGCCTCCACCGGGCCGGAATGCTCGGCCCTTACAGCCCAGGATTACGAAATACCGGGCTGCGAGTCATCCGACACGGACTCCCCCGCTCCGCAGCCTGCGCCGGCCCCACAGCCAAAACAGCCGGAAAAAGACCGCAAGCCCAGACTCTGACACCCCCTCTGCCGCACAAGAAAACCGGCCCCGCTTTTGGCGGGGCCGGTCTTGTTTTGACGGGTGAAATGGTTAAAACTTCTCATCAAACGGAAGGTAAACATTCTCCCCTATCTCCTCCAGCGGATACTGAACAAACTTACCTTGCTCCGCACTGAACTCATACATAGGGAAACCTCCTCCTCTTCCGTTAAATATATGATCGCTGAAATCATCATACCAGTTGATTCCTTTCAGGACAACAGCGCAGTTTTGCAGCTTTACCGTGTACTCCACCATATCACCATAAGTGAAAACCTGCCCCTTCTCCTTGCGAATCAAGACTACTGTCGGGGTATACGGCACGTTCGTGCCATGCTTTCGGGCATCCGCATAGCATTTGTTCACAAGAATGGGTTCCGCATTGTATATGGTTCCAGATGAAATAAGCACCACTATGATATTGGCATCATTATCATGCCCGGATACTGCCATATCATCAATTCCATCTCCGTTAAAATCGCATTTCACCGCATACGGCAGTGAATTGGCAGAATACGGGTAGAATGCAATCCGCTTGGTCGGATAATCACCCTGCTTCCATACGACAAAGCCGGGGGCATATTCATTCAACGCCTTTTGCATGGCGGCGGACAGGCTTAAGTTCTTATCATATTCCGCTTTCCACTGCGAAGCGGACTTTGCCGACTTGACCGCCGCCTTGGACGAATGCCCGACACCCTTGCTTGCACTACCCCCGCCATACGCAGTTACACAAGCAAGCGCCACAACCGCAGCAAAAAGACTGTAGTTGCTTTTGCGCATAGCTGCAGACACCCGGGAATGCGGCCGCGCTGACACTGCTTCACCAAATCGCAGATGTTTCATACCCCCCCTTGGTCCATAACGAAGTTAAGCATATTAGAGCCTATCTAACATCTCCTTTCGTAGCGAAAGCGTCGATTTTGACATGAGACATAGCGGACTGAGGCGAGCAGACCAGTAGGCCTGTAAGCCGAAGACCGCGAAGTATCGGGGCAAAAAGCGGCGCTTGCAGCAGAATACGGAGACTTAAGATAGGCTCTTAGAAGCAGCTTGGCATAGGCAGAGGCCGGCAAAACGGGAATATGACCGCGCCATATTGTTGCTTTCAGGTTTATTTGTTTATAATGGGGACAGCAGAAGTTACCCACTATAGCGGATTTAACGTTTACGGACTGGCCGCCCCTGTTGCCGGACGACCCCTCCGCGGAGGCATTCATGAAAATAAGCAAGCTTGCGCTGAGCCTGGCGGACTCCCCCACGCTGAAGCTTAACGCCAAGGCCAACCAGCTAAAGGCCGAAGGAAAGGCGGTAATCCATCTGGGAGGCGGAGAGCCGGAATCCCCCGCCCCGGAAACGGCCATTAAGGCCGGCACGGAAAAACTGCGCGGCGGGAAGGTCAAATACACCCCGGTCGGCGGCACCGCGGACATGAAAAAGGCCGTCATAGCCTACACGGAGCGCTGTTACGGCAAAAAAGTCGGCCCGGAAAACGTCCTCGTTTCCGGCGGAGCGAAACAGGCCCTCTACAATTTCTTCCTTTCGGTGATAGAGCCGGGCGACGAGATAATCTATCCCGCCCCCTACTGGGTCAGCTACCCGGAGATGATAAAGCTCTGCGGCGGCGTGCCCGTAGCCGTGGCCCCGCGCCCCGGCACGTTCGAAGCCGACCTGTCGGCGATAGAAAAAGCGATAACCCCGAAAACGCAGGCCCTCATTCTGAACAGCCCCAACAATCCCTCCGGCACGGTATATCCCGAAGAGGTGGTGCGCGGCGCGGTTGAACTGTGCGAGCGCAAGGGCATATATCTGGTGATGGACGACATTTACCACCAGCTGGTTTTCGGAGGGGAGAAGACCTCCTCCTGCTACAAATTCGGCAGGAACCACGACAATATCGTGGTGATCAACGGCGTTTCCAAGCTCTACGGCATGACCGGCTTCCGCATCGGCTGGGCCGTGGCCAACAAGGAGCTCATCGCCGTGATGAACAAGATGCAGGGACAGACCACCTCCTGCCCATCGGACCTGTCGCAGGCGGCCTGCGCCGCCGCGCTGAACGGCCCGCAGGACTGCGTTGCCGACCTCGTCAAATCGCTTGAGCACGGGCGCAAGCTCCTGCTGGACGGACTGAAGCCCCTTTCAAAGCTCAAGGTCTCCCCCCCGCGCGGCACGTTCTACTGCCTCGCCGATTTCAGCGCCTACAACAAGGATTCGGGCGCGCTGTGCCAGTTCCTGCTTGAGAAAGCGCTTGTCGTCACGGTGCCGGGCAGGGAATTCGGCATGGAAGGGCATCTCCGCATCAGCTACTGCGGGAAACCCGAGGATATAGCCGAAGGCGCGCGCCGCATAGTATGGGCGCTTGAGCCTTCTTCACCAAAGGAAATCACCATAGGCGGACAAAAATACGAGAGGAACTGGTAAATGGACAACTCACCCGCATTCAAACTGGCAGGACAGCATAAAAGCGATTACGGCATAGACAAGAACGGATTCACCGGCACAGGCACGCAGTACTGGAACCTGTCCACCCCCTCGCTGTACGAGGAAGCGGTATTCCGCGGCGAGGCGGTAATAGCGGAAAACGGCCCGCTGCTCGCCATGACCGGCAAGCACACCGGCCGCTCCCCCAAGGACCGCGTGTTCGTAAAGGAAGCGTCCAGCGAAACCAAAATATGGTGGGGCGGCGGCAACCTCGGAACCGATGAAGCCGTGTTCGACCGCCTTCTTGCGCGCGCGCAGGCCTATATGAAGAACCGGGACCTGTTCGTCCGCGACGCCTATGTGGGCGCGGACCCGGCCTCCCGCCTTAAAATACGGGTGATAAACGAGCTGGCCTGGCACAATCTCTTCGCCAAGACCATGTTCATAGAGCCCCCGCAGTCCGAGCTGAAGGCCCACGTGCCTGAGTTCACGGTCGTGGCCCTGCCGAAACTGCATGCCGACCCGAAGGCCGACGGTTCCCGCTCGGAGACCGTCATAGCCATACATTTCGCCAAAAAGATGGTCATCATCATGGGCACGGCCTACGCGGGCGAGATGAAGAAATCCATCTTCACCGTGATGAACTATCTCCTGCCGCTCAAGGGCATACTTTCCATGCACTGCTCGGCCAACATCGGCCCGGACAAGGACAGCGCCCTCTTCTTCGGCCTCTCCGGCACGGGCAAGACCAGCCTCTCGGCCGACCCCAAGCGCGGCCTCATCGGAGACGACGAGCACGGCTGGAATGACCAGGGCGTGTTCAATTTCGAGGGCGGCTGCTACGCCAAGGTCATCAATCTTTCCCACTCGGCCGAACCGCAGATTTACGCCTGCACCCGCCGCTTCGGCACAGTGCTGGAAAACGTCCCCTGCGACCCCTTCACCGGCAAGCTGGACCTAAACGATGATTCCCTTACCCCAAACACCCGCGCCGGCTATCCGCTTGAATTCATAGAGAACGCCGTGCCCGACAAAAAGGGCGGACACCCGAAGAACATCGTCATGCTCACCTGCGACGCCTTCGGCGTGATGCCCCCTCTGGCCCGCCTTTCGCCGGACCAGGCGCTCTACCACTTCATCTCCGGCTACACCGCCAAGGTCTCCGGCACGGAAGTGGGCCTCAAGGAGCCGGAAGCGACCTTCAGCACCTGTTTCGGCGCGCCGTTCATGGTGCACCACCCGTCCGTTTACGCCGAGCTGCTCAAGAAGAAGATGGTGCAGCACGGCGCAAGATGCTGGCTGGTCAACACCGGCTGGATAGGCGGCCCCTACGGCGTGGGCAAGCGCATCAGCATAGCCTACACCCGCGCGATGCTCACGGCGGCGCTTGAGGGCAGGCTGGATAATGTACAATATAAGAAGGATCCGGTATTCGGGTTTGACGTGCCGGTTACCTGCCCCGGAGTGCCGGATGGTGTTTTGTCGCCGTCCGATTCATGGAAAGACAAGGCCGCCCACGCAGCCAAATACAAAGAGCTGGGCTCCCTGTTCGCCAGGAACTTCGAAAAATATAAAGACGGCTGTTCAAAAGAAATTATCGCGGCGGGACCCGCCGCCTGACAGGGCCTCAGGCCCGTCAACTTAACGGAGGATAGTTAGATGGCAAAAGCAAACGCAGCATTCATGAAACCCCTTCAGCCCAGCGACGCCCTTGCGGCGGTTGTCGGCAGCAAGCCGCTGGCGAGGACCGAAGTCGTCAAGAAGCTTTGGGACTATATCAAGAAGAACAACCTTCAGGACAAGGCCAACAAGCGGATGATCAACTCCGATGAAGCCCTCGCGAAGATATTCGACAACAAGAAACAGATCAGCATGTTCGAGATGAACAAGCTCATCGCAAAGCACCTCAAATAGACCAGAAACACTTTTGAACGAGTGCTTAAGCCGGTCCCGAAAGGGGCCGGCTTTACTATTCCTGCCGGGGCCGGGACAGTCCCGCCGCCGCCCTTCGCTCGCCTTCGCCGCGAACATCTTTGTTTATATATATATTTTGTTATAATCATGTTGGCGCGAAGCTTCCGCCGACAACTTTACCATCTTAGAAGCAACGGAGAGTAGATGAAGCAGATAAAGACCGCCCAAGAGGCGATAGCCGCCATAAAAGACGGCGACTCCATCATGGCAGGTGGCTTCATGTGCTGCGGGCAGGCTTACACGCTCGTGGACGCCATCCTTGAGAAGGGGCTGAAAAACCTCACCCTCATAACCAACGACGCTGGCCTGCCCGGCAAGGGCGCGGCGAAGCTCATAGAGCAGAAGCGCGTCGGCAAGCTCGTCGCCTCGCACATAGGCCTCAACCCGGAAGCCGGCAAGCAGATGAACTCCGGCGAGATGAAGGTGGAGCTTGTGCCGCAGGGCACGCTGGCGGAGCGCATACGCGCGGCCGGCGCCGGCCTTGGCGGAGTCCTTACCCCCACCGGCATCGGCACGGCGGTGGAGGAAGGCAAGCAGAAAGTGACCGTTGACGGCCGCGAATTCCTGCTTGAAAAGCCCCTTTCGGCTGAATACGCCTTCATAAAGGCCCACACCGTGGACAAATACGGCAACGCCTACATAGCGAAGGCGGAAAAGAATTTCAACATAGTCATGGCGCTGGCCGCCAGGACGGTAATAGTGGAAGCGGAGCACATAGTGGAGCCCGGCCAGCTGGACCCGGACCGCGTAACCCTGCCCGGCGCGCTTGTGCACGTCATCGTGGAGGCGAAGAAATGAGCGACACCAAGATTAGCAAACGCGACCGTATAGCCATGCGCATAGCGCGCGAACTGCCCCACGGCGGCCTGGTCAATCTCGGCATAGGCATGCCCACGCTGGTGGCCAACTATCTGCCCAAGGACAGCGGAATCCTCCTTCACAGCGAAAACGGCTACATCGGCCTCGGCCCCGACGCCCCCGCCGGACAGGAAGACTGGAGCATAGTCAACGCCGGCGGCAAGCCCATGACCATAGTCCCGGGCGCGAGCTTCTTCGACTCCGCCATGTCCTTCTCGATAATACGCGGCGGGCATCTGGACGCCACGGTCCTCGGCGCGCTCGAAGTGGACGAAGAGGGCAATCTGGCCAACTACATGATACCCGGCAAGATGGTGCCAGGCATGGGCGGCGCGATGGACCTTGTGGTCGGCGCGCGCATAGTCATAGTCGCCATGGAGCACGTCAGCAAGGACGGCAAGCCCAAGATACTGCGCAAATGCTCCCTGCCGCTTACGGCGCGCAAGGAAGTGGACATCATCGTCACCGACATGGCCCTCATCCGCGTGACCCACAAGGGTCTGGAACTGGCGGAAGTGGCGGAAGGGGTAACGCCGGAGCAGGTCATAGCCGCCACGGAAGCGCGGCTTGAAGTGCGGGCGGACCTCAAGACTTTCTGAACAAGGAGGCGGCATGGACAACAAGGTAATACTGACCTGCGCCATAACCGGCGCGGAGACCACAAGGGAGCACAACCCGAACCTGCCCATGACGGCGCAGGAGATAGCCGACGCCGCGGCCGACGCGGCAAAGGCGGGGGCGGCCATACTGCACCTGCACGTCCGCGACGACAAGGGCAACCCCACGCAGGACGTCAACGTGTTCAAGGCCGCCATATCGCTCATCCGCAAGAAAACGGACATGGTGATAGAGGTGACCACCGGCGGCGCGGTGGGCATGACGCCGCAGGAACGCCTCGCCCCGGTCACGCTTGAGCCGGAAATGGCGTCGCTCGACTGCGGAACCGTCAATTTCGGCAACGACTATATCATCAACACGCTGCCGGTGATGCGCGAGTTCGCGGCGGAGTTCCGCAAGCGCGGGGTGCGCCCCACGCTGGAATGCTTCGACCTGTCGCACATCTACGCCTCGCACGTCCTCATCAAGGAAGGTCTCGTGGAACCCCCGTTCCACTACGGCCTGGTGATGAACGTGCCGGGCGGCGTCCGCTACGAGACGGACGTGCTGGACCTTTTCGTGCGGAAGCTGCCGCAGGGCGCGCACTGGACCGTGATGGGGATAGGCAGGTCGTCCCTGCCGGCGGTCTACGGCGCGCTGGCGATGGGCGGCAACATCCGCGTCGGCTTTGAAGACAACGTTTACTACAGCAAGGGCAGGCTGGCGGCCAGCAACGCCGAACTGGTGGAGCGCGCCGCCCGCATCAGCAGGGAAGCCGGGCTCGAGCCCGCCTCACCCGGCGATGTGAGGAAATTGCTCAAATTAAGGGAGGAATAAACGAAATGGCAAAGATAGCATCCAAACCCGGAAATCCGTTCGGCGCGCACCGCGTCATAGAGCCCGCGGGGGTCCTGCCCCAGCCGGCCCTCAAGGTCGACAACAACATGGACACCATCTACGACAACGAAATCCTCGTCGCCGTGGACACCCTTAACGTCGACTCGGCCAGCTTCACCCAGATAAAGAAGGCCTGCGGCGGGGAGCCGGAGAAGATAAAGGCCATGATGCTCGACATCATCGCCAAGCGCGGCAAGCACCAGAACCCCGTGACCGGTTCCGGCGGCATGTTCATCGGCACCGTCGAACAGATAGGCCCGAAGCTGGAAGGAAAAATTCCCCTCAAGGCGGGCGACAAAATCGCCAGCCTCGTCTCCCTTTCCCTCACGCCCCTGCGCATAGACGAATTCGTGGAAGTGCGCACCAACGTGGACCAGGTCCGCATAAAGGGCAAGGCCATACTTTTTGAAAGCGGCATCTACGCCAAGCTGCCGGACGACATGCCCGCCAGCCTGGCGCTCGCGGTTCTCGACGTGGCCGGAGCGCCTCCCCAGACCGCCCGCCTCGTGAAGCCGTGCGACACCGTCGTCATCATCGGCGCGGCCGGCAAGTCCGGCGTGCTGTGCTCCTACGTCGCCAAGAAGCGCGCGGGGGAACACGGCAAGGTCATCGGCATAACCAGCTCCGACAAGGGCCTGGCCGACCTCAAGGAATTCGGCTTCTGCGACGTAAACCTCAAGCTCAGCGCCACGGACGCCCTCTCCTGCTACGAGGCGATATCGAAGGAGACCAACGGCCGCCTTGCGGACGTGGTCATCAACTGCGTCAACGTGCCGGACACCGAAATGGCCTCCGTCATGATGACCCGCGACGAGGGCATAGTCTATTTCTTCACCATGGCGACATCCTTCACGAAGGCCGCCCTGGGAGCGGAAGGCATCGGCAAGGACGTCAACATGATAATCGGCAACGGCTACGCCAAGAACCACGCCGAGTTCACCATCAACGTCCTCCGCGAGAGCAAGCGCATCCGCGAGATATACGAGAAGAAGTACGCCCGCTAAGGGAGGCAAAATCATGGAGTACAAAAAGGTGGACTACAAGCGCATCCCCCTCTTCGCCAACGTGAGCGAAAAGGACTGGAACGACTGGCACTGGCAGATGCGCAACGACATCAAGGACGTGGAGACGCTGGAAAAGGTCATCCCGCTGTCCGAGGATGACAAGACCAACCTGCGCAAGTGCCTCAAGAAGTTCCGCATGGCGATAACGCCGTATTACGCCGCGCTGATGAGCTCCACTGACAGGAAGTGCCCCGTAAGGATGCAGGCGGTGCCCGTGCTGGACGAGCTGCGCGACGACCCCTCCGACCTCGACGACCCGCTGCACGAGGACGTGGACTCGCCCGTGCCAGGCCTCACCCACCGCTATCCGGACCGGGTGCTGCTGCTGGTCACCAACATCTGCTCCATGAACTGCCGCCACTGCACGCGCCGCCGTCTGGTTGGCTTCGAGGACTGCCACATGTCCGAGGCCAACGTGCAGAAGGCCATAGATTACATCGCGAAGACCAAGACCGTGCGCGACGTCCTCATCTCCGGCGGGGACCCGCTGATACTTGAAGACGACCATCTGGAAAGCATCATCAAGCGCCTGCGGGCCATACCGCACGTGGAGATAATAAGGCTGGGCTCGCGCACGCCGGTGGTCATGCCCATGAGGATAACCGATTCCCTCGTGAACATGCTGAAGAAATACCACCCGATATACGTCAACACGCACTACAACCATCCCAAGGAGCTTACGCAGGAGGCCAGGCAGGCCTGCACGAGGCTGGCGGACGCCGGCATACCGCTCGGCAACCAGAGCGTGCTGCTGCGCGGCGTGAACGACAGCGCGCCGGTGATGAAGAAACTGGTGCACGAACTCCTCAAGACGCGTGTGAAGCCGTATTACATCTACCAGTGCGACCTGTCAAAGGGCATAGCGCACTTCCGCACCTCAGTGGCGCGCGGGCTGGAAATAATAGAGAGCCTGCGCGGGCACACCACCGGCATGGCCGTCCCCACATATGTGGTGGACGCCCCCGGCGGCGGAGGCAAGATACCCGTCATGCCGCAGTACCTGATAGCCATGTCGGACAAGCGCGCGGTCCTGCGCAATTACGAGGGTGTCATCACCACCTACACCCAGCCGGACCTGCCGCCCTCGCCGGAATGTTCCTGCGAGATATGCTCCGACCCGCGCTACAAGACGAAAGAGGGCGTGGCGGGACTGCTCAACGGAACGCAGCTCGTGCTCGAACCGAAGGAAATGGCGCGGCATAAGCGCAAAGCCTGACAGAACGCGAACAAAGCTTGTATCAACCGGCGGGCCTAAAGCCCGCCGGTTTTTTGTTCGCGGCACGAACAACAAAAGAGATTTGATATCCTTAAATGAATGATGACCGGACAAACCACGCGGAACTGGGCAAGAACCATTTCAGAAGCGGCTCAAAGACACGCCGGATGGTTGGCGTTCCTCTCCGGCACCGTCCTTGCCGCACTTGCCGCATGGATCTTATGGCTGCGGGATACCACGCCATACGCCATGACGGGCGTCTCCATTGGAGGCGGAGCCCTGCTGTACGGTCTTCCCGGCGACGGGCTTTTCGGCTTCATGCCGCTGGCCGAGATAGTGCAGGGTCTTGCAGACTCCACAATAGGATGGATTCCGCGCCTCATCCTGCCGCTTATGACCGTCATACTGGTTATCGCCGGGGCAGTTAAAGCGGAACGCCCGTCCCGCACAGTAACATTGGGAACATTCCTTACAGTTCTATTCTTGCTCCCTTATACGGCACTCGTTTCCACCTACGACATCGAGCAGTTTCTTTACGGCTCAACAATATTGCTCCTCGCGCTGGCCCTGTCCGGAGAGGACGGGACAGTCAAAAGCCGCTGGAGAATCGGAACCACATTTGCGCTTTGCATATGTGTACGCTCCCCCATGTTG
>Ga0209016_1001427_pt1 | contig 19137 bp, 18 predicted proteins | sample EPASupsiteSAE305_FD_187265 | JGI IMG/M metagenome (GOLD analysis project Ga0209016, IMG submission 187265) | Bioremediated contaminated groundwater microbial communities from EPA Superfund site, New Mexico - SAE3-05 (SPAdes) (version 2) | ecosystem: Environmental > Aquatic > Deep subsurface >...
AGATGGAAGAACTGTCCGGCTATGCGCCCGGCGAGCTTGTGGGCAAATCAACCCGCCTCTGGTATCCGGACGAAAGAGCCTACGAGGCCGGCGGGAAGGATGTGTATAGCCAGATGGCCAAGGGCGAGGCGCACTGCCGGTCACAGCAGCTGGCGCGCAAGGACGGCACCCTGTTCTGGGCGCGGTTGAGTTTGCGCGCCTTTGATCAGGCTGATCCGCTCAAGGGTGCGGTTGGCATCATTGAGGACATTACCGAGGAACGCGAAGCCGCCGATACCCTGCGCCAGGCCATGGAAAAAGCCCAGGAAGCCGATCGGATCAAATCCGCCTTTCTGGCGACCATGTCCCATGAACTGCGCACACCGTTGAACTCCATTATCGGTTTCACCGGCATCATGCTCCAGGGACTGGCCGGGCCGCTCAATGAGGAACAGCACAAGCAGATGTCCATGGTGCAGAACAGTTCCCGCCATCTCCTGTCCCTGATCAACGATGTCTTGGATATCTCAAAAATTGAAGCCGGGCAGCTTGATCTCTCTCCGGCTCCCTTTGCGGTGAAACCCTCCCTTGAGAAGGTGGTCAAACTGGTCGCACCCCTTGCCGCCCCAAAAGGCATCGAGGTGCTGCTCGATCTGGCTGAAGATGTCGGCATTCTGATCGCCGACCAGCGTCGCTTCGAGCAGATTGTCCTCAACCTGGTCAATAATGCGATCAAATTTACTGAAAGCGGGCAGGTGCGCCTTACCGGCCGGATCGACAACGATCATGTTCTGGTATCAATTGCCGATACCGGCATCGGCATGCGGGCGGAAGAGCTTGCCGGCATTTTTCAACCGTTTCACCAGATCGATACCGGGCTGGCACGGAAGCATGAGGGAACCGGCCTCGGTCTTTCGATCTGTAAAAAACTCCTCGATCTGATGGGGGGTTCCGTCGAGGTGCAAAGCCAATGGGGACAGGGGAGCCTCTTCACGGTTTGCCTCCCCAGGCAGGCAGGAGGTGCGGCATGAACAACCGGCTTTTGATTATTGAAGATAACCAGCAGAATCTGTACATGATGCGTTTTTTGCTGGAAAGGAACGGTTTTGCCATCATCGGGGCGGAGGATGGGCGCAAAGGGATCGAAATGGCTTTGAGCTGCAAGCCGTTGGCCATACTGCTGGACATCCAGCTGCCCGAAATGGATGGTTATGCCGTGGCTGCGGCATTGAAAAAATACAGCGAACTCGATCGGGTTCCGATCATTGCCGTGACCTCCTATGCCATGGTGGGCGATCGGGAGCGGATTCTGGCCTCCGGTGCCACCGGCTACATCGAAAAACCCATCAATCCCGAGACCTTTGTTGCCGAAATTACGCATTACCTGCCCGAAAACTGGAATGGGGCGGAGGCATAGCATGCGCATACTGAGCGTGGACGACAACGTCGAGAACCGGTATCTGGCAGAAGCCCTGCTCAAGGGAAACGGCTACGAGGTCCTGTCGGTCGCCAATGGGGCCGAGGCACTGGCACAGTTGCAAGACGGCGAGTTTGACCTGATCCTCAGCGATATCCTGATGCCGGTCATGGATGGCTTTGAGTTGTGTCGAAGGATCAAGGCGGATGAACGGTTGTGCCATATCCCGTTTATCGTTTATACGGCCACCTACACCGGTCCCCAGGATGAAGCCTTTGCCATGAAGATCGGTGCGGACCGATTTGTGCAAAAACCTTGCGAACCGGACCTCCTGATAGAAACTCTTCATGAAGTGATGGCGGCGGATCGGGGTGGGAGCGGCCTGGTTGCACCCCTTGGTCCGGCGCCGGAAGAGGAAGTCCTTAAACTGTATAACGAACGACTGGTAAGAAAGCTGGAGCAGAAGATGCTGCAGCTTGAAAAGGAGGTCGAGGCTCGACAGAACGCCGAGGAAATCCTTCGCCAGAGCGAGAAGAAATACCGGTCGCTGTATAACAGCATCCGGGATGCGATTCTGGTGTCCACCATTGATGGAACCATCATCGATTGCAACCCGGCCTTTGTTGAACTGTTCGGTTATTCGCTTGCTGAAATAGCGGGAAAAAAGACAGGTATCTTCTTTGAAAACGAAGAAGAGTATCGGCAGATAAGTGCCGCCCTGAATGAACACTGCGATGATCCCAGTTTCCTGCATACCGTTATGCACAAGAAAAAAAGCGGCCTGGTGTTCCCCGGCGAGGTCCATATGTATTATTTGCGCAACGAAGAAGGATCGTTGACCGGTTTTATCGAACTGATTCGGGATGTTTCGGAAAGGGTGCGGGCGGAAAAAGTGCAAAGAGATTTGGAAGCGCAGCTGCAGCAGGCCCAGAAGATGGAATCCGTGGGCCGATTGGCCGGTGGCGTGGCCCACGATTACAACAATATGCTGAGTGTCATCCTCGGATATGCGCAGATTGCTCTGGGGAAAACGGTTCCCGGTTCGTTAATGCACGAGTATTTGCAGCAAATCCTTGATGCGGCCACGCGCTCTGCGAATATAACCCGACAACTGTTGGGTTTTGCCCGCAAACAGACCATCGCCCCGCAGATCCTCGACCTCAATGACATTGTTGAGGGCATGCTCAAGATGCTCAGGCGGCTTATCGGTGAGAATCTCACCTTGGTCTGGCGTCCTGAACCGAATCTTTGGCCGGTTAGGATCGATCCTTCCCAGGTCGATCAGCTTTTGGCGAATTTCTGCGTCAATGCCCATGACGCCATCGCTGGGGTCGGGACAATAACGATTGCAACCGGCATGGTCACCTTTGACGCCAGCTATTGCGCCCGTCACGCCGGGGCTGTGCCCGGCGATTACGTGCTTCTGGCGGTCAGCGACAATGGCTGCGGGATGGAAAAGGAAATTCTTGATAAAATTTTTGAGCCCTTCTTCACGACCAAGGGAATCGGCAGGGGTACCGGTTTGGGATTGGCCACGGTCTATGGCATCGTCAAACAGAATAACGGTTTTGTCGATGTCGACAGCGATCCGGGCCAAGGGACGATCTTCAGAGTCTTTTTGCCTCGATATGCGGCCAAACCCGACCAAGTGAAGGAAGCCGGTGTCGGAATCCCACGTGGCCAAGGCGAGACCGTGCTGATTGTGGAGGATGAAGAGGCGATTCTCAAGCCGACAAGCATCATCCTGTCCGATTTGGGGTACCGGGTGCTCATCGCGAGCAGACCGAGCGAGGCGATCCGCCTGGCCCGGGAACAACCCGGTGGCATTCATCTTCTGCTCACGGATGTCATTATGCCGGAAATGAATGGCCGGGATCTGGCTGACTTGCTCCTTAGCATGCAACCGGGACTGAAATGTCTGTTCATGTCCGGATATACCGATAACACCATCGCCAACCAGGGAGTGCTGGATCCCGGCATCCATTTTATCCAGAAGCCGTTTTCCCGGCGGGATCTTGCGGTAAAGGTGCGCACGGCGCTTGAATTGTAGCTTGGGTCAACAGAGGGGGGCAGTGTCAGGAAACACTGCCCCTTTTGCCTGTCTTTGGTGGTTGCTCAGATCGTGAATTTGGCGACCATCACTTTGAGCTTTTCCGCGATATTTGACAGTTCTTCGGCACTGACCTTGACCTGGTTGCCGGCTTTGCTCATTTCGTTGGCGCTGCTGTTGACTGCGGTGATGTCCGAGGCGATCTCCGCGGAAACGGTCGAACTCTGGGAGACGTTTTCGTTGACCTCGGCGATACCCTGCGATGCCTGCTGGACATTCTGCGCGATTTCCCGTGTGGTGGCCGTCTGTTCCTCCACGGCGGCGGCTATGGTGGCGACGATCTTGTCAACATCGGCAATAACCTCGCTGATTTCATTGATCTCTTTCACGGTCACGCCGGTGGCCTGCTGAATACCCTGGATTTTCGTTTTGATATCCAGGGTCGCCATGGCGGTCTGTTTGGCCAGATCTTTGATCTCATTGGCGACCACCGCAAATCCCTTGCCCGCTTCGCCGGCCCGGGCAGCCTCAATAGTGGCGTTCAGCGCCAGCAGGTTGGTCTGCTCGGAGATTTCGGTGATCGCCTCAGTGACTTTGTTGATCTCGTCGGCGGCCCTGCCGAGTTCGTTCACCCGCTCTGAAGCCTTCTGCGACTGGTTGACGGCCGCGGTGGTGATCTCCTTGGCCTTGCTCGAGTTGCTGGCTATCTCGTTGATGGTGGCGCTCATTTCCTCGGCGGCGGCGGCGACCATGTTGACATTGACGGAGGCCTGCTCCATGGCGGCGGCGATCGAGGATTGATTGACGCTCATCTCTTCGGCGGCGGCGGCCACCTGGCCGGATCGGGCCGCGGTTGACTCGGCCCCGGCGGACATCTGGTTGGAGATCGCGGCCAACTGCACCGAGGATTCATCGACCCTGGCGACTCCTCTGCTGATATCGCCGAACATGCGCCGCAGGTTGCCGGCCATCTCGTTGAGCGACTTGGCGAGGGTCCCGATTTCGTCTTTCTGGTCAACGTTCATGGTTTTGGTCAGGTCGCCCGCAGCCATGGCCTTCGCCAGGTCCACGCCCTTGAACAGGGGTTTGGTGATGAGATGGGTGAGGAGAAACCCCAGGGTTATCGCCAGAACGAAGCCCGCGACCAGGCAGGCAATCGTTATCAGCCGGCCGCGATCAGCGCTGGTTTTGCCCTCCGCAATCATCGCAGTGGTGACGTCATTGGCTTTCTGCACAATCTTATCGATGGCGATGAAGGTATTGGTTTGGTGGGTTGTTCCTTCCTCAAGCAGCAAGGTGTTCATTTTGACGAACTTGTCATTGGCGATATCGACGAGGGTTGTCATTTTGTGAACAGAAGCAAGGACCTGTTCCCCCGCCGGATAGAGTTTTTTCTCGAGTATTTCCTTGGCCTCGGCGAGATGCCCGGCGGCGGCAATGGTTTTGAATTGGGCAACATCCTTGTGCAGCTGGCTATGAATGGGTTTGAGCTCCTTGACAAAGGCTACCATCTCGGCATTGGTGGTATCCATGTTCTGCATCCACTTGCCTAGGGCGCAGTCGGTATCGCCGGTTCCGCCTTCAAAGGGAATATTAAAGAGCAGCAGTTTGCCGATTTTTGCAAAAAGCGCGTTATGCGCGGTTTCGAAATCGGCCATGTGCTGGCGCATCCGATTGGGATTGGTCATGTCCATGGCCATGAGCTCTTTGGAGAGTTCAACCGCCTGATTATTGACATTCGCCCATTTTGCGATGTGGTTGTTGAAATCCTGCCATTCGCTTTGCACGTCCTTGACCAGCGGCAGGGTGGCAAATTTTTCCTTGGCCGCCACGTAAAGCTTTCTCGATTCAAGCAGCTGCTGATGGGAGTAATTGCGCTGTTCGTTGGTGGCGTAGGGGGTTAGCAGGGTTCGCATCAGGGAGCCGATGGATGATGCTTGACTCTTGACGGTGAGAATGCTTTGCACGGCGGGAATGGTCTCGTTGCCGAGCTGTTCTACTTCATGCTGGAGTTTCCCTTGTTGCACGATGGAGAGGAGGCCCACTGCCAGAATGATCACGGCAGTCATGAAAAAACCACCAACCAGCTTGATTCCCAGTCTGAAATTATTCACCGCTAAGCTCCTTTGTGGAAAGGGTTGGGCTGTTTCTCATCAGGCTGAAACAGCATGGAAAAAGAAGTGGCCTCCCGGTTCCGTAAGATGAGAGACCTTGGCATATAAGATGAAATTATTTCAAAGAGTTGTGGTCAAGCTGATGGAATTATCGGGAAATGGATGGGGTAAGTCAAGGAGAAAAAAGAAAAGAGCGGTGAGGGAAAATGTTCTTAGGGGCAAAGGCCGTCGTCGTATGACGTTCAAAATTCGGACAGGGCTTCAGTTCCGGAAACCGTCAAGGCGACAGTTGTCTGGAATGTCTTACTCCGGCGAGGAGCCATTTGCGGACAATGGCGCCGTTTTCCTGGAAAACACTCTGCCGGCGAGGATACCGGCCTCGTAGAGGGCAAAGAGGGGCAGGGAGAGCAGGGTGGTTGCGGTCAGTTCTCCCGTGGTGAGGAGAAAGGCAAGAACGACGATGGCGATGTAGAAATAGGTGCGTTTTTTCCTGAAATGATCCTCGCTGATCAGGCCGGCACGCATGGCCATGACCATGAGAAAAGGAATCTCAAAAGCGATGCCAAAGGTCAGAACCATACGGCCGGTAAAGGTCAGATAGAGGCCGAGTTTGAGCATGGGCAGGAGATTGGGGGCTGCGTAGCTCATGAAATAGTGGAGCATCCTCGGGAGGACGATGAAAAAGGCAAACAAGGCGCCGCCGATGAAAAGCAGCGTTGCCCAGAGGACGATTCGTCGGATCAGTCGCTTTTCCCGATCGAGGAGACCTGGGGAGATGAACAGCCATATCTGGTAAAGGACAAAGGGAAAGCTGACGGCGATGCCGACCAGGAGGGAAAGGGTGAGATAACTGATAAAGGCTTCGGTGAGTCTGGTGTAGACCAGCTTGCCCAGTTGCGGATAGGCGAGATAGAGGGGCCGCATGCACCAGGCGGCGATCTGGTCTTTGAACAGGTAGGCGATTGTGCTCGCCAGGACAATCGCCAGGCAAGAATGAATCAACCTTCTCCGCAGCTCTTCCTGGTGTGGCCGGAAGTGCTCCAGCGCTTCGATCATGGTGTTTTTTCCGGCAAGGGGGCCGGTTGGTTTTCATGGAGCGCTTCGAGTGGCCGTTGCTCGCCGGTTTCCGATTGCGTTTCAGTCATTTCGGTGGATTGGGCAGGGGCTCCGGCTTCCGGGGGTTGGATTTCGATCCGGGGGGTAGCGGTTGTCGGCTGTAAGTCGATGATATCCGTGTCGGTATTTTTGGGGGCCGGATCGTTTTCCGGAGCTTGCCAGACTGAAGGGTCGACATCAATCATCTTCTCCCTGAGTTCGTCTGCCGTTTTTTTCAGGTCTTTCTGAACGGAATCCAGGACCTCGCCCTCCTGGGTAAGATTATCCTTGACCTGATTCATCGTTTTTTTCATTTCCATCAGCCCCTTGGCAAGAGAGCGGGCAAGACCGGGTAATTTATCGGGACCGACCACAATCAGGGCAACGGCGAAGATAACAATCATTTCCGGAAGGCCAATTCCAAACATGGATACGTACCAGAAAAAGGTTAGAGGACGGACGGCGGGCCTGCCGTTGCAAGGCCACAACTTTACGGGATTTGACCGGTGGTGTCAAGCAGAGGCGGGTTAGCCTTTTGGGTGTGGTTTTCGCAGGCCGTCGAGCAGGTGCGCGATTGCCATGACCGGATGGGTGAGCAGCATGCGCGGCCCGGCATACCGCATAACGTCCCTGATTTTTTCACGCATCTGCGGGGCATAACAATGCACCGGACATTTACCGCAGGTGGTCTTGTTTTCCTGAAAAGGGCAATGCTTCAGGCGTCGGTGGGCATAGGTCAGCAGGTCTCGACACTCTTTGCAGGGAACCTCGCCTTTGGTGCCGTGCCGATCCCGGCAGAATCGCAGGATCATCACCTCCACGGTTCGTGCTTCCCGCTGCATGCGTTTTGATGGAGAGAGGTGTTTCATGGTTTTTCCGCAGTCCGATGTGTGAGTGGGGGGCTTGCCTCTCTTCGTCGAACATTGTAACAGTTACAAAAAAGTAGCATCGGACAGGAAGAGATGGTACTCAAAGGGAAGAATAGTAAAAGGTTTTTTTTCCCGATTGCATTCATTGGTGTCGAATAAATATATGCATCAAAAGCGGAATGTGGAAGAGCCGTTACCAACCAAGACATTTGCAAGGAGGTGCAACAGGGCACAATGTGCATGGGAGGAGGAGCGCGGGCTACCCTGCGTCAAACCGTGAAAGAAATCCGAAGAGCTGCTTAAGGAGGCCGGTAATGTTATGAAATATCTTGTCATCCTGTTCGTTGCCGCCGTGATTGGCGTGTTCGCCAATCTGGTGCATGAGTCCAAGATGCTGTCGTACCTGTCAAGCGACCCGAAAGTATGCATTAACTGCCATACCATGATCACCCATTATGCTACCTGGGAGCACAGTTCCCATCGGAATAAGGCCACCTGTGTCGACTGCCATTTGCCGCGGGATTCGTTTGTCAATAAGATGCTCGCCAAGGCAAGAGATGGCTACCACCATTCCGTTGCCATGACCTTCAGAACGTACGGCTACAACCTTCGAGTCAGCCCGGATGCCGCCAAAAGAATTCAGGATAACTGTATTTCCTGCCACCGGGAAAATGTCTCGCAGATGCTCGCCAACAGCGCGCTGTATGAGAAAGTTGCGGACCCTGCGGTCCAGATGGGCCGGCGTTGCTGGGAGTGTCACCGGGGACTGCCCCATGGGATTATGAGGAATCTGGCTGCAACCCAGAATAATTTCGGATTTAAGGAACGTTAGGATATTCAACCAGGAGAAGCATTATGAAAAAATCATGGATCATGATCATCCTTTGTGTGCTCGTTTTGGTACCGATGGTGCTGCTGACCCTTTCCATCAAAGAAAACAAGGCCGAGCAGCAGACCATCAATGCGGTCCCGGCTATCAAGGATTTCGAAAGCCGTTCCGCGGAATGGGGCAAGCACTATCCCCGCCAGTACGACACCTATATGCAGACCAGAAAGAGCAATGAGATCAGCGATGTCCTGAAACAGGATCCCGCGCTGGTGGTTATGTGGGCCGGTTATCCTTTTTCCAAGGATTACAACAAACCCCGCGGCCATTACTATGCCCTTGAAGATAATATCAACACCCTGCGCACCGGGGCGCCGGTTGACGCCAAAAGCGGTCCCCTGCCGACCGCCTGCTGGACCTGCAAATCTCCCGACGTACCCCGGCTGATCAAGAGAGACGGTGAAATGGAATTCTTCACCGGCAAATGGGCAAAATATGGAGACGAGGTTGTCAATCCCATCGGCTGCGGCGATTGTCATGACAACAAGACCATGAAACTGACCCTGACCCGCGAATATCTGAAGCGCGGCCTTGATGCCGAAGGGCGCCTGAAGGCCGCCGATGCCACCCACCAGGACATGCGCTCCCTGGTTTGTGCGCAATGTCATGCCGAGTATTATTTCAAGAAGACCGAGTGGGAAGACAAGGGAGAGAAAAAGACTGCGATGGTGGTCACCTTTCCCTGGAAGAACGGGCTGTCCGCTGAGAATATGGAAACCTATTACGATGGCATTAATTTCAGCGATTGGACCCACCAGTTGAGTAAAACCCCGATGCTCAAGGCCCAGCATCCTGATTATGAAACCTATGTGACCGGTGTTCACAGCCGCAACAACCTGGCCTGTGCGGATTGCCATATGCCGTATGTCCGTGAAGGCGGAGTGAAGTATTCCAGTCACAAAGTCGGCAGCCCCTTGGACAATATTGCCAATACCTGCCTCAATTGCCATAAGGGAACGGAGAAAGAGTTCCGCGAAACCGTGGAGAGAAAACTGGCGCGCAAAAATGAGTTGGCGCAGCTCGCCACGGATGTCCTTGCCAAGGCGCACCTTGAAGCTGCCAAGGCCTGGGAATTAGGGGCGACCGAAGAAGAAATGAAAGCCGCGCTCCAGGATATTCGTCATGGCCAGTGGCGTTGGGATTTCGCGGTTGCCGGTCATGGCGCCTTCTTCCATGCCCCGGAAGAAACTCTGCGGGTGCTTGGGGGAGCCATCAATAAAGGACAGGATGCCCGTCTCAAGCTGCGCGTCGTTCTCGCCAAATATAATGCGGCGGATTATGCCGCCCCGGATTTTTCCACCAAGGAAAAGGCTCAGGCGATTATCGGTCTGCCTTATGCTAAACTTGTCGAGGAGAAGAAGACCTTCCTCGATACCCTCAAGCAGGAGTGGTACAAACAGGGGGAAGCTAAAGGTGTTTATGATCCTGCAACACGAAAGGACATGGTTCTGAAAACCTCGTACAACTGATTTTTTTTGATCGCAACACCGTTCGTCCCGATTCCGGCCCCGACTCTATTTAAACAGAAGGGGCCGGAATCGTCTTTTGTGTAATTTCTGTTATTTCCCTGTATTGACGTTTTTTTTATTGAAAGCGAGAGGTTTTTCTCTCGTTTGACTTTTAAAGTTTTTTCTGCTAGATTAGTCAGGTTTGGTACAGGTCTATTCTTGTTCCATGTTGGCGGAGCTCTGTCCGTTTTTATATATTAAAATCGTGGAGATAACATGGCCAGTGTCGTGGTGGTCGGCACCCAATGGGGTGACGAGGGCAAGGGGAAAATCGTCGATCTGCTGACCCGGTATGCGGATTATGTCGTCCGCTTTCAGGGCGGAAACAATGCGGGGCATACCCTGGTGGTTGACGGGAAGAAGTATGTTTTTCACATCATCCCCTCCGGTATTCTATATGAGGATAAAACCTGTGTTATCGGCAACGGTGTAATCGTCGATCCCGGCGTTCTTCTCAAGGAGATTGCCGATCTTGCTGAAAAGGGATTTGCCATTACCCCCAATAAGCTTCTGATCAGCAGTAACGCCCACTTGATCATGCCTTATCACCAGAGCCTTGATTGCGCCCGCGAGGCATCGCTTGCCAAGGAAAAGAAAATCGGCACCACCGGTCGGGGTATCGGCCCCTGCTACATGGATAAGGTCGGACGTGTTGGCATGAAAGTCGGCGATCTGCTGGATCTCGCGCTTTTCCGGGATAAGCTTCAGGCAGCCGTGGAAGAAAAGAATTTCATCCTGACCCGGCAATTCGAGGCGAAACCCGTGGATTACGCCGAAATCGTCGGTCGGTTTGAACGCTTTGCCGAAAAATTGACTCCCTTTGTCGCCAATGTCTCGGTGGTGCTTGATCAGGCCCGGAAAAAAGGGAAGAATATTTTGTTCGAAGGCGCTCAGGGCACCCAGCTCGATATTGATCATGGCACCTATCCTTTTGTGACCTCCTCCAATACCATTGCCGGCAACGCCTGCATCGGTTCCGGATTCGGCCCCGGTCATATCGACGAGGTTATAGGCATCCTCAAGGCTTATACCACCAGGGTCGGCGAGGGGCCTTTTCCCACGGAACTGCCGGAAGGTGATGTCATCGGTGATACCCTGCAGCAAAAGGGTCATGAATACGGGGCGACCACCGGTCGTCGTCGGCGCTGCGGCTGGTTTGACGCCGTGGTCGCCAACGATGCGGTTCGCCTGAACGGTCTGACCGGATTCGCCGTGACCAAGTTGGATGTGCTTTCCGGTTTGCGGGAGCTGAAAATCGCCACCAGCTATCAGGTGGAGGGCAATTCCTATGACTACATGCCGGAAAATATCCGCAAAGCTCGATTGGCAAAGCCCGTCTACGAACAGATGAGCGGCTGGGATGAAGACATTACCGGGGTTCGTGCCTTCGAGGAATTGCCTGACAAGGCCAAGGCCTATTTGCACCGTCTTGAAGAAATCACCGGCGTGAGCCCGGCGATTGTCTCGGTGGGACCCGACCGCGAGGAAACCCTGCTGCTGCGCAATCCTTTTGCCGGGTGAATCCTCAGGGGCTGCTTCCCGGCCGCCCCTTGCCAAATCTCGGATAATGGTTACTTGTAAAAGTGGCATCTTGCTGGATTTCCTTTTGATTTCCCAAGGCTGGATGGGCTGGAAAGAAGTTTGTACTCCCGGAGATAGTTCGCTCCGGGATTTTTATTACAGGAGGCGAACAATATGGCTCGTATTACAGTAGAAGATTGCCTGCAGGCAGTAGGTGATGATAACCGGTTTTCTTTGATCCACCTGGCGGTTGAGCGGATTCGGCAGCATCGGAAAGGGGAACCTTTCCTCGTTGCCGGCAAGAACAAGGAAATCGTTATGACCCTGAGAGAAATTGCCGCCGGCAAGGTTACTTTCGAGAATATCTTTGATCTGCCCAAGCAACGTAAGGCTGAGAAGACCACGGACGTGGTGGTTGAAAAAAGTGACAGCGAAGAATAGCAACAGTGTAGTGTACTGATTATGAGCAAGAGCTATTACGAAATCCTCGGAGTTACTAAAGACGCATCGGCTGATGCCATTAAAAAAGCCTACCGCAAACAGGCGATGAAGCATCACCCTGACCGGAATCAGGGCGATGCTGCGGCAGAGGCAAAGTTCAAGGAAGCCGCCGAAGCTTATGAAGTGCTCAGCGACCTGCAGAAGCGGCAGATCTATGACGCCTATGGTAAGGAAGGCCTGCGCAACAGCGGCTACAGCGGTCCCGGGAACAGCGAGGATATATTCTCGCATATCAACGATATTTTCGGCGATATTTTCGGTTTTGGCGGTGGCGGCCGTGGCAGGCGCCGCGATCCCAACGCGCCGGTGCAAGGGGAAGACCTGCGGTATGATATCAGGGTTTCCTTCATGGAGGCGGTCCACGGCATCAATCGACAGGTCGATATCACCAAGAAAGAGACCTGCTGGACCTGTGAAGGGACCGGAGCGCGACCGGGCCATAAAACCCAAGTGTGCCCGGCTTGCCAAGGTCGCGGTCAGGTCATCCGTTCACAGGGATTTTTTCAGGTGAGCACAACCTGTCCTCGCTGTAACGGTGCCGGTCAGATTATTACCGATCCTTGTACCGATTGCCATGGGGAGGGGCTGGTGAACCGGAGCAAGAAGGTGAGCGTCCGGATCCCGGCCGGCGTTGACACCGGCTCTCGCATGCGACTTTCGGGTGAAGGCGAAGGTGGCCGCCGTGGTGGCCCGGCGGGCGACCTCTATGTTGTGATTCATGTCGATGATCATGAGTATTTTCAGCGTGATGGCCAGACCATTTACCTGCGGCTGCCGATTTCGATGGTGCGTGCCGCCCTGGGGTGTGATGTGGATGTGCCCACCATCCATGGTACGGCCAAGCTCAAGATACCCGCCGGCACCCAGTCCGGGGAGCGATTTACTCTGCGTGGCGAAGGCGTACCCAGTCTCCGGGGCGGCGGCAAGGGCGACATGGTGGTCGAAGTTCAGGTGCAGACCCCCATCAAACTGACCAAGGAACAGAAAGAAATTCTGCGGCAGTTCGATGAGATAAGCAAGGAGCACGAGGAAGAGGGCTTCTTTTCCCGCCTGTTTCATGGACATCTTGGAAAACAAAAGAAAAAGGCTGAAGATCCGGAAAGGGTAGCCCATGGCTGAGGAACAGGTGTTCACCCATTTTGACGCTGCCGGCAATGCCCGCATGGTCGATGTCAGCGAGAAGGGCGAGACGGTTCGGCAGGCGATTGCGGTCGGATCGATCACGATGTCACCGCCCGCGTATGAAATGATCCGTAAAGGCACGGTCAAGAAAGGTGACGTGCTCGGGGTTGCCCGGATAGCCGGCATTATGGCAGCCAAAAAAGTGGATCAGCTGATTCCACTGTGTCACCCCTTGATGATTACCGGAGTTGATATATCGTTTTCTTTCCAGGATGAACAGTGTGCCGTCGAGATCCAGGCAACCGTCTCGATTACGGGACGGACCGGAGTCGAGATGGAAGCCCTGACAGCAGTGTCCGTTGCCGCGCTCACCATTTACGATATGTGCAAGGCTATCGACAAAACCATGGTGATATCCGATATCCGTCTGTTGCGGAAGAGCGGCGGGAAGAGCGGTTTATTTGTCAGACCTGCTGTCGCATGATATATTATATTAAGACCACTAGACAGAACCACCTTGCTGGAGAACGATAATGGAAGAGAAGGTTTTGCTGCAGTTCAAAGAGCAGCTTGAAGCAATGAAGGCCGAGATCAATACCGATGTCGAGCAGACCCTGACCGAAATGACCAGCCAGACGGGAAATATTCCTGACCCCAACGACCGGGCCACCATGGAGTCGGACCGGAGTTTCGAGCTGCGTATCCGCGGCAGGGAACGCAAGTTAATGGATAAGGTCGACGAGGCCTTGATCAGGATCGACGACGGGACCTACGGCATCTGCGCCGGATGCGGTGAGGATATTGCTGTCAAACGGCTCCAGGCCCGGCCTGTGGCCAAGTATTGCATTGACTGCAAAACTCGGCAGGAACAACGGGAAAAAGAACAGGGCCGGTAAGATAGATGCCTGAACTGCGAAGAGATCCGATTCTCGGTCGGTGGGTGATTATTGCTCAGGAGCGGGGCAAGCGGCCAACCGATTTTTTGATCGAAGAATTTAAGGTCAAAGGAGGTTTCTGTCCTCTTTGCCCCGGCAATGAAAAAACAACACCGGACGAAGTCCTCGTCTATGGCAGGGGATGGGGCTATCCTAATACCGCCGGTTGGAAGGTACGCGTTGTGCCCAATAAATATCCGGCCCTTATTATTGAAGGTACTCTCGATAAGCAGGGCGAAGGGCTCTATGACCGGATGAACGGTATTGGTGCGCATGAGGTCATTATTGAGAGTCCGAACCATCTGGACAGGTTTTCCAATCTGCCGCCGCATGACATGCTCTTGACCTTTCGTGCTTTCCGTGATCGGATTCATGATCTGTCGAAGGATACCCGTTTCAATTATGTCGTGGTGTTTAAGAATTTCGGCAAGGCCGCCGGCGCCTCGCTCGAGCACTCCCATTCCCAACTGGTGGCCCTACCCATCTTGCCCCGAATGGTCACTTCGGAATTGGATGGCAGCCTGTCGTATTTCAAATACAAGGACCGCTGCGTTTTTTGTGATATCATTCGCCAGGAGATCCAGCAGAAGGTTCGTCTGGTTTGTGAAAACGATCATTTCGTCACGGTCACCCCCTTTGCTCCCCGCTCGCCGTTTGAGATGTGGGTCATGCCCCGTTTCCATAATTCATCGTATATCGAGCAGGACGAAACTTCTCTGGTCGCACTGGCCGAGATTTTCTCCGAGACCCTGCGGCGTCTGGACGCCTGCATCCCCCATGTCCCCTATAACTTCGTCCTTCATACCCAACCCCTGCGTTCCGGACCGCTGGACCACTATCACTGGCATTTTGAAATCGTTCCCAAATTGACTTCCATCGCCGGATTTGAATGGGGAACTGGATTCTACATCAATCCTATGCCACCGGAAGAGACCTGCAAGTATCTCCGGGAGGTCAGCCTGTAGGAGGATTCGTGGAAAAGAAGCGCATATTGCTGGTTGACGACGAGGAGAGTATTCAACTGCTCTATCGTGAGGAATTCGAAGACGAAGGCTTTACTGTAGACTCGGCCTATAACGGCGTTGATGCCTTGGAGAAATTCCAAAAGGATCCACCCGATCTGGTCATTCTCGACATCAATATGCCGGGCATGAACGGCATTGAAGTGTTGCGGCAGATGAAGGAGCTTCGTGCCGACCTGCCCATTATTCTCAGCTCGGCCTATCAGGAATACAAACAGGATTTCGCCACCTGGGCCTCCGAGGCCTATGTGGTGAAATCGGCCAATATGGACGAACTCAAAGCCACGGTTCGCAAACATCTCTCCTGACTACCGATTCCCGACCGTGCAGGAACCGGGGCGTTGCCGACCGCGCTGCCGGCAACGCCGTTGATTGCTTTCATGAAAGACATCCAGAGCCTGCACGATTCCCGTCGTATCAATATCCGCAAAGTCGGCGTTAAAACGATCACCTATCCGATCATCGTCCTTGACAAGGAGTGCAAAACCCAACATACGGTGGCGAAAGTCAACATGTATGTCAATCTGCCGCATCGGTTTAAGGGCACGCACATGAGTCGGTTTGTTGAAATCCTCAACCGCTTTCACGGTGAATTCAATCTCAAAACCTTTCATTTGATCCTTGAGGAAATGAAATCCAAACTGGAGGCCGAAGCCGCCCATTTGGAAATCGAATTTCCTTATTTTCTGACGACTAAACAAACTGCCCCAATCCCCGGCATGGAACGCTATGATTGTCGGCTGCATGGTTCGCTCTCCCGGCAGCTTGACCTGGTTATCGAAGTTGATGTTCCGGTGACCCTGCCTTACCAGTCGTCTTCACAGTCGGCGACCGCGGTTTTTTCCGGTTTGTGGGGCATGATCACCGTTGCCGTGCGGATGAATCGTTTTCTCTGGATCGAGGACTTGATCGTGTTGATCAAGGAAGGGGCCGTTCCGCCGCCGGCCCAGCCGGATACGGTGGAATCCATGTGCCGGCGGATCAGTTCCGTTCTTCGGACCAGCGGTGCCTTGCACTGGTATAAAGTTGTTGTGAAAAACATTGCCACCGGGTATTCAACATTTGCCTCTACGGAATGGCCGGAACCGGTGGAAACCGGCACGGAAGGCCCGGCGATTGCCAATCCCCGGGTGGAATAACCGGACCGGAGGTCGCTTCCACTTCATGATTTTAGATCAACTCAACACCCACAGACTGCGATGAGTGAACTCCTTTTTGAAATTGGAACAGAAGAGATCCCGGCCGGGTATATCCAACCGGCCCTTGACGCCCTCGCTGAAGGCATGGCTAAAAAATTGTCGGCCTTGGATCTTGCAGCTGACACGATCCGCACCTACGGCACTCCACGGCGTCTGACCCTGACCATCGGCGATCTGCAATCCCGGCAGGCGGACCGGCGCCAAGAGCACATCGGGCCTTCAAAAAAGGCGGGTTTTGATGCCGAGGGTCAACTCACCAAGGCGGCGATCGGTTTTGCACGATCCCGCGGTTTCGAACCGGAACAGCTGCAGGTCGTGGCCACTGGCAAAGGGGAATACCTGATGGCCGTTGAGGACGTCCAAGGCCAGGAAACAGCAGTGCTGCTCCCCGGTCTGCTGGAGGCGCTGGTTCGCGAACTGGTCTTTCCCAAATCGATGCGGTGGGCCGATTACGACATGGCCTTTGCCCGGCCTATTCAGTGGTTGCTGGCCCTTTATGACGGTGCGGTGATTCCCGTGAACATCGACGGCGTGCTCTGCGGCAACACCACCCAAGGGCACCGGTTCATGGCACCCGCCGCCTTTGAGGTCAGCGGCATCGGTTCGTATCGGGCTGAACTGGCCAAGCGCTTTGTCATTGTTGATCCCGCGGAGCGGAAGGCCAGGGTGGTTGAAGAAGTGCAGCGTGCGGTACGCGAGGGCTCGGGCTCTGCCGGGGCGAAACCGGTGCTGCATGAAGGCCTGCTCGACACGGTGACCAATCTGGTGGAATACCCCTATGGGATCTGCGGGCATTTTGATCAAAAATTCCTGCAATTGCCGGAGGAGACCCTGGTAACCTCGATGCGCGAGCATCAGAAATATTTCCCGGTGGCCGGGGCTGACGGCAAACTCCTGCCGCTTTTCGTGGCCGTCAATAACACCAGGGTCGAGGATCGACTGCTTGCCGCCAGCGGCCATGAGAGAGTGCTGCGGGCGCGTCTTGAGGATGGATTGTTCTTTTTCAACGCCGATCGCAAGAAATCGCTCGCCGATCGATGCAAGGACCTGCACGGGATTGTTTTCCAGAATAAACTGGGAACCATGCAGGCCAAGAGCGAGAGAATCGCGGCGCTTGCCGCACTCCTGGCCGCCAGATGCGCTCCGGAGTTGAAAGAAGATGCGGTTCGCGCCGCGCAGCTGGCCAAGGCTGATCTGCTCACGGCCATGGTGGGGGAATTTCCCTCGCTGCAGGGGATCATGGGAAGGGTCTATGCGCTCCACGACGGCGAGAGGGCGACTGTGGCCCACGCCATAGAGGAACACTATCTTCCCCTGCGGGCCGGCGGAGAGCTGCCTCAATCCCTGCTTGGCGCCCTGGTCGGAATAGCCGACAGGATGGATACCCTGGTCGGCTGCTTCGCCATCGGGGAGAAGCCCACCGGCAACAAGGATGCTTTTGGCCTCAGACGACAGGCAATCGGGCTGATCAACATCATTCGGGGTTTGAATATCTCGCTCTCCTTGAGTGAGACCGCAGCTGCCGCTCTCAAGGGCTATGCAGGGGTTGTTGACCAGGATGCGCAAGTCGTTGCCGAGGTCCTGGCTTTCATCAGGCTGCGGTTTGAGAATGAACAGATCGCCTCGGGCCTGCCCCAGGAATTGGTGGAGGCGGCGACCGCGGTCGGTTTTGACAACCTTGCCGACTGCCTTGCCCGGATCGAGGCCCTTGACGGGATTCGCGGTCAGGAGAGTTTCCGGGTGCTGGCCGGCTCATTCAAACGAATCCGAAATATCATCAAGGACAACAAGGCCACCGAAGTGAATCCCGATCTGTTGACTGAACAGGCCGAGCAGGAGCTGTTTTCAGCACTGGCCGGGGTGCGGGAAAAAGCCCTACCCCTGCTTTGGGACCGCGAGTATCGGGCGGCGCTGCTCGAAATGCTGGAGATGAAAGGGCCGGTTGACCGTTTCTTTGAGAAGGTGATGGTCATGGCCGACGACGAGGCGATCCGGCAGAACCGGTTGAACCTGTTGACGGCGCTGGGCGAACTGGTGCTCCATGTCGGCGATATCTCAAAGATGCATATTGAGAAAGAGTAAAAAGAGACGAATTCGCAAAAAGGAGGAAAATCTTCGTTTCGTCATTTTGAACGCAGTGAAAAATCTCTGAAATAATTGAGAAATTTTTCTTCGCGGTGCTCTTCGAAATGATAAAAATCGATTTTTTGCTGGACCATCAAAAGATGCTTGCATAAAAAAAGCTGTCCTTTTCAGGACAGCTTTTTTTTTATGCTCTATTGTCGTGGTAAAGGCAAGGGCTACTTCTTATGGCAGACGTCGCATTTAACCAGTTCCGGCTTGTTCTTCCTGTGGCAGTCCTGGCAAAGGGCATGGGCCGCCCCCTTGAAGGTATTGATTTTTTCAGGCATGCCGGCCTTGCTGTTGTGGCAGGTTTCACACTTTTCGATTTTCTGTCCCTCGGCATAGGAAAGGCGTTTACCGTCGCCATCTTTACTGTGGTGGCAGGTTTTGCATTCCAAACGGGCTTGATGGGCGCCATGGGGGAACTTGGCGGGTTTAGGGGAGGTCGCCGGGTCGACGGTCGACTGCAGGGTAAGCTCCGCCGGACCTTTATCCGCCGCCGTTGCAGCATCGGCTAAACAAGGTGCGCAGCAAAACGCCAGAATAGCTCCGTAAACCAGCATTTTCTTCATATCGCTTCTCCTCCCTTTAAATTTGTTGATCAAATAAAAAACAACGGCAACAACACCTGAAATTCATAGCGTGATCTTGAGGTGTTGTCAAGCCGAGGGGGCGGCATTGAAATGCTCCGCCTCTGCGCCGTGCCGAAGGAATTTTTTCCTTTCAGTTTGAGCCGTAGCTGTGCAGTCCGGACAGAAGAAAATTGACCCCGAAATAGGTGAAAAAGACGGCAAT
>Ga0209016_1001433_pt1 | contig 19102 bp, 16 predicted proteins | sample EPASupsiteSAE305_FD_187265 | JGI IMG/M metagenome (GOLD analysis project Ga0209016, IMG submission 187265) | Bioremediated contaminated groundwater microbial communities from EPA Superfund site, New Mexico - SAE3-05 (SPAdes) (version 2) | ecosystem: Environmental > Aquatic > Deep subsurface >...
CGGCACCGACGCGACCACGCTTGCCACCTCGATCGCCCGCGCGGACACAAGGAAGCAGGTGATCATCTCCGCGGAAGGGGCCTACCACGGCGCGGCAAACTGGTGCTCGACCAACGTTTTCCCTGTGTTTATGCAGGCCGAGCAGCGCGACGTTCGCTTTTTCCCTTACAATGATATACAGGCGCTTGAAGCGCTTTTTGCGGCGAACAGAGGGAATATCGCCTGCATAATCCTCACACCTTATCACCATCCGACTTACAAACCTCAGCAGCTGCCGACGCCGGAGTTTCTGACGGCCGTCGAGCGCTTGTGCCGCGCCGAGAGCGCATATTTCATCATGGATGACATCAGAGCCAATTTCAGGCTCGATGTACACGGCAGCCACACGTTCTTTGGGGCCCACCCCGATTTGATCACGATGGGAAAGGCGCTTGCCAATGGCTATCCGATTTCGGTGTTGCTCGGAACGGACGGGCTCAGGAAAACAGCCTCAAGCTTCTTTATCACGGGAACATATTGGATGAGCGCAGTGCCGATGATCGCCGCGATGGCGACGCTCGACGAGATGGAGCGCATGGGAGGCACGGCACAGCTTGCGCGGCACGGGCGGATGCTGAAAGACGGGCTTGAGTCGCTGGGACGCGAGGCGGGCTTCCGCGCGCGTGTTTCCGGGCCGCTTGCGATTCCCTATCTCACCTTCGATGAAGACCCGGATCTGTATTTGAATCAGAGATTCTGCGCGGCGATGGCCGACCGGGGAGTGTTCATGCATCCTCACCACAACTGGTTTATTTCGCTCGCGCACACCGAAGAGGACATCGCCAGGACGCTGGAGGCTGCGCGGAGCGCATTTGAGGAATTACGGCTCTTCTCATCCTCCGAGCGCTTTTAAGGCCTCAGCGAGCGCGATTCCAAGATAATTCCCCGCCGCGTACCCGATAATGCCGGTCGTAATGCCCGGCAAAATCAGCTTTCTGGCTTTCAGGGAAACCGCTACCACTCCCACGAATGGGGGGGAGCAGATCGCGGAGACCGACACGATGAGCATCGTATCCACATCGATCTTGAACAGCGAGCAGAGCAGGACGTGCAGGATGAAAGAGCCGAACAGCACAATCGCCACATAGATGAAATATGTGCCCGCACTGTTGAATATCTGCATGATATTGCCCATCGCGCCGACTGCCACCGCAAACACATACAAAAAATACTCGCCCGTCGCGAACGTCATGGGCAGGGCCCGAATTGAGGGAACGAAGGACGCGGCGAGCGCGAGGCTCGTGACAAGCAAGATTGTCACCATCGTCTGGAAATCCGCGGGTACGAGCGTGGAAAGGCCGAGCGACACTCCCACGATAGCGGCTGCCAGTCCGAACCCCATGAGTATCTTCTTCCAGAGCCCTTTCTTGAAGTAATCAGAGAATTGCGTGGTAAAATTCAGGCCTGTCGGCGATGCGACCTCGGTGTCCCAGTTTTTGAGGGGCAGAAAGTGCTTGAGAATTGGTTTGGCGACGCTCATCACCGCGAGCAGATAGACTGCGGAGAGCACGATATCGGAGGTATGCACCGCAAGATACACATTTTTGTCGACATTGAGGGCCGTTTTTATCGCGGCGAGGTTCGGGGTGCCTCCGGTGTAGAGCCCGACGAGCAGGCCGGCGACTTTATACGACTCTGCATTCTTCGCCCTGAAAAAGGCGTAGGCTATACCGGCGACCAGGCTTACGGAGATTGCCGCCAGCAGGAACGCAAGAATCGCGCCGCCTGAAAGCTCCCTCCATTTTTTGAAATCGACCGAGAAAAGCAGAAGTGGAATGGAAATGGCCACCGCGACGCTTGAGATCGTGTCGAGCAACCCCGTTGCCGACAGCGGCAGAATGCCGATATTCCCGAGCACGAGTCCGGCGATATAGCACACGATCAGTGTACTCCACTTCGCCATAAGGGCGACATGCTCTTTGAGGTACAAAAGCGCGACAGGGAAAAGCACCACAAAAAGAATTAAAAGTACGTCCGTCATATGAAAATCCTTTCCGTCGCCTGGGCAGGCACGGTTATGTCTGGCTCGTTCCTACAGGCCTCCATGCTTCGAAATCGAGCGCACGAAAAGCTTCGGGAAATATCGCGCAAGGAAAACCCCGAGGTGAGCCTTAAAATCGAAAGCAACCTTGATGTCGAGCGCACCGGTTTCGAGTTTGTCCCACACAATGCGCGCAGTCTCCGAAGGCTCCTGCCCGGATTTCTGGAGGGGATCGAGTTCGCCGTGGCGCGCCCCGTCGCCCGAGAGCGCGTTTTCGGAGATAGAGGTGCGCACAAAACCTGGATACACCATAGCAATGTGTATGCCACTTCCATAAAGCTCAGCCCTGAGCGAAGAGAAAAAGCCCGCCTGAGCGTGTTTCGATGCAGAATACGCGGTCCGCCATGGCGCGCCCATGAGCCCCGCGATACTCGAGATGCAGATGATCATACCTGAGTCGCGATCTCGCATCTGTGGCAGTACCGCGCGCGTCAAATCCACTGCCGCACCAAAGTTTGTCTGCATGATGAGATCGAAAACCTCGGGCGACGTCTCCGCAAACCGTGCACGCTGGCTTACGCCCGCATTCAGCACAAGTGTGTCAATGCGGTCGAAGAGGACAAGTGCCTCTTGTGCCGCCTTGCGTCGGGCGCCCGGGTCTGCGAGATCGAAGGGGAGGAGAGCGTCGGCAGGGAGGCGCGGCGCCCCGTCCGCAAGCGCTTTGGCTGTGCGATATCCCCCGCAGAGGACGGCGGTCTCGCGAAGCGCGCCTTCGTTGCGTCCGGAGAGTATGAGCCTGGCGCCGCGCCGCGCCGCTTCGGCTGCGAGTGCCCGCCCGATACCCGAAGAGGCGCCCGTGATCCATACCACTTTGCCTGCAAGTGTCTGGTGCATGGTGATGACAGAATATGACGCTGCGATAGCGTGGTCAAGGCAAGGCGGTTATAGTATGACAACAGGAGCGTTGAAAAATTGCAGAAAAAAAAGGCTATGTCCGTAGGCACTCGCACGCACGACGACTGAGCTGTTTTAGATATTGGAAGAAATTATAAAGCGAGGAGCTGCACCGGTGAGCTTTAAGGAAACCCTCTGCATCGGGGCGGATGATGCCATGACACATGGCGGCGCCGATAAATGCGATAAGCGCGATAAATGCGCGGCGTGCCACAGGTCGCCGGAACCGCTTTCGCTGTGTTCAGGTTTCCCTTACGTCCACAATTTTTTCGACTAAGGGCCTGATCGCTTCGAGCAATACATCCTTCTCGACTCCTGTCACTTTTACGGTGCAGTAGCCATTTGTAGGATCCTCGCCTTCGAAAATCGCGAACGAGACGATATTGCCGCCGGATTTTGTTATCGCGTTTGAAAGTTTTGCCAGTTCGCCCTTTTTCTCCGGCAGAAGCAGGGTGAGCCGGATACCCTTGTGCCGGGCGCCAAACAGCTCGATGAACAGCTTGAAAAGGTCGGTTTCGGTGATGATGCCCACAAGAATATCGCCGCGCATAACCGGCAGGCCTGAAATGCTGTTGTCTGCCATGATGCGCGCAGCTTCCTCTATGGGCAGATCTTCGGTCACGGTGATGACATTTTTCGTCATCACCTTTTCGACTTTGAGTTTTGAGAGCAGATAGTGCATTTCATAGATATCGAGCGATGAGGCGGGAGAAGGCGATGCGTGGATAAGATCGAGGGAAGTAACGATGCCAATAAGCCTTCCGTTGTTGTCGACGACGGGCAGCCGCTTGATTTTTTCGCGGCGCATGATAGCTTGGGCTTCGGGTGCGGTCATATCCGGAGTGATGGTTATCGGATTCCGCGTCATGCGTTGGCCTACTTTCATGGTGGACCTCCATGGAATATTTGTTCGGGATGAGATTCTCTTTATAATATACTTCCGAATTACTACAGGCCCAAATATGCCTTCCGCACTTCCTCGTTTTCGAGCAGATGTGCCGCGGTATCGGCAATTTTAATGACGCCGTTCTGCATGACATAGCCTTTGTTGGCTATTTTAAGCGCCATGTTCGCATTTTGTTCGACGAGCAGGATGGTAGTTTTACGCTCTTTGTTGATTTTCTGGATGACCTCAAAGATGTTTTGAACCACGAGGGGGGCGAGGCCGAGCGACGGCTCGTCGAGCAGAAGCAGGTGCGGATTGGCCATGAGTGCGCGGGAAATTGCAAGCATCTGCTGCTCGCCGCCGGAGAGGGTTCCACCGAGCTGATTCCGCCGCTCCGCGAGCCGCGGGAAGATCGCAAAAACCTCTTCCATGTCGCGCTTTATACCTTCCTTGTCGGTGCGCAGAAAAGCGCCCATGTCCAGGTTTTCCGACACGCTGAGCTGGGGAAATATGCGCCGGCCCTCTGGTACCTGCGACACACCCATTTTGACGATCTTGTTGGGACTGACTCTTGATATTTCTTTGCCATTCAATAAAATTTGTCCCGAGCGAAGAGGAGTGATAGCGCAGATGCTCATGAGTGTCGTCGTTTTTCCGGCACCATTTGCGCCGATCAGCGTGACAATTTCTCCTTCGTCGACTGAGATCGATATGCCTTTCAAGGCCTGAATGTTGCCATAGAAGGTACGGACGTCTTTCAATTCGAGCAGTGCCATATTACTCTCCTAGATATGCCTTGATGACATCTGGATTTCTCTTGATTTCATGCGGTGGACCCTCGGCGATGAGCTTGCCGTAGTCCAGCACATAAATGCGCTCGCTCACATCCATGACAAGGCTCATGTCGTGTTCTATGAGCAAAATCGTAATGTGCTCCTGGTCCCGGATGATGTTGATGGTCTCTTCGAGTTCTTTGGTCTCCTGGGCATTCATGCCGGCCACTGGCTCGTCTAGTAAGAGCAAGAACGGATCGGTCGCAAGCGCGCGTGCGATTTCCAGGCGGCGCTGTTCGCCATAGGGAAGATTTTTTGCCGTTTCGTTGACATACATGTCCAGTTTGAGTTTCTTGAGGATGAGGTAGCTCTCTTCGATGACACGCTGTTCTTCTTCCCTGGTGGACGCATCGCGCAAAATCGCTTTGAAAATCCCCGCCTTGAGCGAGTTGTGCCGGCCAATCATGACGTTCTCGAGTACACTCATGTTGCTGAAAAGACGGATGTTCTGAAAGGTGCGCGCGAGGCCCTTCTGGTTGATGACATTGGGCTTGAGACCATGAATCTCTTCGACATGGCCTTCGCGGTTGCGGATCTTGACCGTTCCTTCATTCGGTCTGTACTCACCCGTTATGCAGTTGAAAATTGTGGTTTTCCCGGCGCCGTTCGGGCCTATGAGCGCCGCGATTTCGCCTTCGTCGATATGCATCGAGACACCATCGATGGCGCGCAAGCCTCCGAAGGTCATGACGAGGTTGTCGATTTCCAGTATCGCATCTTTTGATTGCAATTGTTGGGTGCTCATTTGGAAAGTTCCTTTTCTTCGAAGGTATACTGTTTGCGCTTCCGGGGGATGAGACCATCGGGTTTGAAGATGATGACGAGAACCATGGCTATGCCATAGATGAGCATCCGGTACTGCGCGAGTGCCCGGAAATACTCAGGAAGGAGCTTCAAAAGAATCGCGCCGCCAATTACGCCCGGAATCGAGCCTGTCCCGCCGATGACGACCGCCATGAGAATGATGATCGACTCCCACAGCGTGAAACTGTCGGGGTTGATGTAGGTGGTCTGAGCCGCCATGATGACTCCCGCGATCCCTGCCCAGAATGAGCCGAGCGCGAATGTGATCAATTTGTTTTTGACGAGATTGATGCCCATCGCTTCACAGGCAACCTCATCTTCACGCATCGCTTCGAGCGCCCGTCCTACCCTCGAGTCCTCGATTCTCCGCACGATGAAAATAGTGATTATCACGAGTACAATGGCGATGAAGTAGATATAGGTTGCTGCCTGGGGGGGCGGCAGTTTGTGGCCGAAGAACCACGGCCGCGGAATGAGGCTTATGCCCGTCGCCCCTCCTGTGATATCGCTCGAATTCTGCATCACCATGTGGAAGATTTCGCCAAAGGCCAGCGTAATGATGGCCAGATAGTCACCGCGCAATCTCAATACGGGAAGGCTGAGCAATATGCCGAAGAGTGAGGCCATGATGCCTGCCAGCGGAAGCGAAATCCAAAACAGCCAACCAGGATCGATGCCCGCGGCAATGAATGAATGACCGAGATACTTCCACATAAGGCCATAGGTATAGGCGCCGACTCCAAAAAATGCCGCGTATCCAAGGTTCAACAGCCCTCCCAGACCGACGACGATATTGAGGCCGAGCGCAAGGATCACATAGATGAAGGCGGTGATCATGACATTGGTATGGTACATTCCGAACAGGAACGGATAGGCAATTACGAAGCACAGAAGCGCCACCAATGAACTTTTCCGCACAGCCGGTCTTGCAAAATATTGGCCGCCCCATGCCTTTACCCTGCTGAAAGCGCCTTCGGACTTGTTGTTTCCGCGTCTGTCTTTCCATTCAAGGGCGATTCTCCATACGAAAGAGAGCACAAACCCCGCAATGCCCACGAAGGGCAGGAGATTCCAGCGGAATTGAACCTGAGCGACGCCCCTCGTCACGCTGACCTTCATCACCATGAGCGGGAAGAGCAGCACCATGGCCCAGACGGCAATACCCAGCGATTTTCTGACATCTGCAAGAATTGAACGTACTTTCATAGATTATACCTTCTGTCTCTGGGTCCGGCCGAGAATCCCCTCGGGCTTTATAAGAAGGATTACGATGAGAATGATGAATGCGAAGGCATCTTCATAGTCGCTCGAGATATAGCCAGTACCCAGACTTTCTGTCCAGCCAAGCACAAAACTCCCAAGAACGGCGCCGGGAATGCTCCCGATGCCGCCGAGGACAGCGGCGACAAAGGCCTTGATGCCCGCGATGAACCCAATGTAGTAGTTGATTTGCCCCATATAGGAGCATATGAGCACACCGCCGATCGCGGCCAGCGCGGAGCCGAGGATGAATGTCACCGAGATGACCTGGTTGATGTCGACTCCGACGAGCTGGGCCATGTGCATGTCCTGCGCCGTCGCCCGCATTGCTTTTCCCATACGGGTAAATTTGATCAGGAATGTGAGCAGCACCATGATGACGGCAGTAACCCCAAGAATGATAAGTTGCGTCGAGTTTATATATTCCTTATATGGCTGGAGCCATTTGAATTCAGGAAGATACGAAGGGAAGGACAGGAATTTTTCAGTCTGTGCGAGCAAGACGAAGTTTTGTAAAACCATGGAGACGCCGATCGCGCTGATGAGCGCTGAAAGACGAGGCTTGCCCCGAAGCGGGCGGTAGGCAATTTTTTCTATTGTATAGCCGAAGGCGGCCGCGTATATAATGGAGAGCAACACCGAAAAGAGTAAAACAAAACCAACAGGCATGCCCTTTGAAAAGAAAAACCCGCCAAAAATAAGGGCGGTAAACCCACCGATCATGTAGATTTCACCATGGGCAAAGTTGATGAGCTGAATAATGCCATAGACCATGGTATATCCCAGCGCGATGAGGGCATAGATGCTGCCCTTCGCCGTGCCGCTCAAGAAAAGCTTTAAAAAATATTCCATGTGCTGATCCTTGGGAAGTGAATTCTAAAAAGAAGCCGTTCCGACTTTTATGCCAGAACGGCTTCAAAGAGGCTCGCAGAATAAAGCCTTACTTCAATTCTACGTACTTGCCGTTCTGGACCTGGAAGACGGAGAATCCGAATCCTATGATATCACCTCTCTTGTCAAAACTGATGTGACCAAGCGGCGTGTCGACATATTCGGACTGCAGCGCTGCTACAATCTTGTTGTAATCGGTAGAACCGGCTTTTGCAATAGCGTTGAGAAGGGCCTGCGTGGCGGCATAGGCATTGAGGAAGAATGCGCCAGGCTCGGCACCGAACTCTTTCTTGTGATCTGCGATGGCTTTGATTGCGAGGGGGTTGGTGGAAGTATCGGTCGGGCCGGTCGCGTAGACGCCCTCGGAATATTTGCCGGCGACTTCGATGAAGGTGTTGTCCTTTACACCGTCATCGGAAATGAAGGGAATGTTCATGCCTTTGTCCTTCATCTGCTGGACGAGTTTGGACGCTTCGGGATGATAGCCCCCCCACACCACGCCGTCAACTTTCGCATTGCTGATCTTGTTGATTACTGCGGAGTAGTCCGGGGCACCGGGGTTGATCCCCTCGAACAGAGCTACCTGAATGCCATTTTCCTCCGCATACTGCTTCACAAGTTCGGCAAAGCCTTTGCCATAGTCGCCTTTGTCGTGGAGTACGGCGATCTTTTTCAGTTTGAGCGTTTTGGTGAGGAAATTGGCCGCGAGTTTTGCCTGCGCATCGTCCGGAGCGATGGTGCGGAAGAAGTTCGGATACTCGCCACTCTGGGTAAGCGGCGGGTTTGTCGCAGAGGGCGAAATGGTAACAATCTTGGAATCCTTGTAAATTCCGAGCGCCGCCTTTGTGGCCCCCGAGCAGATGTGGCCAATGACCGCAACGACCTTCGCGCTCACCAGTTTGGCCGCGGCGTTCGTCGCAAGCTCTGGCTTGCACTGGTCATCTTCGATGACGAGCTCTATCTTCTGTCCGTTGATGCCGCCTTTGTCATTGATGTCCTTGACAACAAGTTTTGCCGCATTGACGGTCGGCAGGCCGTAGGATGCGAGGTCTCCGGTATGAGAACCCGCTACGCCAATTTTAATCGGAGCCGCAAATACGCTCTGTGTACCAGAGAGCACCAGCAGGCTCACCATGGCGAATACCGCAAGTACCATGTTACGTCGCTTCATCTTGTATTCCTCCTTCCGCATATGCAAAATATGCGCATAAATAATGAATGAAGCTAATTTCTGCGAAGAATATATGTCATGATACTTCATGTCAAGAGTGTTTCTATCAAAAGTAAAGCTTTTTATTTGTCAATGATATAACATTTTAATTTTTGCGTATTTGTGTTCAATATTTGAAACGTTTTTTTGGGAAAACTTATTTTTTCGTTTTGCATATTGACCAAATTTCTTGCAACCTGTAAAATGATTGAACGTTACTATTTATAGTAACAAAAGCATTCGATGGTATTCACATGCGTCAGCACATGCTGCGCGGAGGCGCCGTGGGCGCCTTATCATGAGGAGGTTGTATGCGTCCTACCACAAAGCTCTTTGCTGCAATCGGATTTGCTGGAATGTTGCTGTTTTCGTGTGCTTCAAAGAACGCGAAAATTGTCGGTGTTGCGAAATTTGTTTCACACCCTGCGCTCGACGCGATTGAAAAAGGCATTGTCGATGAGCTCTCTTCATCTAAGCCCGATTATAAGATCGATCTGCAGAACGCGAACGCGGACATGAATACCGCCGCCCAAATCGCGCAGCGCTTCAAACAGGAAAAAGTCGCCCTCGCCGTCGGTATCGCGACGCCGACCGCCCAGGCTCTCGCGAATCAGATCAAGGACCGGCCCGTGATCTATTCCGCGGTGACCGACCCCGTGTCGGCGGGTCTCGTGGCGAGCATGGACAAGGGCGGCGCCAACGTTACCGGCACCTCCGACATGACGCCTGTGCGGGAACAGCTCGATCTGCTCCGCTCGTTGAAACCTGACATAAAGCGTGTCGGCAACATCTATTCTTCCGGCGAGGCGAACTCGGTGGCGCTCGCCGCGATCGTAAGGGCGTATTGCGAGGAGAACGGGCTTGAATATGTCGAATCGACCATCACCAATTCGTCGGAGGCCAAGCAGGCGCTTCTTTCCATCGCAGGGCGCATCGACGGGCTCTACCTGGGCAACGACAACACGGTATTCTCCGCGCTGAGCGGTATCGCGGAAGTGGCGCTTGAGAAGAAGATTCCCGTCGTGACGGCGGATCCTTCATCGGCCGAAACAATTCCCGTGCTCGCCGCGCTGGGCTATGACTATTACCGCATGGGCGTGGCGACGGGGAAAATCGTGGTTCGTGTATTAAATGGGGAGAAAACCGCGGACATCCCGGCCTTCCTGCCGAAAGACAGTGAAGATATGACCTTTGTGCTCAACCTTGATACGGCAAAAAACATAGGCGTTACGGTTGACCAGTCGATTATCGACAGAGCGAAAGTGATTATTTCTGACGGCCAGTTGACCCGGAAGTAATCGATGATCGAGGGAATTCTCGTCGAAGGGCTCATCTATGGTATTCTTGCGCTCGGCGTCTTTGTCAGTTTTCGTGTGCTGGATTTTCCGGACCTGACGGTAGAGGGGTCCTTCCCTGCTGGGGCGGCGGCGGGCGCGATTGTCGCTTCGTCGCTGAGCCTTTCGCCGAACGCGTTTGCAAAAGCGCTCGCCGTGCCCGCGGGAATGCTGGCCGGTTTTGTCGCCGGCGGCGTGGCCGGTTTTGTCACCGCGGCGGTGTATCACAGGCTCAAGGTGCCGCCTTTGCTTGCGGGGATTGTCACCATGACGGGCTTTTATTCGATCAATTTGCGGATTTTGGGCGGGAAACCCAACCTGCCGCTCATTACGAATAATCCGATGCTCAAGCTCGCCCGCTCTTTCATGAGCGGGATTCTCTCGCCCGAATGGTCGCTTCTGGCGTCGTGCATCCTCATCTGTCTTGTGCTGTTCGGGCTTCTCGATCTTTTCTTCCATACGGAGATCGGCATTGCGATGGGAGCGCTCGGCGACAATGAAAACGCCGTCATCCAGGCCGGCATTCAACCCAATCGCCTGCGCGCCTGGGGAATTATGCTCGCCAATGCCCTGCCGGGGCTCTCGGGCGCGATGGCGGCGGCATATCAAGGTTTTGCCGATGTGAACCTGGGGCAGGGTGTCGTCGCGGCCGGCCTTGCCACCGTCATGCTTGGGGAGCTCGTCGTTCACTCACAGTTTATAGGAGTCCAGCTTGCGCGGGTTTTCATCGGCTCGATAATCTTTCGGGCTCTGATGTACGCCGCCCGCTCGTGGGGCTATGTCGCAGGCATCACCCCCAACGATCTCAGGCTGCTCACGGCACTCCTCATCATCGTGTCGGTCGCCATCTCCCGCTACGGGAGGAAACACCGATGATACGTCTGCACAATATCGAGGTAAGCTTTGATTTGGGCGGTGGACAGGAGCATACGGTCCTGAAAAATCTTTCGCTCGAAGTGGAACGCGGGCAGACAGTGTCGGTCATCGGCTCCAACGGGGCAGGCAAAAGTACCCTCTTGAATGCGATTGCGGGCACGGTGCCTGTGCGCGCGGGTAAAATTTTCCTCGACGACAGCGATGTGACGCCGCTGCCTGAGTGGGCGCGCGCGATGTATGTCGGGCGGGTGCGGCAGGATCCGCTGGCGGGCACCGCGGGCGATATGACACTGCTCGACAATCTGGCTCTTGCGTACCGCAAGGGGCCGAGGCGTTTTCGCATCGCGACGCCGCCCAAGTTCGCGCGCGAGATGGCGGACAAGGTGGCGGAGCTCGGTATGGGGCTTGAAGACAGGCTCCGCGAAAATGTATCGAGACTCTCGGGCGGACAGCGCCAGGCGCTTACGCTCCTCATGGCGATACTGTCGCGGCCTTCGGTGCTCCTCCTCGATGAACACACCGCGGCGCTCGATCCTGCCAATGCGGAGATCGTAGGCGAACTCACTCGTCGCTTCATCGCGGAATTCAACTTGACCGCCCTCATGGTGACGCACGACATGAAGCGCGCGCTCGAGCAGGCGGGTCGTGTGGTGATGATGCACGAGGGCGAAATCATCGCCGACCTGAGCGGCGCGGAGAAAGAGAAGATGGATGTCGCGGGACTCGTGCGTCTTTTCAAAAAAGTGCGCGGCGCCGAATATGCCGAAGACAGGGATTTGCTGATCTGAAATCGTCCTTCCTGCCGGCAGAGTGCATACCTGAGTAAACAGGTGGGTGGATACCGTGGTATCCACCCATCGCTGTATTGAGGGCATTATGGGAGCTGCGGAGGGGTGTCACGGACGGCCCCCATGGTGCCAAACGCCATTTGAGGCGGGTTTTCAGCTTTTTTGAGTCTGGTCAGTGTTGACGGTTTTTTGGCACGATTTTTGCTAAATATCTTTGTGGTTGTCAACCAATTTTTCGGGACTTCCTACGCTACATATCCTACCTATGTCCCGAATGCAATTCACAAGGAGGAGGATACCATGAAAAAACGGTATTCGGCAGTACTCGCCATTCTGCTCATTCTTTTGACCGTCGTGCCCGCGTTCGGGCAGACGAAGAAACAGCTGACTTTCCTGTTCATGCCTGGTGTACAGGACCCGTTCTATACCACCATGGAGAAAGGTGTCCGGGCCAAAGCCAAAGAGCTTGGGGTGAACATCATTGTCGCAGAATATCCGAAGGCGTGGGGACCTGAGTATCAAGTGCCCATTCTGCAGGCCTATGCCCAGCGCGGCGGATTTGATGGCCTTCTCATCGCCCCGACCTCTGTCGATGCGCTCAAGGCACCTCTTAAGGCAATCTACGATAAAGGCATCGAGATTATCACCGTCGATACCTTCCTCGGCGACGGCGACTATTCCAAGCCCAACACCGACTATAATTTCCCGCTTTCTTACATTGGGTCCGATAACGAACTCGGCGGCAAGATGATTGCCGAACACCTTGCGAAACTGGTCGGTGAAAAGGGTAAGGTGTTCTGCGAAGCGACAAACCCTGACGTTTCCTCGGTCGCCGGCCGCGTGAAAGGCTTTACGGAAGGCGTGGCGGAATTCCCGAACATGAAGCTGGTCGGTGTCGAGTGGTGCCTCGATGTCCAGCAGAAGGCTCAGGAGCAAACCCTTGCCGCATTGCAGAGAGACAAGGATATCGTCGGCATATTCGGAACCAATGTATTCAGCGCCCAGGGCGCAAACCAGGCAGTCGTGAACGCGGGCCTTGTCGGCGCGATCAAGATTGCTTCGTGGGATGCCACGATTACGAATATCGACAACCTCAAAAAAGGTGTCGTCGACCTTGTCCTCGCGCAGAAACCTGCCGAGATGGGCTCGCTTGGCGTCGAGTGGCTCTACAAGTATCTGACCCAGAAGGTGCAAGTTCCAAAGAAAGTCATCCCCGGCTTCGAATTCTTCACGAAAGACAACGTGAACGATCCGAAGATGCAACAGTATATCTATCAATAATAGAAAAAATCCGTGGACGAGCACTCATGTCTCCCCTTCCGTCCGAAGGGGAGACATGAGATTATCAAAGCGAGAGGTTCAAATTGGCAGACAAAGGCAGACCATTGGCGGGGATTCCAGGCGGTGGCTCCCCGAGTTCAAAAGGCCCCTCAAGTATATCGGACCAGACCCGGGGCGGTTTTTTCCAGACGACCTTTGGTCGTCAGACAGCTTTCGGGCAATTTACCGCGCGCAACTGGGCACTGCTTTTTCTTATTTTAATGATTGTCATTTTCAGCTTCGCGGGCCCGGGCTTTTTCGATATTGTCAACTTTCAGAACATTATTCATTTGTCCACGGGGACGTTTTTGCTGGCCGCCGCGGAGACTCTGGTAGTCATCACCGGGGGGATCGATTTGTCCATCGGATATGTGTATGGGCTGGCGTCGGTCCTTGGCGCGAAGGTGATGCAGATTCTTGGAGCGGGCGGCATGCCGGTGCCGCTCGTGATTGTGCTTGGCAGCCTGGCGGCGCTCCTGGTCTCGATTCTGCCGGGGCTAGGGAACGGCGTGCTCATTACGCGCTTCAAGGTGCCGCCTTTTATCGCGACTATGGGCATGTGGGGGATATGCAATGGCGTGACCCTCTTTCTTTCCGATGGCTTCATGCCGGTGATGGGCGCCCCATCCCAGATCAACGATATTGGAAACAGCTATTTTCTCTATATTGATCCTTCGAAAACTGTAAGCTTCTTTTCAAAGCCACCATATATCACTTTGACCAGTATTCGGAATATTCGGCGCCTTATTCCGAATTCGCTTTTTCTGACGCTGCTGGTACTGTTCATTCTGGGGTTCGTAATGAGTCGCACCCGATTTGGTCGCCACACCTACGCGATCGGCGGAAGCATGGATGCGGCCGTACGGGCGGGCATCAATGTCGACCGGCATCTGGTGATGATCTACGTGATATCCTCATTCGTGTCAGGTATTGCGGGCCTTTTCAACCTTTTTCAGACAGGGATCGGCAACTATACGCCTTCCGGGGCGAATTACGAGCTCATGGCCGTGGCGGCGGTCGTCATCGGCGGGGCGAGCCTTACGGGCGGCAAAGGGCGAATCATGGGAACCGCCGTGGGCGTGCTCGTGCTGGCGGTGCTTGAAAATGGTCTGCAGATTGCGGGCATTTCGGCATTCTACCGCTACATCGGCGTCGGAGTTCTCTTGACCATCGCGGTCATCATCGATCGTGCTTTCCCGGATATGTTCTGAGAGGAGGATGGGCATGCACGCTGATTCTGTGAATAAAACATCCTCCTTGCAGGAAAGGCTGGGACGAAACTGGATTGCGATATTCATCGTACTGCTTGTGGTGCTTTTTTCGGTTTCGGCGCGGGCATTCTTCAGCGTCGATACTGCACAGCTTATTTTCTTCAATGGAACCGAGGTGTTTCTGCTTGCGATTGCCGAGCTCTTCGTCATTATCACTGGCGGCATCGATCTTTCGGTCGGCTTTGTCATGGGCTTTTCGACGGTAGTGTCCTCGAAGCTCATCGTGATGTTTGCGGGAATGGGGCTCTCGCCGCTCGCCAGCATTCTGGCGGGCAGCATTGTGATGATGATCATCGGGCTCCTCCCGGGCCTCGTGAACGGCTGGCTCGTCGCCTATCTGCGGGTGCCGGCATTTATCGCGACGTTTTCGATGCTCGGCGTGACCCATGGCATTTCGGAGCTGATGACGCAGGGAATTCCGACGAAAAATCTGCCGTCGCTCGCAGGAATAATCGGCAACGGTTCATTCCTCTATATCGCCCCGAACGGCGCGCTCAGCTTTTTTGCGAGGCCCCAGGTAGCCCGCGGACAGACAGTCATCGCGATACTGCCCAATATGGTGGTCTTCGCCTTTGCCTTCATTCTGCTGTTCGCGTTCATACTCGGAAAGATGAAGTTCGGGCGGCACCTCTACGCGATAGGGGGCAACATCGATGCGGCGATCCGTTCGGGAATCAACGTAAAGCGGGATTTGATAAAGGCTTACGTTATTTCATCATTTTTTGCAACACTGGCGGGGCTTAGTTATGTGATGAAATACATCACCGGCAAGCCGGATGCCGGCGCAAACATGCTCCTGGAGGCAATCGCCGCGGTCGTCATCGGCGGCGCGAGCATGGCAGGCGGCTCCGGGACCGTGGGGCGGACCATCCTGGGAGCGCTGGTTATCGCGATTCTCGAAACAGGCCTGCGCATTATCGGCATGCAGACTTTCATGACCTATATTCTGGTCGGCGCGATTTTGATCCTGGCGGTGATAATCGATCAGGTATTCCCGAACAGGAACCGATAACCGGGGCAGGAGGAACTATGGCGCATCTTTTGGAAGCGAAGAATATTACGAAGCGGTTTGGCGGTCTCACCGCGGTCGATGATGTCAGTTTTTATGTGGACGAGGGTGAAGTCGTGGCGTTCGTCGGCGATAACGGCGCCGGCAAATCGACTCTCATCAAGATAATCTCGGGTGTTCATAAGCCCGATATAGGAGAAATCTTTCTGGACGGGGAGAAAATTCACATCGGTTCGCCGATCGACGCGATCAATTATGGAATCGAGACCATATACCAGGATCTTGCTCTCGCCGAGAATATGGATGTTCCCTCGAACATATTCCTTGGCCGCGAAAGCACAAAAAAGATATTTGGCGTAGTTCCGGTGGTGAATCATGAACATATGATGCGCGAATCGCACAAGGTCCTGGACAGGCTTGACATCGATATTCCTTCGCTGAAGTCGAACATCCGGAACCTGTCCGGTGGCCAGCGCCAGGCCGTCGCGATTTCGCGGTCGATCTATTGGAAAGCCAGAGTACTCATCATGGACGAGCCGACTGCCGCGCTTGGCATCGCCGAACAGAAAAAAGTGCTCGAACTCGTGAGTTCGCTGCGCACGCAGGGCATCGCGATTATCATCATCAGTCACCAGATGTACGATGTGTTTTCGGTTGCCGACAGGATTATCGTCATGCGCCGTGGGATCAAGGCCGGCGAGCGCCTGGTCAAGAACACAACGAGCGAAGAAATTGTCAGCCTCATCGTGGGAGCCGAATCGGTCGAAAAAAGATCACAATGAGATTCTTTGCCAGAACTTTCAATTCGTTTATCTCTGTCATTGTGCTTCAGGCGATTCTTGTCATCCTTCTGGTCTCGGGGAGCGTCGCCAGAAGTCAGCAAGAAGACAGCAAAGAAGAGCTCAAAGTCGAAGCGCTCAATATCTATGACAATTTCAATTCCTGGAAGCGTGTGCTGTGGGGATCGATCGTCGATCTCGGCAAATCCGGGCAACTCAAGAGCATGATCGCGTCGCAGCGTCACATAACGCTCGATGACGCGCTTGAATCGGCGGTAAAGAAAGCCGCGACACAGGCGGGCTGCGAATTTCTCATTATGAAAAACAGTTGGTCAGCCTTTACGGTGGTCCGTCCTCTCACCGAAAAGCCCGTCCCCGCGCCCAAGCCCCAGGACTTCAGCATCGACCGCCCCCATCCCTACGTCGAAATGCTGCTCTCCGACGGCATTCTCTATTTCACGGGCGCGGTACGCGTCACCGCTGATAATGGCCGCTACCTCGACATCTTCATCGCCAAGCGCGTCGACGAAGTGCTCATGCGTCAGCTCAGCTTCAACCAGAGAATCAAGGCGCTCGTTTCGCTCAACAGTCATTTTGCCGTGGGCTCCATTGCCGGTACGGCCTTTTCAGAGTGGATGCGCGGAAAGACCTTCAACACCTCATATACTGTGGTGGATGAGCTGAACGAAGATAATGTGCCATATTCCGTCGTCATCCAGCAGTCGGGCAATGCCAGGCTCGCGGAAGGCGGGCAGAATACCGAAGCCACGCTCTATGTCTGCACCTTTCTTTCGCTTACAGACTACAGGGCCCGCGTCAATTTCATCAATCGTTCGATTCTGCTCGTGTCACTCTTCGTCGTGCTGTTTACGATTCTCCTGAGCGCGGGCATGAGCAAGGCGGTGACCGATCCTGTCCGTCAGCTCCGCAACGCGATGATTCGCCTCAAGAGCGGCGACAAGCCCGTCAAGGTAATGGGGCCGAAGACAGGCGAAATTGCCGACCTCTTTCATGGCTTCAACGACATGTCCGCACGGATCGAAGAAGACAAGCGGGCGCTTTCCTCGCATATTCAGGAAATTACGCGCATCAAGGAGTACAACGACAAGATTTTCAACTCGATTCAGGAAAAGATTCTCGTCATCAATGCGGTGTTCGCCGTGGAGCAAGCCAACCGCGCTTTTCTGGAATACTGCGGCCAGACCGAGAAGATGGTGCTCGGACGCAACATCGACGAGCTTTCGCCCGCACTTTTCGACGAACCCGTCCATGCGAGCATCCGCGCCATCATCTCGGGCGGAAAAGCCTTTGATACCCAGATCCGGCGCGCTTCTTCGGGACTCTCGTTTGAAATCAAATTTTATCCTTTACTCGAGCACGACACCGCCAGTACGTCGATTCACTGCATCATGGTGATCGAGGATGTCACGGCGAGGGTCGCCTATGAAGAAAAAATCCGCCAGGCTGAAAAGCTCGCGAGTATCAGCATGCTCTCCGCGGGCGTCGCCCATGAAATCAACAACCCCTTGAGCTCGATTCTGAGCAATGTCCAGAACCTCATCAAAGCCGAAAAAGAGCCCGAAAGGCTCGAGGACCTCAGGCTCGTCGAGCAGGAAACAAAGCGCATCGCGCGTATCGTGCGCAATCTTCTCGAATTCTCTTCGTCATCGCCCGTCGAGAAACCGCGCAACGATATCAACGCCTGCATTCAGAAGACCCTGCAGCTTGTCGACTACTCGCTGAAAAAAGAGAGCGGCGTTTCCATCGTCGTCCGGCTGAGTCCGGACCTTCCGTCCGCGGCGATAGGCGAAGATGAATGTAAGCAGATAATTCTCAACCTGATAAAAAATTCTCTTGAAGCTCTCGGTTCTTCGGGCACCATCAGGATAGAAACGGCATTCTTATCCTCGGAATCCATGGTACAATGCAGAGTCAGCGATACAGGCAGAGGCATCCCGAAAGCACTTCTTCCCAGGATTTTCGACCCCTTCTTTTCAACCAAGAACGAAGAAGGAAACAGCGGCCTGGGTCTTTCGGTGGTGTACGGACTTGTATCGAAATTCAAAGGGCGAATCGAAGTGGAGAGCGAAGAGGGCAGGGGCACGATGGTAAGAATCAGCCTGCCTGTCGCAAGGCCCGGGACGTGAGCGGTGATGAAAACGGCGACTATTCTGATTGTGGATGATGAAGAAGGCATTCGGCATGGGCTCTCGCGCTTTTTCGAGAGGGAAGGTTACGCGGTCGAAAGCGCAGAAGACGCAGTGCACGCTGAAACAATCTTCGAAAGCAGAAAGATCGATATAGCCATTCTGGACCTGCGCCTCAAGGGACCGGTGAGTGGCCTCGATTTGCTGGTGCGTCTGAAACGCGAAGACAGCGACCTGCCGGTCATCATCATAACCGGATACGGAAGCATCGAATCCGCAATCGGGGCGATGAAGCACGGCGCCTTGGATTATATTTTAAAGCCCGTTGACAATGAGGCCTTGCTCGTTCTCGTGCGCCGCAATCTCGAAGTCGCCCAGCTCAGACGCGACAACAGGTATCTTAAAAAAGAGCTGTATCAAAAAGAATATCAGCGGCAGATCATCACAAAAACCCCCGCGATCCTCGACATCATCGCACGGCTCGACAGCGTCAAGGACAGCCCCGCCCCGGTTCTCGTCATGGGAGAGAGTGGCGCAGGCAAGGAAGTATTTGCGCGCTACATCCATTTTACCGGCAACCGGAGCGCCGGCCCCTTCGTGAGCATCAACTGCGCGGCGCTCTCCGAGGACCTCTTGCTCAGCGAGCTCTTCGGCCACGAGAAGGGCGCCTTTACGGGCGCAATCGAGCGAAAGACCGGCAAGTTCGAGCTTGCGCACGGC
>Ga0209016_1001439_pt1 | contig 19045 bp, 19 predicted proteins | sample EPASupsiteSAE305_FD_187265 | JGI IMG/M metagenome (GOLD analysis project Ga0209016, IMG submission 187265) | Bioremediated contaminated groundwater microbial communities from EPA Superfund site, New Mexico - SAE3-05 (SPAdes) (version 2) | ecosystem: Environmental > Aquatic > Deep subsurface >...
TGGCATCAATCCGCCAGGCAAGCTGCATCAGCATTTTGCCCTCGTTAAACCTGTCCCTGCCAAAGTCGTTGGAGATGATGGCTATATCAAGGTCACTGTCAATCGTCTGTTTGCCGGTTGCAAAGGAACCGTACAAAAGGGCCTTGTCAACATGGACCCCCTTTGTTGATACGGCATCTACCAGCCTGATGACTATATCTCTAATTTCTTGCGTAACCATTTGTAAACCTTCTTGATCTCTTTGTACTTCTCAGCAGCAAATTCCTTGGTGCATTTCTGGTAAAAATCCATCTTTACATCAGGATACCGTGCTTCAGTGTGAAACTCCATGAACTCTGCCAACTGGTCAAATATTTCATCTGGTATTTCAAAGCCGGTTTTCTTTGCCAGCATAACCAATGAATGAGAGTACGGGGCATGGGTGCCGGTATGCTTCACCACCAGCGCTTTCAGCATCTTTTCAATGGCAAGGTGACCAAAGAACAAGGCATACGGATATTTCTTGGAGCGCAGCAGGGTTGCGCCGGTCTCCAGATCGTATGCGGAACTATCGGCCCAATAGGCTATCGTTTTGTCAGCTTCAAACGTCATGTTGAAAATTTTACTGTAAAATCTTAAAGATAGCAACCGAATGTACAATCATTCGTTTCCTCAGCTCTTGGCTTTATGAGCCCAATTCCTATGCTCACTGATCTATGTCAGGCTGGATATTCCCTGATTTATAATATCGGCAATAACTTTTGCATCGTCCGTGCTTCTTCCAAGCCCAAGCCTGATGGTTTGGAATGTCTCGTCATCAGATAAGCCGATAGCCTTCAAAACATGGGATGGCTCGACCTTTGTAGTGGAGCATGCCGAGCCAGCGGAAAAGGATAGCTTACCTTTTAGCTGGTGGATCAAGGCTTTTGCTTCAACTCCAGGTACTGTCAGACTCAGGTTGTGGGCAAGACGGTTTTGCTGATGCCCGTTAAGCTTGATTTCAGGAAACTTCTGTTGAAGCTCCTGACGGATACAGCTTGCAGCATCCCTTAGACGCTGGTTCTCTTTATCCATCTCCTTGCTTGCCAATTGAAGTGCTTCAGCCATACCAACGATGCCCGGTACATTTAAGGTGCCGGACCGCATTCCTTTTTCGTGGCCACCACCAAAGGAGATCGGGTTTAACTTGATCAGTGGTGAGTATGAGCGGACAAACAGGCCGCCAACTCCTTTCGGCCCATAAAATTTGTGGGCGCTAAAGGAGAGCAGGTCAATGTTCATATCATAGGCATGTATCTTCTCATGCCCAACAGCCTGAGCTGCATCAGTGTGAAATATGATTCCTTTTGATTTGGTACGTGCGCCTATTTCTTTGATTGGCTGGATGGTGCCAATTTCATTGTTGGCAAACATAACAGAAACCAGAATTGTTTCCGGCTTAATCGCCTTTTTCAGTGCTTCGAGAGAAACCACGCCGTTACTGTCAACAGGCAGTAGGGTTATCTCCGCTCCTTCACTTTTCAGATAATTCAGTGTGTCCAGAACAGCCGGATGTTCAATTGTAGATGAAATGATGTGGTTGCCCTTGTCCCGAAAACGTCTAAAGGCACCTATCAAAGCCAGGTTGTTTGATTCTGTAGCGCCGCTGGTAAAGATGATTTCACTTTCTTTGCGGCAGCCAAGCAGTTTAGCTATGGTCTGGCGGGCTTCGTCAACAGCATGTTTTGCCTTATGGCCGTGCAAGTGATCAATGCTGGCGGCATTGCCATAAATCTCGCAGAAATACGGTAGCATCTTCTCCAACACCCGTCTGTCAACCGGTGTTGTGGCATTATGATCAAGATAGATTGGCTCTTGCATCATCAGTTTGCCTTTATCAACTGTGCCAGATTCTCCAGCCCACGAACCCGGTTTACCAGCAGCTCAACACCACGATTGATGTGGGCCAGGAAATACTCATCCCTGTCTTTATCCTTGATATTCTTCGCATGGCACCATTGCAGGAACAAAGATGTCAATACCAGCTCATGCTCACCAAATAAGGTATAGCGGTTGATTTCCTGCCCTGATTCCTCGGTAAACAGCTCCAGAGACGGCATATTGTTTTCAGCAATGGAAATACCCAAGGCAAGGCGACAGGCTATATTGGGCGTCAGGCCGGTTCGACTCTTAAACAGTTGCAGTTTTTTGGTCGAATCCTGCGACAGCTTAATCCGTTTGAAATCCAGTCCGTTCAGTTCCAAAAGTAACCTTCCTTTACCACGGTTGATTTACTCTCTTCGCAATATTCAAGGTTGTAGGCATGGGCTACGTGTGGCCGGAGACGATTAAAGTACTGCTGATCAACCTCCGTGTTGGTAGAGAAGATCATCATCTGATGCGATGCATGGGGGAAGAACAGTTCCACCAGATTGTCCCGGTGTTTTGAATCCAGGCGAGCCAGAGGGGTGTCGACGATAAACGGCAGTTGTTGCCCGGAGGTCTTTGCCAATGCCCACAGCATCGACATGGCGTAAATCTCCAACTCACCAGACGACAGACTGCTTTTGTTGATAACCTTTCCCCTGCGATCAAACAGAGCAACATTGAAGCTCTCAGGATCAATCTCGATCCGGGCAATCATATCGTCTTTGCGATGTACTACTTTGAAAATACTTGTGAACTCTTCCTGCAGGCTGTTAATTTTCTGCTTGGCAAGATGCAGGTGGTACTTTGCCAGAACCTTCTCCACCTTCTGTACAGATTGCAGTTTTTCGTCCAGCTTGTTGGATTCTTCAATCTTGTGATGTAGCTGCTCAATCTTGCGGTCTAATTCACTTTTGGTAATGGTCAGTTCTGACAACTGCATGTCCAGACTGGCCTGCTTTTCAGTAAGCCCACCAAGCTCAATATTCAGACTATCCAGTGTTTCGTACATCGGCTTGATAAAATCATCATCCGGTACCTTGGCAAGTTGGGCAACGGTATCTTGCAACTCACGGAACTTAACCTCGTACATATCAGTCAAAACAGCCATTTCAGACGGGATGACATTAACCGCTTTTTCTATCAGCCCTAAAATTTCCAGTGCCTGCTTCTGGGAAAACCCAAAAAGTTCAGGCTGCTTTTCCTGCTTGGTTTCCACAGAAAAAAGCATCTCAATTTCAGTTTTAAGTTGAGACTTGATCTTTTGTAGCGTGTGTGAATTAAGACCATCAATCTTTAAAAAGCCCGACGAGCTGATGACTGAAAGCATCTCATCATGTTTTTTCTTCAGGTTTTCAGACAACAACGTATTTGCCTTATACTTGCTTTCATTCTCAATCTGCTGTTTCAATTTCATGGCATAGGTTGAAGCTATCGCCAACGGCAACAGACCGGCTGCAAGCTCCCGTAACTTGTCTTTTAGAGACTCGATATCACATTCCAGGCTGCTCTGCTTTTCTTCAAGGCTGACCCGGTTGCGATAATATCCTTCTCCCTGCGCCGCCATCTTATTTCTGTAATCCGTAATCCGGCTGGTAAGTTGTTGGACTGAGTTTTCCAAAGACGCTTTTTCATCCATTACCAGATTAATTTGTGCCGTAGTCTCTTCCAACTGACCTTCCAGCACCGAAATATCCCTAGAAAAATCTTCAGTGGATAATCCTTTGAGAGACTTGCTTCGATAAATCTTCAAGTCCGCCTGTAACCGTTCGACCAGATCAAGTCCAAGCAAAGATAGAATCGACCTTTTCAGCTCTTCGTTACTATCGTCAGACATCATTTTTTGGATCTTTTCGCCGTCAAAAAAGAAGAGCTGCGACAATCCCAGCGGGATTATTTCTTTGATGAAGTCCTGCCAGCTGTCTTTTTCAATGTCATCCAACGGGGTGCCATTTTTCTCAATGGTCAGGGTTTCATGCACCTTCTTACCCGTTACCTCCCACATCCGCTCAACCTGATAAGTATTTGCGGCTCCAAGGTGGGAGTATTCGAATTCAACAGCAATTGAGGCGTTATTAGGCTGAACCACCGTCACCTTGGAACAGTGGATCTTCTGTTTCAGGTATTCGTGATACTTGGCTGTAGTGATGGTGCCAAACATTTCTGAACCATACAAACCGAGCTTAATAGCATCAAAGATGGTGGTTTTACCCGCGCCGTTCAGTCCCCCAAAAAGGACGATTGGTTTACTGCTTTTGGGGTCACTCGCACGCAGCCGCAGTACATGCGTGCCGGAAAAATTACCCAGGTTTGTCACGGTCAATTTATTAAATATCATCTTGCGACCCAAGCGACTCCAGAATCTCTTCCTCTGTGTCCCAGTCCTCATTGAAGATACGGTCAATCTTTTGCAGAATACCCGCACGGCGGCTCATACTCTGCAGCCTGCGCTCCTGGTCAATCAATTTTGTTGGCAGACCGGTGTTGATACCTTCTTCTTCACAGAATTGCTTCAGGAGCTGGAAATCTTCTTCCGAAAACTTCACGCCATCCTCATAGCCCCGGTCCTGCACTCGCAGGTTACGTGTACCCCTATCCAGGCGCACCACTCACTACTTCATCATTATACTTGTGGACTCAATCAACAGTCACGCCGGACACAGAAGGTTGGCAGCCTTCTTTGTGTGTGCCCTTTGCTCCTGTTGACTGGTCCCAGAACCTGGCATGCGCGTTTCCGTCGCACCAGGCTCCCCTACCTTCCCTTATCTGTCGCTTACCTGAAAAAGATTGGCGATCTTTTTCGAACAGCTGGCTAAGCCGTTCATAACGACAGCATCGAGAATTGCTGGATTGTGCTGGATGGCTTGGACAATCAGCGGGTGATCTATATCAACAGCCGTTTTCGGCTGGAGGCTGGGGATCAATCGCTCTGTCACCATGTCGCACAGTTCGGCGTTAGAGCCGGATGCAGATGCGGGTGACACAAGGGTCAAAAAAAACGGGACGAGTGGCATTAGAGCCAGAAACTGCGGGACGTGAGGCGCTAGGGCCAGCAACTGCGGAACGAGTTATAGCGACAGTATACATCCAAAAGTGCGTTGCGCTGCAACGAATATAGTATCTATTACCCACTCCAGACATACAGCCGCAAGCGGCTGGAATGCTTTGCATTCAGGGCAAGTGACGATGCCACCATGCTGGTGGTAACCTGACAGTCATTGACTGGCAGGTTGGAGGCAATACTCTGTAGTTGGCCGGAATCATGAAATTTTATAAAATAAAAATGTTGACAAGTTAAAAAAACGCGCTACAGAGGAAAATACATAGGGCGATTCCGTCATCAAGGTGGGGTTGTTCAGGCCTGTAGTATTGAGATAGAGCAACATAGTATCGTTGCTAGCAGACCAATTCAGAAGAACTGAACCAGAAACTGAATGAAGATTTTTAAGGCCAACTGGCTGGTCAGAGCCAGGTTGGATAATTTGGGGGTCGCGACCCCTTCATTCTTGACTCCATTGAAGTAAAGTCAGGGATGTGACCGAGAGGTTGTCAACTGCCGAGATGGAGGCAGTGCCATGACGGGATCCTCACCGCTTTGACAGCGCGGACCATATGCGTCTCTTGTTTAACGGCCTTAGTAGTATGCAACTGCATTACAGGATTTGTATGTCTGTATCCTGTGTATTGTGGCTGTATGCTCAGAGGATTCGTGTGACCAAATAGAGACATCAAAACTACCATTCGACACCTACGGGCCATCGTCGCAGCAGCGGCAATGGCCTTTTTGTTGAATGAGTCAAGTGTACACTCGCCTTAGAACTCCCTTTCAAAAGTAGTGCCCCTGCCTGATAGGTCAATGGTTGCGCCATGCTGGCAGCCAGTAGCCAACGGACTAAATCAAACGCCCATTTTGGAAGGAGTCTCCATTATGGCGACTATTGTAGAGAAAAGTAGCAGAAGGAATCGTATTCAATTCTCTGTTGGCGACGAGTTGTACCTGAAGTATGAGGCGAACCAAAACAGAGCTAAAAGGCTTCGAGCAATCCTTGACTATAGTCGTGATTTTGAAAAATGGCTTGCTACGCAGGTTGAGCACGCTTCAAGCGAGCTAAGCAAGCTTGAACAGAAACGAGCTCAGGCAGCAATTGATAAATCAGTAGCATCGTTTTCGGATTTGACGGAAGAGGCTCAAGATGGTGATGCTTAAAACGTTCGATGAAACCATGCTTGAACAGACAGCATATAAATTGGTTAGACGTGGGCAGGCCGCGATTGCTAATTACCAGCAGTTCAACACAGGAGATTTGAGGAAATATCTGGATCGGGAGGCCTTCCGGGTAATGGCAGAGAGATTGGCTGACCATTATTTCCGCAAGTCAGCCGGACTGGTATTACATAAGAACGTTGTTGCGTTGTACCAGTTGCTACTGGTGCTGGCCCCGATACTCCAAAGGCTGCCGTTTTCATTTGGTTTTGACTCTCACTGTGGTCACCTGTTGGGGTTTGTTAGACGCAATGCCAGCGGCAAGGTTGGCAGATTTCATGCTGCCATCCGGGTGTCGAAACGTCAATACCAGCCCGACAAACTGGCTGCCAACCTGGAGGCATTGGGTGTCCATGATGATTGGTTAGTAGAGATTTTGCAGGACCTGTACCGCCGTCATTACGGCGGTACAACCTTGCAGCACCAGCTGGCACACCAGTTGTTTGATCCAATTCTGTTAGTGTCAGAACGGCAGGGATATGAGCTGCGCTATAGCAACCAGTTATTATGCCTTGAGAAACATCCATTCGATGGTTCAATTGATCTTCGTTATGAACCGCTGATGTTGCTTGATTATAGTGTTAGATCAGAGCAACACCATGGCGGACGTCATCTTGAAATTTATATATCTGAGAAATGCCTGTCTGAATTCCGTGAGAACGTGACGCAGATTCTGGAATCAAAGGCAGCGCCGGAATACAAGCTGAATGTCATTAAAGATAAGGTTCGAGACTTTGTTGAACGTACCAGATCAGCGCGGTCGGCACTGCAGCAGATAAAAGAGCTTAAAATATGGTTGTCAAACAAGTTACGGAGGCTCGCTGGCACCGTACCGGAGGCAGAGGCGCTCCCAAATTTATTGGTTAACATTTGGCTCCAGAAGGTTGACGCGACGCTTTACGTAAAACGCCCTAATTTTTTTCTTGATTCAAAAGAAATTACTGAAAAGGTCTATCGTACATTCTTTTCGCCATACCGTGAGGTACTGCATGCATACAATACATAGAGATGATTTTACTGCGGCGGACTTCATGGGTTTGGCACAGTTATGCGCTGCACTATGGTTCCTTGAAGATAAAGATGGGTTCAGCATTTTCCGGCGGCAGGGTGAAATAAGTTTAATGCTGCCGGTCTGGTATAAGGCTGGCAGCAGTTGGCGGCTATCACGTTACAAACTTTTTAATCGCGAAGCCATCTGGATTGATACCAAAAACTTCAGGCGAACCTGTAACTACCTACGGATGAAAGAGCCAATGCTGATTGACCTCTTGTACCGTTTTTCAATACTGGCCGTTGTCCCAAGTCAACAGCTATCAGACAGACCTCGCTTCAGACAACCAAACAGACTGAACCAGACAGTCAGTTCCCAGCTGACAGTGAATGTTGAACTCGGTTTTATGTTGGAGTGTCGCCGTGCCTTAGGTGATTTCCGTAAACATAAGGAGTCACTCGATGATTAATAGTGAACTGCTGACACCGGAAGAGTTTGCCCAGCGGTTGAAGATCGGCCGATCTACGCTTTTCGAGTGGCTGAGCAAAGGGATATTACAGCCGGGAGTGCATTACTGGAAAATTGGCCGGGTAGTTCGATTTATCTGGTCCGATGAGTTGATCCAGTCGTTGCTGCAAAGGACGGTGACTATCAGTGTTGATGGAGACAAATCGTCTTCAGGCGTGACAACAAAAAAACCAGTAAAAACGGCCAACAATAATCAACAGCCAATCAACTGGGAGTACTAAAAATGTTTCAGGTGTGCTATTCTGCCCGTGGACGTTGGTCGGCGGGCAGGATGCGCATCGGAGGATGTATGCGCAACAAAAACGCCAAGATTCAGATCTTTGACAATATGGACAAACATGAGGGTGCGGTAATCCGCAAACCTGGTTCGAAAAAATTGTACGTGTTGTTCTACTATTTTAACCGGCGTATCGAAAAAACTACCGGATTGGATGATACACCAGAGAATCAGCGGCAGGTCAGAGTCTGGCTTGATCGACAGATGGAAAAAATTGCGGCGGGTAAATTTATTTTTGCTGAAGCCTTTCCCACCGCACCAAATGAAGAGAAGGCGCTGTTTGCCAAGCTGGAGGGATGGGAATTTCAGCCAGAGCCGAAAGACATCCTCTTTGGCGACTATGTTCAGCAATGGCTGGTAAGGGTACGGGCTAATCCGCGTTTTACCGCAAAGATGGTGGACTGGCAGTGTTCGATTGATGGATGGCTGTTGCCGTTCTTCAAGGATATGACCTTCTTTCAGATCTCCGGGCCAGTGGTGAAACAGTTCATTGCCAAAATGAAGCTGAAAAAAGGACCACAAAAAGGCCAGCCTCTGTCCAAGAAACGGATTAAGGGTATTTTTATCCCGATGCGGGCCATCTGGCGAGACGCCTGTGAAGAGTTTCGCTGGGTGCTTCCTGACCCGTTAGGCAATATCAGAGCCCATGACCTGCCTGATTCGGAAGAAAAGGAACGGGAAGTGTTCCGCTTTGACGATTGGGTTCATCTGTTGGAACATATTGACCCCTGGTATCAGCCGATTGTCGAAATTATGATTATGACCGGTATGATCAGCTCTGAGATAGCCGGATTAAGGAAAAGTGATATCAAGGACAACCACATTCTGATTCAAAACACCATTGTCAGAAATGTGGAGAAGCAAAAGGGCAAAACCAAATACCGCACCCGCAAGATTCCAATCACCAGGGCAATTCGTCAGCGTCTTGATGAAGTCATGAGCCGGTCCAAAGGGGACTATCTCCTTACCAAACCAACCGGCCAGAGCTTCAGTGCTGCCAATTTTTCCAACAACATCTGGAAAAAGGCGTTTATCAAGGCAGACCTGCCGTACAAAGTTCCTTACTGCATGCGCCATAGCTTTGCAGCCTGGGCGCTGACCATCAGGATTGATATGCTCAGGCTGGTCAGTCTGATGGGGCACCGGGATAAAAAAATGGTGTTCGAGGTGTACGGCAACTATGTCGAGGGGCTAGAGCAGGATGCCATGAAGATTCTGGCCTACTTTGGAGAAGACTTTCTGTTTCCCAATGGGCGGATGCCTCAGATGATTCAGATGCAGCAACTGCCCAATGGGTATGGCTATCTACCACCAGCATTGGAACTGCCGCAAGTGGCTTATACGGCGGTCTGAAAGGTTGTGCCTGTACCGTTTGGTGAAAGTTTTGGTGAAAGCCGAGGCAAAAAAGAAGGGAATCCATAAGGATTCCCTTTAATTAGCTTGGAGCGGGAAACGAGATTCGAACTCGCGACTTCAACCTTGGCAAGGTTGCACTCTACCACTGAGTTATTCCCGCTTGGTGAGAAAAGTTATTTAGCAAATGTCGGGATGAGAGTCAATATTTTTTTGTGGTATTTCTCGCTACGCATGAAAAAAAGCTGTCAGGATATCTGGTCGTTGTTATTTCGATGCGCCAAAGAAATTAAGGATTGCATCATCCAGGCTGACTGCATCTTGTTTTTTTGCAGGTGTTTCGGCGGCTTTGGGTGGTTCTGTTGCGTTTGGAGATGTTGTCTGTACCGCTTCCTGAAAGAGCAGTTCAACGCCACTGGTGGCCGCTGCGGTATTTACTACAGGAGGGGCAGGTGGTGGCGACGGAGCGGAAGCAGAAGGAATAGAGCTTTCCTGCTTTGGTTCCACAGGCTTTACTTCTGCTTGCTGGGGTGTGCCAAAAGCCTTTTCATCAAACTCACCGCCTTTTAGACGGCGTAGCATATCTTTGTGTTGTTCCTTCATCAGGTCTTCTACAACCGCCTCCAGGTTGTCGATTCTGAGTATGTCGGCGTAGCTGGTCTTTTTTGAGCAGAGGATCACGCCTTCCCGGTACAGCAGGGTGATAATGTGAGGGTTTTTAACGCCGCTGTCTTCGGTCTGGATATGGAACACAGAGTCTTTGTAGTTGATATTATGGTTGTAGCCCAGCAGCATGGTTGGTTTCCTCTACTTTTTCCCCTGCTGTGGTGTTGCAGCAGGCTGCGGCTCCAGAGAGTAATCAGGTTCCAGTGGCTCGGACAGGTCGAGGTGGCGCAGGTGGGCTGCCTGATCACCATCAAGGGTTATCTTCACACGCTGTATTTCCGGCATGTTACTACAGATCGTGTTGACAATTGCATAGACTGCCATTATTTCAGCTGAACTGCCCGGCTCCAGTGATACAGTAAAGTCTTTACCCAGGTCAACAGTGGCAAGATTGTTCTCAATTTTGACGCTGTTGATGGTGGTCCACTCGGGAATAACAGCAGTCAGTTCGCCTACCGGCCCGACAAAAAGTTCTTCCAGGATTGAGCGGAGGCACCTGGTTCTGTCGCCAGAAGCTTCTATTTCACGTGCCTCCCTGACTAAACAGGATTCTGTATCGCCAAAAAAGAGGGTGATTTTTTGGACTGTGGCAGCCCCCTGTTTGCCAGGTGGTGTGTCTGGCAGCTGCCGGGCTTCCTGATATTTTTGCCAGAACAGGCCGCCAAATACCAAGGCAATCAGAATAAAGGGTACTAATACATCAGCGCCGATGCGTTGTTTGTGTTGTATCGCCATCAGTCTTTCTCCGTGCTAAGCCGACAGTCATCAAGTGAAACCTGGTAAACATCCCCCAGCTTGCCACCCAGGAAACGATTGCCCACCCGTATAAAACCGGCTGGTACATCAGTAACATAATAGTGGTGGTTGCCCAGTTCTGCCGGAGGGCGCAGCATGTTTTTCTCCTGCAGGATGGTCGCCACGGTGCGGGCGGTTTCTTCGGCAGAGTCCACCAGAGTGACGTCCGGTCCCATGACCTCGGCTATGATCTTTTTCAGCAAGGGGTAGTGGGTGCAGCCCAGTACCAGCGTATCAACCCGTGCCTCGCGCAGCTCTTCAAGGTAGAGTCGTGCGGTCATCAAGGTGACGTCATTATCAATCCAGCCTTCTTCAGCAAGGGGAACAAAGAGCGGACAGGGTTTGGCAAGTACCAAAATGTCTGGATTCAAACGCTTGATGGCCCGTGAGTAGGCGCTGCTACGGATGGTGCCGCTGGTGCCGATGACGCCGACAACGCCACTGCGGGTTACTTCTGCCGCCCGTTTTGCCCCCGGTTCGATTACGCCGACAACCGGAACCGGCAGCGAGCGTCGCAGGGTTGGCAATGCTACGGCAGAGGCGGTATTGCAGGCGACTACCAATAGCTTGATATCTCGCTTAATCAGGAATGAGGCGATCTCTTGCGAGTAGCGGATAACCGTGTCCGGTGACTTGGTTCCATAGGGGACCCGCGCCGTATCACCAAAATAGATGGTGTCTTCCTGGGGCAGGGCTCTGGTCAGTTCACGTAAGACCGTTAAGCCTCCTACTCCGGAATCAAATATGCCGATTGCCTGCCAGGACACCGGGATCATCCTCCTGTATTCATTTGAACAATTATATATATAGCGTTTCTTTTCGGCAGGCAAGCTCTTTACTGGTTTTTTGCGGCTGAGTCCAGTCCTGGTTTGTTTGAATATGGCCTTGACAAATAGAGGCCTGCTGATTACCTTGTGACCTGTTAGCACTCAACTTTGCAGAGTGCTAACAGGTCGCTTGTAAGGCTGATAGCAGGGAAAGAAACGGGTAAAGGATGTGTCATGGTTGATCTGACACTCTCACAACGAAGCAGGCAGATTTTGGAGGCGATTGTCGAAGACTACATCGCCACAGCTGAGCCGGTTGGCAGCAGTGCTGTTGCCCGGCGTCATGCCTTGTCTTTGTCTTCGGCCACGGTGCGTAATGTCATGGCAAGCCTTGAAGAACTGGGACTGCTGGCATCGCCACACACCTCTGCCGGACGGATTCCCACCGACAAGGGTTTTCGTTTTTATGTTGATTCCCTGGTCGGTTTGCGGACGATTACCCATACGGAGAAAAAAGAGATCCTGAAGCGTTGCCGGGAGACCGGTGGTAACCTGACCGATCTGCTGCGGGAGGCCAGCCGGACTCTTTCAAGTCTTTCAAACTATACCGGCATTGTGGTGGCACCGCGTTTTACCACCAGTATGTTTCGCCAGATTGAGTTCATCAAGCTTGGTTCCCGACGTATTCTGGCCATTCTGGTTACCTGTAGCGGCGCTGTGCAGAACCGGATCATAGAGGTTGATCAGGATTTTATGCCTGAAGATCTGGTCAGAATGTCCAACTACCTGAACAGTACCCTTGAAGGTCTCTCCATCAGCCAGGTGCGGGAAAAGATTCTGGCTGAGATGGAGCTGGAAAAGAACCACTATGACCAGATGATGACCAAGGCGCTGAGCCTGTCTCAGCAGGCATTGCCTGATGAACAAGACGAGGTCTACATTACCGGTCAGTCCCGTATCTTTGAACAGCCTGAGTTTAGTGATGTAACCAAGATGCGAGAAATATTTCAGGCCTTTGAGGAAAAAGGCCGCTTGGTACAACTGCTGGGTAACTGTATGCAGGCGCAGGGGGTCCAGATCTTTATCGGCTCGGAGACCCCTTTGAAAGAGATCGCCGGCATGAGTCTGATTACCTCCACCTATATGACCGATGCCAACACCATCGGCCTGATGGGGGTGATTGGTCCGACCCGGATGGGGTATTCATCAGTCATTCCGATAGTTGATTATACGGCACAACTGGTCAGCCGTTTGCTGACAGAACGATAACGAACGCTGCGAGATGCGGCTGTTCTGAAAGGATAGTTTGATATCATGGATAAAGAAAATCTTGATGCACAGACAGAGCAGGAGCCGGTGGTTGAAGCTGGCGAGGTAACACCGGAGCAGATGATTGCTCAACTGCAGGAGCAACTTGCAGCAAAAGAGCAGGAGGCGAAAGATAACTGGGACAAGCTGCTGCGTGAGCGTGCTGACCTGGAAAACTATCGCAAGCGGGCCTCCCGTGAAAAGGAAGAGCTGCTGAATTACGGCATCAAGTCACTGGTGGAAGAGGTGCTGCCGGTATTGGATAACCTTGAGCGCGCCCTTGAGCATGCTAATGAAGACGGCCTGCCTGCCCTGGTTGAAGGGGTCAAGATGACCCATACCCTGCTGCAGACGGCACTGAAAAAGTTCGGGGTCTGTGCTGTGGATGGGAATTGCGGCACGCTGTTTGACTCGGCATTCCACCAGGCCATGGCCCAGGTTGAAACCAGTGAACATCCGGCGAACACCATTGTGCAGGAGTTCCAGAAGGGCTATCTGCTGAAAGAACGCTTGCTGCGGCCATCCATGGTGTCAGTTGCCAAGAACCCCTAGATTTATTTCTAGCTACCCCTTGTTTTTTTGAAAATGAATACCCACGTTGACTATTAGAAGACATTTTGGGAAGGAGAATTACAGTCATGAGTAAAGTTATCGGCATTGACCTTGGAACCACCAACTCCTGCGTAGCAATCATGGAGGGCGGGGAGCCGATCGTTATCGCCAACTCTGAAGGCAGCCGTACCACCCCTTCAATGGTGGCTTTTACCGAGGCAGGTGAGCGGATTGTTGGCCAGCAGGCCAAGCGTCAGGCGGTTACCAACCCTGAAAATACCCTCTTTGCTATCAAGCGACTGATCGGCCGTAAGTTTGAAACCGAGGCAGTCAAGAAGGATATCGCCATTTCCCCGTTCAAGATCGTCAAGGCAGACAACGGCGACGCCTGGGTTGATGTGCGGGATAAAAAATATTCTCCGCCAGAGATTTCAGCCATTATTCTGCAGAAGATGAAGAAGACTGCTGAAGACTATCTGGGCGAGACCGTGACCGATGCGGTTATTACCGTACCGGCCTATTTTGATGACTCACAGCGTCAGGCAACCAAAGATGCCGGTAAGATTGCCGGTCTGAATGTGTTGCGGATCATTAACGAGCCGACCGCTGCTGCGCTGGCCTATGGTCTGGATAAGAAAAAGGATGAGAAAATCGCCGTGTTTGACCTGGGTGGCGGTACCTTTGACGTATCCGTGCTTGAGCTGGGCGACGGCGTGTTCGAGGTAAAATCCACCAACGGTGATACCTTCCTGGGTGGCGAGGACTTTGACCAGAAGATCATTGACTGGATCGCAGACGAGTTCAAAAAAGATCAGGGCATTGATCTGCGTGGCGACAAGATGGCCCTGCAGCGTCTGAAGGAAGCAGCAGAAAAGGCCAAGTGCGAGCTGTCCGGCTCCATGGAAACTGACATCAATCTGCCGTTCATCACGGCAGATGCCAGCGGTCCCAAGCACCTTAATCTGAAGCTGTCCCGTGCCAAGCTGGAGTCACTCTGCGATGATCTGTTGCGCAAGCTGGAAGCCCCCTGCCGTACTGCCATGAAGGATGCCGGTCTATCTGCATCCGAGATCGATGAAGTTATTCTGGTGGGGGGGATGACCCGTATGCCGGCGGTTATGCAGCGCGTACAGGAAATCTTTGGCAAGGTACCTAACAAAGGGGTTAACCCTGATGAGGTTGTTGCCATTGGTGCCGGTATCCAGGGCGGCGTGCTCAAGGGTGATGTAAAAGATGTGCTGCTGCTGGATGTAACTCCGCTTTCGCTGGGGATCGAGACTCTGGGCGGTGTATTGACCCGCTTGATCGAAAAGAACACCACCATCCCCTGCCGTAAGTCCCAGACCTTCTCCACGGCTGCTGATAACCAGCCTGCGGTTTCCATCCACGTGCTGCAGGGCGAGCGTGAAATGGCCCGTGATAACAAGACGCTGGGTAACTTTGAACTGACCGGTATTCCTGCTGCACCCCGTGGCGTACCACAGATTGAAGTGACCTTTGATATTGATGCCAACGGTATCGTGCATGTCTCTGCCAAAGATCTTGGAACCGGTAAGGAACAGTCAATCCGGATCACCGCTTCGTCCGGTCTGTCCAAGGAAGAGATTGACAAGATGGTTAAGGATGCCGAGTCCCACGCTGCTGAGGACAAGAAAAAACGTGAGGCGATTGAGGCCCGTAACCAGGCTGACTCCATGATCTACAGCACCGAAAAGTCATTGAAGGATGTTGGTGACAAGGTGGATGCCGTGGAAAAAGGTAACATCGAGAACAAGATTGCCGATCTGAAAAAGGTCATGGACAGTGATGATGCAGAAGTGATCAAAAAGGCTACTGATGAGCTGGCCCAGTCCGCTCACAAACTGGCTGAAGCGATGTATGCCCAGGCCCAGCAACCCGGCGCTGCAGAAGCTGGCGGTGCTGAAGCCGGTCAGCAGGATGCAGGGGCCAAGCCCAAGGACGAAAAGGTCGTTGACGCGGACTTTGAGGAAGTAAAGAAGTAGTCGATACGAAGGTATCCGGCTGGTAATGGTAGGGGCGGGTTTCAGACCCGCCCCTATATCTGTATTTTGACTGATAAGGATATGAAGCGTGGCAAACGGCGATAAGCGCGATTATTACGAGATACTCGGCGTCCATAAGAACGCCTCTGAGACAGAGATCAAGAAGGCCTTCCGCAAGCTGGCAATTCAGCACCACCCGGATAAGAACCAGGGTGACAAAGAAGCCGAGGAAAAGTTCAAGGAAGCCACCGAGGCCTACGAAGTCCTTTCCGATGCCCAGAAACGGGCACAGTATGACCAGTTTGGTCATGCCGGTGTATCCGGTGCCGGTGGTTTCTCTGGTGGTGGTTTTGGGGGCGGTTCTCCTTTCGGTGATATCTTTGGCGATATCTTTGGCGACATCTTCGGTGGTGGTAGTGGCCGTCGTAGCCAGGGTCGGCGGGGCGATGATCTGCTCTACAATATGGAGATCTCCTTTGAAGAGGCCGCTTTTGGGTGCGAGAAGAAGATTGAAGTCCCCTATGCCAAGCGCTGCAGTACCTGTAACGGATCGGGTGCAAAGCCGGGTACTGATCCCAAGATCTGTCCCACCTGTCGCGGTGCCGGTCAGGTACGCTATCAACAGGGCTTTTTCAGTGTCAGCAAGACCTGTGGCCAGTGTAATGGTGAAGGCAAGGTGGTTGATGATCCCTGTCCTGATTGTCGTGGCAAAGGCAGCATCAAAGATACCAAGACCCTCTCGGTTAAGATTCCCGGTGGTGTTGAGACCGGTTCCCGCCTGAAGCTTACCAGTGAAGGTGGGCAAGGGGTTAAAGGTGGTCCTAACGGTGATCTGTATGTAGCTATTTCCGTTAAAGATCACGCTCTGTTCCAGCGCGAGGATGATAATGTCATCTGCGAGATTCCGATCAGCTTTGCCCAGGCAGCTCTGGGCTGTGAGATTGAAGTGCCCACGCTTGATGGAAAGGTCTCCATGAAGATTCCTGACGGTACACAGTCAGGCAAAATTTACCGCCTGAGAGGCAAGGGTATTCCTTCCCTGCAGGGCTACGGGCGTGGCGATCAGTTGGTTGTCATAAAGGTGGAAACTCCCACTAACCTTAATAAGAAACAAAAAGAACTGCTGGAAGAGTTTGCCAAGATCAGCGGCGAAGAGGCCCATCCGATGAAGAAGGGCTTTCTGGATAAGGTAATGGATTTCCTGAGCTGATTTTGCCGGGATACTTGCCCGGCTGGTTTTTTTACGTTAGCATGAAAACATTCTGGCTGGTGGAGGTGGTATGGAAAAACAGGAGATGGTTGAAAAAACGGTGGAGGCCTTACGTCCTTTTGAAACCCAGAATCTGATGAGTACCATTCAAAACCTGACCCTGCAGCAACTGTTTTCTAACTGGGTATTTCTGCTGATAACGCTTGGCGTCTTGTTTTTTGGCATCTACAAGAGATCTAAAACAGTGCTGTTAACCCTGTTTTTTCTGGTGGGGCTGATTGTGATGGTCAAGTTTGCCATGCCGGCCCCCGGCACAGAACTGGGGTTAAAAAGTCTGATTCCGTTTGCCGCCTTTGGTCTGGGCATTGGTGGTGTAATTGTCTATTTTACCTTTATCAAGGATTAGGTGCAGGTATGAAGATTGAAAAGCGGGACTGGTTTTTTATTGCCCTTGTTGTTGTGATTCTGACCATATTTATTGCTATTTCCGGTAAGGAAAAAACCACGCCGGTACCTAATAATGCTACCCACAAGCAGGTCTATGAGATCGCGTATAAAAACGCCCCTGCGGCAGATGCCTCTATTTTAAAAAAGACATTTTTTAAACCGGCCAAGAAAGAGGCTGAAAAAACCTGTGAACCCTGCCATGACGCACAGGGGATCAAGCTGCCACCTAACCATCCTCCCAAACATCGCTGTCTGTTCTGCCACAAACTGGTAAAATAAAAGCTGCTCCTATAGTTGAAACTGCCAACGGCCACCCAAGATCAGGTGGCCGTTGGCAGTTCTGCTGATTCTGTTTTACACAGCCGATCCTCTGTTACCCCCGTACAATACGCGCCGGTAATCCCTGCCGCACCGTGCTTCCCGCCACCGGGTCAACAAACACATTGCTCCCCTTGCGGGTCGGGTCTCGCAACCCCAGGTCGTTGAGATTAACGCCGGCAGCAATTGACGGTTCGTTCGGTTGTTTTTTGTTGCCGATGCGATGTGGCCGTGCGCCCAGTTCACGGTGGCCGAAGCCATGTTCAATTGCGACTACACCGCGCTGCACACCGTGGTTCAGCATTACCGTCGCTTTGACGCGTCCACCCGGCGTTTCGATATGGACCCGGTCGCCGTTGTGCAAGCCAAGACGAGCAGCGTCGTCTGGATGCAATCTCACCGGGTTGTCAGGGTGGATACCACGCAAACGTCGTGCGCCGATGCTGAAAGAGTTTTGCAGCGGTGATTTGTAACTGATCAGTTGCAGCGGCCATTCCGACTCCGGGTATTTTTTGCGCACCGGCGTACCGTCGGCAAAGGCGGCCTCACGCCAGGCCGGGGTGCCGGGAAAGCGTTTGCCGGTTAAACTGTTTTTAGAGGCGCCGACGTTTTCGTTATAGATCATCATCGGCTTCAGAAAACGATGGGTGGCCCAGTCCTGGGGATATGGCGCTTCCAGGTGCAGCCCGTGGGCAGCGGCACCCACCACCGCCATGGTTGCCGACGGTTTGACGGCGATGACCGGTTTGGCGGTTTTAGCCAAGGCTCCTCCAGCTGCTCCAGCCGCTGCGGCAGGGGGCTTGGGGGCAGGCGGCGGTAGCCGCAGGCCGAATATCTCCTGGTATTTTTGGAACCGTCCGCCCCGGGCCAGCATGAAGGCCACCTTGCGCCATTCGTCCGGCTTGAGTGTCTTCTCCAGTGTAGGACGAATACGGCTCAGACCGGATAGCTCAATGTCGTCGTCGCTCGCCTCCGGTACCGGTGTCTTGCCGGTCCAGGCGATATTCGCGCCGCCCCGCAGGTACCAATCCTCAGGGCGCTCTAGGGGGCAGGCGGTTCCCTCGGCATCGGCCAGACCTGTTGGGCCAAAGCCGGGCAACACCATGGCCTTGGCCAGTGCGATAAAAAAGCTCTCCATGCCGACCGCCTGGCCATCCGAAAGCTTCTGGGCCTTGGGCTCAACCACCGGCCAGCGGGCTGTGGTCATCTTGACCGGCACGCCGTTCCAGGCGCTGGCCCAGCCCCAGCTTTCGTACAACAGCGAATCCGGCACGATATAGTCGGCAAAGGCCGTGCTTTCATTAATAAACGGGTCCACCGCCACGATTAGCGGCAGCTTTTTGGGATTGAGCAGATCCTGCTCTATCTGTGCCCGCAACCCCGTTATGCCGTAAAGCGGATTGCAACTCCACAGGATCAGTGCCTTAAGGGAGTACGGGTAGCCGTTCATGGCGCTTGTCAGCCATTCTGATGCCAGCCCCGGCGCATTGGGATACCAGGGTTCTTTGGCCGGGTAAGGCTTGCCCCCTTCCTTTTTGCGTTTGAACTCGCTGGTCTTTTCATAGGGGACGTTACGACCGATCGGAATACCGCCCGGCTTGACCTTGCCGACAAAGCTGTCCAGGTTGTAACGAGGCCCTTCTTCAGCATCCTTGAAGCCGCCGCCGTTGATCAGGGTGCCT
>Ga0209016_1001444_pt1 | contig 19014 bp, 23 predicted proteins | sample EPASupsiteSAE305_FD_187265 | JGI IMG/M metagenome (GOLD analysis project Ga0209016, IMG submission 187265) | Bioremediated contaminated groundwater microbial communities from EPA Superfund site, New Mexico - SAE3-05 (SPAdes) (version 2) | ecosystem: Environmental > Aquatic > Deep subsurface >...
TACCATCCGTAACCGGTACAAGGAACTTGCAGAGAAGCTCGACATCGAGATCATTCTCTGATTTTTTTTCGCGCGATTAGCGGAACAACTATATTCCTTTGGTTGAAAATCCGTATACCGCAACGGGCTCGTAGATCAGGGGTAGATCGCTACGTTCGCAACGTAGAGGCCGCGGGTTCAAATCCCGCCGGGTCCATTTTGTTTTTCTGGTCTTTGTTTCGGGACCAAAGAACAACCGGGTTCGAATGGCGGAGCCTTCGCAGTTCGATCCACAGGGTGCATCGCTGTTTTTTTGATTTGGTTTTTGTTTTCAGTGACCCAGGGCTGCTCATCAGACCTCAGCCAGTCCGTTTTGCAGTTTACCACTGTAGCGATGCCGGTCTCCGTTTTTAGGTTACGGAGAAAGCATATCCAGACCAGTCAGGGGATGTAATAGGCATTTCCTCTCAGGCCATTATCGGATTTATGCGAAAACGTGTCAGGCGGATCCCAAAAACGGGGAATCGGAGACTGAAATGGCCTCGGTGGGGATCATCGCTGACCAACTTCCCGTGGTTATCACCAGTGAGAGTTCGGTACCGCATCCAGCGGAACCGTTGTCCGGTGGTCGGGGGGGTCTGGTCTGAATCGCTGAATTATTCCCGGCAGGAGTACGGTTGCAATAATAACATAACCCAATAATGGGCATCAAAATCATCCAGTATATTGCTTCGATAAGGATAACCACATTCCACGATGTTTGGAGAGGAGAAAGAATGCCCCCGACAACCGTGTAGATACAGAAAATCGAATATATGCTTATCAATCCTGATACCAGTACAGCGATTTTTGTAATGGTCCCCCCCAAATCGGAAAACGAGAGAAAAAAGCCTGCTGAAGTTATCGATAAAACTACCAACATAATGGTAAAATAATCGAGGTTGTGTCCGCCCCCGGATAATTCCAGGGGGTTGGAGATGACGAGGATGAGCAGGGCTATGATGAGAGGAATCCCCAAATTCCACAAGCGTGATGTTTTTTTAATCTCCCGAATCCAGAGGAACGAACCGGAGAACGAGATAATTCCGATAAATGAGGGAAAAATACTAGCATGATTTCAGTTCCCATCGAAGGAATTATTACTGCTTTTGCTATAAAAAAAAGAAAAAGAAGAACACAAGCGACATGCGGACGATTGGGATTTTTCAAATTTTTTTCATTCTCTGGTCTCCAAAGATTGACTATCACCCGTTCGAACTGCGATACTTCCCTTTGGCAGGAAAGCCGTCACAACATAACATAACCCGATCAAGGGCATAAAGATCAGCCAGTAAATAAATTCCAGTATATCGGAGACAGCTCCCTCCGAACGACCATAAGTAAGCATCTGTTGAACAAGGTACCAGATAGTATAAACTGCGTAGATCCCGATTAGCCCGGATACGAGGGTAAACCAGCGGGTGATTTTTTTTCGCGAATCGGAGAATGAAAGGAAAAAACCCACCGATGTTATCGATAAAATTTCCAACGCGATAATAAAGTAGGTCAGATTGTGTCCGCCCCGGATGAAGTAATCAAGGGGAGCGGATATAACGAGAATAAAAAGAGCGATAACGTGCGGAATGCCAAAGTACCATTCTGTTGATTCATTTTTCATTTCGCGTATCCAGAGAAGAGAACCGAAGAACGATATCATTCCTACAAACGTGGGAAGTATCATGAACAGAGTATCCAATTCTCTGGAGGAAATTGTGACGGCGATTATTGCCTGCACGATAAAGAAAAAAAAGAAAATGAACGACATCAGGAGGATTGAGATTCGGTATACTTTTTTCATTTCCCAAGTCTCCAGAAATCCGGTCTCCAATGTATAATCTGCCTCAACCTGGTTCCTATCCCCGGCATAAGTGCGACTGCAATATAACAAAAGCCGATGATAGGCATTAAAAACATCAAGTAAATTGCTTCGATAAGGACAACCATGTTCCACGATGTCCGGAGAGGAGAAAGAATCCCCCCGACAATCGTGTAGATACAGAAAATCGAATATATGCAGATCAATCCTGATATCAGTGCAGCGTTTTTTGTAATGTTTCCCCTCAAATCGGAAAATGCAAAGAAAAAACCAACGGAAGTTAATGGTAGCAACCCAAGCAGGATAAATAAAATATCAAAACTGCTACCTTCTCTGACAATTAACAAGAAAGGTCCGACAATACAGAGAGCCGCAAGAACAATAGCGTGGGGTACTCCCAAGTACCAGAATTTCGATTCTTTCCTTATACCCGATATTGTTATAATTGTTCCGGCTAACGAGACGATCCCAACCGTGGCCGGTACAATCCCCCAAAATAGATCCCGATCCGGGTTCACGAAAGAGAGAACTCCAGTAATGATAAAAAAGACGAAAAAAATCAGGGAACTGCACAATAGCGGGACTCTGAGATTATTTTTCATAGTAGCTTTCCATTAAAAATGTTGGTTTATCCAATATTTACTGAGAATTCGTCAATCGATCCTTCGCTTCCTGTCGCGTCGTCCCTGACTGCCAGCTGCCAGTCATGCATATTCTGCAAACCGGTTGCCCAGACCTGGAGAATCATATCGCTGCTACCATATGACTGGCGATCCCAGATTTTATAATACGTGTAATTCTGCGATGAATCCTGTCTTGTTCCAAGCCATATCTCAAGATCGGTGGAATCCGGGTGAGTTATTCTCACGGGGAATACCATCGGGTCGCTGCTTGCAATTCCGCTGATATTTGCGTATGAGATCTGGAGATCCTGAACAGGAACAGAATTTGCTCCGATCGTGTTGGGCGATTCATACTTATTTGCGTATTGAACCGCGCCCATTGTCAGTTTCTCGGTCTCGACGTTCAGGACCTTTGTCCAGTAGATCATATCGGGATTTGTTCTCCAGCTTGGATCATTGGCAATTTCCCATTCGAAGAAGTCCAGGAACTGGTGGGAAAATTCAGCAAGATCCTTTGCATCCTGTGCAGGATCCGTAACGATATAATATCCGTCGACCTGGATTTCTGAATCCATATTCCAGTTGTTCCAGTTGTCTGCTACCCAGGTTTCGTAAACTGAGTGATTAAGCACCAATCCGGTGGTATGGTAGGGACAACTCATATCCTCCAGATAGTGCAATCCTTTGCCAATGTTAACATAGGCCGAATCTGCGTTATCGTTACTGAAATCCACTCTTGCATTGTTGATGAAATGAGCAAACGAGTCCGGACCGTAGTTATCCGCCAGAGGGATCCCGGTTCCGTCGAGGACCCACGAGTGCCGATTAGCGGTCCCGAAGGGCGCAAGTCGGTTAATCCATTCATCTGCCCAATATGCATAGTCGAGCAACGAAGTACTGTGAGCGGCACTCAGGCTTCCCAGATTCTCTGTCACAGCTCTCGACAATTCATAATGCCCGGGCCGTCCATACCATTTCGGCGCGATTTCTCCGCCATTTTCTGCAATGATGAAGTACTCCCCGATCTTCTGGGAGGTTACCATTTGTTCTTCTCTGTTCAGGGTGGAGGTCCCTTCAATAATCATTACCTCTTCGCTGATGAGTTGATCCTGCTCTTTCGGTGATAAATCCGTCATGTACGGTTTCAGGTAATCCAGACCGTAATTAGGAACTTTTGTCCTGTTAGCCGAAACGGACGGCATTTGCGGCGGCACCTTCACCTTTTTCAGTTCGGAAATCGGTATGGCCTTCAACCCGGATTTCTTTTCGTCCACTGCCTGTGATACGTTACCGTCCTTGTGTAACGTGATAATCACCGGTGATACGGGCTTGTCACTCAAATTCTGAGATCTCAATGAGAATCCGACCTCACTGGCAGTCGCCATCGGTACGCAAGCCATTGCTATTAACAGGCTCGAAAATAGCAGGGCCAGGATTTTTTTGTTTTCATATCTTTCTTCGCCTCCATTTTTTGGATGACAGAGGCACAGAATGAAGCATTTATATACTTTATAAGATCTCATTCCTTTGTGCCTACGGGCAGTGGGAGGGGTTTCATCCAAAGCCAAGAGGTGGAAACCCCACTCACTACAAGTATAGAGAATCGTTTTTCAGTATATATTTATTTTGAAAAATTATATGATTGTAATTTTTACAATAGCATTAATAAAATCAGCGAGATTGTAATATATCCTAAGAGTTTCCCCCGGTTTGGAGTTTCGCCGTCCCAACGGGATCCATTCCAGCAGGATCCGGGATCTCCGGTCGGGCATGCGAACCATACGTGGAGCTCGGTCCCGCCAAGGATATGTTCATCGGACTCTGTGTACTCTTTTCCTCGGAAATCCCCACGGGCGGGCGGCAGGATAAACGACCGGCCAAGGAACTGCTTGAAAATTCGAGCGTTGTCGTTGCAATTGTTGACGTTGTCACTGCATCCATTGCAGCTGTGCCACTATCTTTTCCCAGGTTACCAGTCAAAAAAGAGGGCAAGGAGTGGCGGGGCACCCAGTCTAGTAGTCGTTTTCTTCGCACCGGACAGTAACAACTATATGCAATCCGCAGAAAAATAGTATGCCGCAAACATAATGTGTGCGGGCTCGTAGATCAGGGGTAGATCGTCACGTTTGCAACGTGAAGGCCACGGGTTCAAATCCCGTCGAGTCCACTTCTTTTATTCAGGTTTTTTTTAAGAGCGCAGCAGGCCGTTTATCCCGGCAGACTCATTCAGCACGGGACACGTTTGGTTCAGAAAATGGATTGGATAAGAATTCAGTCAATCCATTCGAGGATGTGCCGGCTCTTGTCCTGCGCATCCTTCTGGATTATTATCTTCCGCTTCACTTTCTCGACAGCCTGTGCAGCGGGGGAGGGTTGATCCTGTTCGAATATCCCGTAATCCATATAATCGCGGGAGATGGGATCGTCATCCGGTGTCACAATCTCCTGGATGATTGCAGGCTGCTCTTCCAGACCGGAAGAGGGGGTTCCTGAACCTGACGACTGCTGGTTCCAGGACCCATCAGATCCCGACTCCGTAAGGATTTCATGCTCCGTGACGGGCATGGGTACCGGTGTTGCCCTTATGGGAGGTGGCACCTGAAGAGGTATTGTTGGAGCAGGGGGACTTGTCTCACCACCTGACCGGTGGATCAGGAAATCTACAAAATCCTCAATTTCCCTGCGTTGTTCAGGAGTCAGCCGGTCCAGTTTGTTCTCTAAAGATCCCATGCGATGCTTCCCATGCAGGCTTGCTGGTAAAAGTGTCTCACGTCATCGTATTTAAGAGAAATGTGCAAAAACAAGAGTTTTGAGGGTTATTCCCAGCGGTGCTGGTATCCCCGCTTTTCAAGCGGTATCCCATCGATCGTCACGGTTTTTTCCGGTACAACCCTGCCGATGACCGTTGACGGGACTCCGGCAACCGGGTATTTTTCCGGGGGAATAGTAAATATCAGTTCATAATCCCCGCCACCATAGAGTACAAGGGCACGCGCCTGATCAACCCCGATTCCCGGCAGAAGCGGTATTTTCTCAGAATCAAGGGCAAACCCGCAATCGTTCACGCTCATGAGATCATACAGGGAGAGCGCGATACCATCGCTGTCGTCCATCATCGCACTCACCCCGGCCCGGCCGAGACACTGGCCTTCCTCAACCCGCGGCTGCGGTTCGAATAATGCCATCTCATACTCGTGATACCCGTCAAGCCATGCCTGCGCCTGGCCGGGAACCCCGGTGATACAGATCAGATCCCCGACATGCGCACCGATCCTGCGCACCATATAACGGTTATCCACAAGACCAAGGCCGGTCGTAACAACCGTGAGCTCGTTGTGACGGTCGATATCCCCTCCGATGATCTCGGCCCCGAATTTCGTGCAGCAGTCTTTTGCACCCTGCATCACACCTTCGAGATCCTGCCAGTTGTCAAGGCCGACAGCAACAAGCAGGTAGGCCGGGGCTGCCCCCATACTGGCGATATCCGAGAGGGTGACTGCTGCGCTCATCCATCCTGCCTGCCAGGTGCTCATTCCCGGAACAAAATCCGTTGTCCGGTGGAGCATATCGGTGGTTATGACCATCGACTTATCGCCACAGGGAAACACGGCACAGTCATCCATGCAGTTCTTTTTCCCGACAACGCCCATCACCACATTCAGGAGCTCCCGATCATCCACTTTTCCGCACCTCCTTACCCCGTTCGCTCTTATACTCTTTGAATATGTGCTCGATCATCTCGGTCTTCTTCTCGCGTTCGTGTTGTACCTGGCCTTCCTGCCACCGGGCAAGAGCGGATTCGAACGGGATTTTTCCGGCAAGCCCCTGTTTTCCCCGTACCTGGACTCCTGCATCCTTATCGGAAAGAAGCGGGATGCACGATTCCCGGAATGCAGGAGCCAGCTGGGGATCGCTTTGCGCAAGCACTGCTGCACCGGCAACCACCGCCCTGACGTTCAGATCGGCAAGATCCCGGATTACACTCCGGCCCCATCCATCGGTACGACTCACGAAGATAATGTCACCCTCATCTATTCCCACATCATCAGCGAGACGCCGGAGTCCCTCTTTGGTGAGGGCTTCCATAACTTTGACAGGAACCACTTCGCCATCCATCGAGAGTTCAGCGAACTGTTTGATACGGGCAAGCCGTTTTACGAGATTCTTATTGTGCCGCTCTTCCCTGCGAAGCCGTTTTTTCAGGCTCTGGATAATTGCATCCATTTTGACAATTTCTGTATCCCGCGCAACCCGGTCGTCCTGGTTTGCATGCACCTTCCGGAGCCGTGACTGGAGCCGGTGAATCTCGTAGTCCTTCTCCTTGAGTTCCTCCTGCAATTCGGAGGTAAACGTCCGGAGCCTTTTAACCATGCCATCGAGAACCCGCACCCGCTCATCGCGTTTTCCATCGATATGGACCGGGGCGGATTCCACGACCGGTTCCGGGACGGACTCGGTCATATCCCCGATCACCTGTTCGAGTGACTGGCCCCGTATTACCCGCGCCCGGACTTCATCAAGATCATGCCCGGGGGGAATCCGCTTCATGAGGTTCTGGAATTTCTGACGATAGTGACGGTAAGCATCCAGCGCCGCAGACAAGGCGTCCCGCTCATGGTCGTTCCCGTACGGAAAAGGAGATGCAAGGCTGAGTTTAGTTTCGACACTGACATCCTGTTTCGGGGTATAGGCAATAGCCGAGAACGCCCGCCGGATCTTCTCGACCGAATAAGGCATCTCCTGAACATCGGATGCGATGATCAGGGGTTTTCCCACCCGGTACAGGGATTCAATCACATCGCCCATGTTCATCTGCCGGGAACTCGCAAGGTGGAGGAGGTTGCCATCAAGATCGAGCGCCGCAACCCCGACAGTAGTACCTGGATCGATACCGACAATCAGGTACCGGGGCCGGCCTGACAGCGGGCGGAACCGGATCCGTTCAAGCCGTTTACCGCTGATCCGGACCTGGACATCCCCGCCACGGCAGGTAGAGACCGGAATCTGGTCCCGGGTAGCAAAGACCCGGAAGGCGACACGACTACACCCGCCAAATGCACGGGTCTCCTTCTTCTCGTACCGGAGCCCTGCAGCGGAAAGTGCCATCTCGATCTCCCGGCCCTTGAGCTGGACAGCGCCGTGAATTTTCCGCACGTACCGGTTCTGGCTCCACCCGCCCTTACCCGGGGAACGGTGCCGGCTCACTACGACATCGGTCTCGTTCTCGAATGCGATGACCTCGGCCCCGGCCCCAAGCGACGCCACCCGGGCAGTCGTGCGGGCTTCGGCAAACGGGTCGAAACGGTTGAAACTGATATTGAACCGGGCCGCAACCTTCCCGAGGGTTTCCTTGCGTTCCCCGCCTGTGACCTGCACGAGCCGGGTCTGGGGAGGAAGGCTTTGTAAAAAGAAGAAAAGTTCGTGCTGGTCGGCTGAAATTTCCTGAAGGCTGTCCACGGCAAGGATATCCGGCTGCTCTTCGGCAAGAATACGAAAGAGCCGGAACATCGAGACTTCAGATTCGCTCTCTATTGTCTGGCCGACCATCCGGATAAGAGCATACATCGGCCGGCGGGACCGGGAACGGACCGACCCCCTGATGATATCGATACCAAAAACTTTCAGCCGATCACGCGTCGTATGGCATCATTCCGGTCATACTTCACTTTATATTTCCGCTTGAAAAATGCAAGGATATTGTCGATGTCCCGCTCAATGATCGTATCGGCATTGGGATGGGTTGTCTCGATCCACTGGGGCCAGTCAATAAGAATGCACCGGTCTTCCTCGACAAGGATGTTGTACTCAGAGAGATCCGCATGGATCACACCCTCAGCATACGCTTTGTGTACATTTTCAAGGATCTCATCGAGGACCTCAAAGGGGGCTTCAAGCCGGCACCGGGTGAGGTTCGGACCGTTGATTAAGGCCATGACAACCGTGTGCCGGTTCTGGTCGATGGGTAACGGTACGCTGACGGCCGGGTGGAGCTTTTTGAGTGCAGCATATTCCCGTTCCGCCGATTTCCGGGAGGCGAGAAGCCAGGGACAGTGACCCTCTTCAGGCATATACTCCCGGTTGAGCCGGGCTGAGTTGAACGAGCGCCCCCCGACCCGGTGGAACTTGATGGCAACCGTGCCAAGCCCGAGAGCATCATAGACGACAGACTCTTTTCCCTCGCCGATCTGGGTGCCCAGCGCCGATATGGTGCCTTTACGGGTCAGGGTGGCAAGGGCAAGGGTATCGTAACCGCCAAATACCAGGGAATACCCGTCATACGGAACCGGGTTGAACCTGACCATCCCCCACGCAATCAAACGGGAAAGCCGGAAACTGACCTCGGATTCTGCGAGTTTTGTTGTCAGCGTGAGCTGTTCGAGCGGTACCCAGGCGTAATATTTCATCTGGCGCTCAAGAGCCGAAAGGATGGCTTTCTCGTATTTATGCAGGGAGCGGATATGTTCCGCGGCGACGACCATAATCGATAGAGTGGTTATGTGGCAGACTATAAAATCACATCTTTGCAGGCACTGGGGCCCGGCAACAGAACATTAAACATCTCTTCTCCTCCAGAATTGATCGGAAATACCGCATGCACTGCACCAAATGCGAGAACGAGGCTATCCTATACCAGGACTATTCCGGCCAGCACCTCTGCCTGAAACACTTCGCTGCTGATGTGGAGGCAAAGGCAAGAAAGGCAATCCGCCAGCACCACTGGCTCAGGTCCGGGGATCATATTGGCGTTCCCTTATCCTGCGATCCAAAAACAGGTGCGCTTCTCATGTTCCTTGCGGATCTTGTAAAAACCCGTCCGGACATCCGCCTTACCGCAATTTTCCCGACCTGTGCGGGGAACGGGATGGCAGATCCCGGTGCAGCCCGCACCCTTGCAGGATCGCTGGGGATCCCCGGTTTTGACTGCCCCTGCAGGGAACCCGGTTCACCCTGTCCGGTCATGCAGACAGCCCGGGAAAAAGGTGTGACCCGGCTTGCATCCGGAGCAGGTCTTGAGGAGACAGCGTATACGGCTCTGAGGTACATCCTGGATGGTAACATCGAATGTATCCTGCAGGATCAACCGGGCGAGACACCAATCCTTCCTGTAATCACGCCATTCCTGACAATCCCGGTAGAAGAGATCCTGCTCTATGCAGGCATCCGGGGCATCGAAGGCAATTACACTCCGGATGCATCCGGGGATTCATTCCAGAACGATGTCGATGCCCTTCTTGGCAGGTTTACCTGTAACCACCCGGCAACACCCTATGCAGTTGTCAACCTTATCACCACCATTGCACCGGATGTAATTGCCAGCGGATCCCTGGTCAGGGACCGTCTCTGCCGGCACTGTACCTGTTATCCTAACGACGGTTAACGCCATTACGCGGGGATACCGAACAATTGAAAAAGTTCCTTCGTTTATTATACATGAACGTGGTCCACATGGCAACAGATCTCGGCTGCTGGATGGGTAAAGTAGAACAGATGATCCGCTACGCATACTGGAACAGCGGATCAAAAGGTATTGTAATCGGGGTAAGCGGCGGGGTTGATTCCGCAGTAGCGGCAGCATTCTGCTGCCGGGCGGTCGGCCCGGAAAATGTGATCGGCCTCTCCCTCCCTTCTGCGGTCAGCAACCCGGCTGATATTGATGATGCACGGGCACTCTGCGAAAAACTCGGCATGGAACACCGGGTAATCCCTATCGATCCCATGCTTGCAGCATTTGAAACCCTGCCGGGCTTTGTTGAAACCCGGTACCTGCTCGGCAACCTGATGGCCCGGATCCGCATGACCACCCTCTATTATTACGCTAACCGCGACAACCGGATCGTCTGCGGTACCTCCAACCGGAGCGAGTTCATGCTCGGTTACTGCACCAAGTACGGGGACAATGCAGCCGATCTCCAGCCGATTGTCCACCTGTACAAGGGCGAGGTTTACATCATGGCAAACGAGCTCGGGATTCCCGAACCCATCATCAGGAAGACCCCTTCGGCCGGGCTCTGGGAAGGCCAGAGCGACGAAGCCGAGATCGGCCTGACCTATCCTGAGATCGATGCTGCGTTAAAAGCCCTGGAAGAACATGCGTGGAAAGCCGAAAGCCCGGTCGAGGAAAAAGTTCTGGCACGGGTGAAAATGAGCGGGCACAAGAGGCTTCCCGCACCTAATCTTTTAGCAGTACCGTAAAGATCGGCAGGAATTCTTCGGGTTTGTTGAGGAATGCAAGCGCATCTTCATTTCCGATGAGACTATAGAGCGGCCCTTTGCAGACCCGGTATTTCCCGGTGCCGCAGCCAGGCCCGATATGTCGGACGGGGGGAACTGCCGGATAATAGGGATTTTTTATGAGTTTTCCCGAGATCCTTTCATAATAGGCTGCACCATGGAGGGTTTCATATTCCCCGTATTCACTCTCGAATCCGTTCGAGACGATATTTGCCATCACGAGTGTCTCATCCGGTGACGGGTTGATGGAGATATGTCCGTATCCGGGAGGAATAATTACAAGATCCCCGGCCTGTGCAGAGATCATAACGACATCATCCAGGGTCCGGGACTGGAGGAGATAATGGGCACTGCCTTCCAGTACCTCATAGATTTCCGGGTACCCGACCCTGGCCGGATTATCCGGGTGATAATGTCCCTTGGTCTTGACCCATTCCCCACACAGGTCGGCCGGGGGAATAACCGTGAGGTCATACCGCAGGTTGTGGCGGTGCAGCCAGCTCCAGTCCGCATCTGACTTTGCCAGATCGCGGTACATAAAATAGAGGGGATTGTCGTACCCGCACGAGGGTTCGGCAAGGACGGGCCGCATCTCCTCAATCGTCCGAACCGCCGGTTGAGGAAGATCCCCTTCCCATCCAAGCATCACTTCTTCTTTCTCATTACAAGTAAGTATATTTTTGTCAGCAACAGATTACAGGCAACCCCTTGCGCCATCCCGCCCCAACCTTGGGGCGGGGGCGCGAGCGATAGACCCAAACCAGGGGGACAAGCCCCTGGTTTAGGGATTATACGGAGATACGCTCAATACCCGGTGTTTCTTGTAACTTGATACCAGAGGAATGTTGCAGCTTCATTAACACCCAAATAGGCATATCTGTAGACATCGGGGTGAATTTTACGGGAATTTTGAATATTTGACCATTCTCATTATAAATAAATGAAATATTTCCAGCAGATTTTCCCTCAAAACTGTAATTTGCATTAACTAAAATCGAATATTTTTTACCTTTTTCCAATAAAAACGCCCGGGAACTTATGTTCCTGAGATCGGAATTACTGACTTTGAATGAATTAACATCCACGGTTCCTAAAACGATTATCATCCCGGAGTGATTTTGAATTCTGAACGAATGCATTCCTGGATATATCTTCCGTTTTCATCGACGGCAGAAAGGATAATATAATCTTCCTGGTTCTGGAAAAGATTCCCGGGTGTGAAGATCAAAAACAGTATGATGACTACGAGGATCCCAATAACAGAAAGAAGAATTTTTTCCCTGTTCACGAAAAGTCCCGATAGAGAGATCCCTTTTATTAATATTTGAGTTCTCCGACGGAAAAACTATAGAGATTGTGATTTCACTATATCCTCCGATATTCTTTTTAAAAACCGATCCCTGCGAGAGGGTTTGACAAATTTCTTCCGGTCCCGTTCATCCCATTTCTGATGAATTTTCCGGCTCATGCCAACCTCCACACGGCCGTGCCAAAGGAATAGAACGAGCCCTGGACCTGGAGATCTTCCGGCTCTGCTGCCTCTGGGACCTGGTAAATTATGAACCCACTGACCGTATTTGATTCGTCGAACCGTACCCAGGACTCATCCTCAAGGTACTGTTTTCCTGTCCGGGGATTCAGTGAGAGGCGTTTCCCGTAATATCCGATCAGGGTTGAATTGGTGAAGTCTTTTTCATGCTGCAGCTCAGAAATCGTCACCGCACCGGTCCCGTAATCCATATACGTTGGATCCAGGGGAATCGCCGTACCTTGGTACGTCACGACAAAATGATCCGCTGTAGGCAGCCACAGCCGTGCATCATTTGTGTTAGATGTCCCCGGGATCCAGAGAGCGGCATACACGAAGAGGTACTTTTTCCCGGGATCAGGTTTCTGATAATAGTACCCTCCCCAGCCGGCGTGGAAATACCGGTAATAGGGCAGGATCTTGTATCCCCAGATCGTGACGTTCACATCCATATCCTTGCAGCCGCTCACGTTTTCACGATGCCAGGTAAATTCCTGGGTGAGGTTTCTTATTCCAGGAATATAGGGGCTAAATGGGGTCGGTATCGGCGTTGGCGTGGGGGTTGGGACAAGGGTTTTGATCAGGGTCCTGTTTGCAATCCATGCCGGGGAACTCTGATTTTCAGATATATTCGCCGTCTTTTTTGTCTCGGTATGGAACAGGACTGAAACCACAAGGAACAGGCTGGCAAGGATCACAATTCCCAAAAGGATGACTGCGATCAAACGATCCCAGGCAATTTCCTCATCCTTATCGAGAGGCAAAATGGGCATCTTACTTTCTCCTGCTGATGGTCTTTGTTCCATCCAGCCGTCCATTGTACCGGACCGTCCCGAGTTCCCAACCTGCAGGATACAAGGGTACCCGGTACGGGTCCGTGAAGGATCCGTCCGGCCGTGCTATGTAGCAGTGCGTTGTGGGGACTTTGTTCCAGAGGGGTTCGAAATCGTAGAGCCGGCCTGTTTCATAGGTGAAGCGGATCCCTCTCTTTATGAAGATCCACTCGAAGGAGTCCCGGACCGTTGGCCTGAGCTTCCCCCAACCCTGGGTTCCGAACAGGAACCGGATTCCCATGCTCGCCATCTCTTCAAGATTTGCACCAATGATCTTGCCGGCCCGGTGCTGTTCCCATCCTTCGTTGTTTTTCCGTGACGGCGCGATACGCTGGGCTTCGTCGGCTACAACGGTCATGGGGAGCTGGACCCGATGGTCCCAGGTATCGTAGATCAATTTTGTGAATGCGTGGGCAATTATGGAGGCGTACAGGTCCGGGTCCGGTATGAACCGTTTGATCGAGATAATCGCAATCTCGCCCCGTTTGCACTCAGTCCAGATCCCTTCCTTGACATCGACCGGAACCACCACGGAGTTCTCAAAATTCTTGATAAATTTTTCAATCCCGTCCTCAGGCCAGTGATATTTTTTCCGCAGGATTTCGGCGGCGTTCGGGTTCATCTCGATCGAGAGATCGAGTTTTTTCTTCCGGGTCGGGACTCCTGCAGGCACCAGGATCCGCAGTGGCTGGAACAGGGCATACGTCAGGAATTCGGACGATTTGCCGGTATCGAGGCTTGCCACATGCTCCTTACCGAACGAGAGGATCCCGTCAACCAGGTGATACAGCAGGGTTGTCTTCCCGGTCCGGGTCCTCCCTCCGATGCAGCCATGACGGCCCGTGCGGGAAAAAAATTCGTCATCGAGTTCTTTCTCGATGTTCTCGAACGATCGATCCGGACGATTCGCCAGGATATCCAAAGCGTAGTCCAGGTCCCGATCTTTTACGGCGAGGGCCTCACGCAAACCTGCGATCGTCTTCACCCCCGGAATTCAGCGGGTCCACGTTCCAGGATCCACGGAACCGCCCAAAATATTCTTTGACCGATTCTTCGGTGAGAATATTATTTATCCTGGCAAAAAGGAGCAGCCGCCGGTGAATGCTGCTATCCTTCTTTTCGAGTTCATTCCTGGCATCATCGATATCGGAATTGGTGTTATAGTGCTCATGGTCGAGGTCCATGATATATTCATACATCATCCGGATCCCCGCATTGCCGTCTATTTCGTCTTTGAAATCGGTTTCAAATTTCGTCAGAATTTCGGCTTTATCGATCGAGGCATAAACAAGGTCGTACAAATCAACGGTAAGGCGGATCCTCGCCTCCGTGCTTCGCACGGCAACACGCTTCCGGAATTCTTCATTCTGGAGAATTACGAAAGAATAGACCGAACTCATTCACCCCTCCGGTCACGTTTTGGTTTTCCCGTAATGGCTTCATAGAGTGAGGGTTTCGGGATGTCGAGATCGTCACGGTTGCCGGTCTTGAGCTGGATCGGTTTCTCTTCAATTCCGCTCAGGTATTCTTTTCGCCCTTCTCCCATGATTGACTGGGACATCGCCTTAAACCGGGTGGAGAACGTGGACAGGCCATAGAAACGGTGGACGTCTTCACCGGATGGGGTTGATGCGTAGTATTTTTTTACGGCATAGTACCGTGATTTGGGATGGTCTGGGTCCGGAGGGATTTGCGGGGTAAGCATCACCTTGTCTGTCTTTGCTTTGATGGCGTCGAATAGGGCAAAGATGGATACCTGCAGGTTGGTCAGCCGGCTCAGGGAATCCGGATAGTCCGTATGCCCGATAACCAGCAATGCAGCGAGCCGTAGGCGCATGAGGAGCGGGTTTGCATCCGTTGATATGTGCCTCCGGTTTCCAACTTTCTCCCCAACCAGTTTCCCCTGGATACCTGACAGAAGATCTTCGATCCCGTCCATCACAGACCCCCGAGGAATTGCGAGATCAGATGAATCGTGTACGAAATGAGGTAGTTCATCATCGGTCCGATTATGAACCATCCAAGGACTATACCCACGGTGAGCAGAAGCAGGATCTCAATTCCCAGGAGGTTCTGTTTCGTGAGGGATTTCAGGCCGTTGTTGTCGTTGATGTTGTAGTTTAGCGCTGGGTCTGTCCATATCTTCAGGACAAGGTCATCCACGGTCAGCGGGATCGTATGACCTGCGATCTCGTACGTCCTTACCGTGGGACCTTCATTGATCATCACGGTACCCATTGCAGCACCACAGCGGGCCCCTATCAGGTACACTTCTTTCACTTTTTTATCGATATTTATCCGGATGGGGCGAACACTACGATCCCGGCCGTACAGGAAACCCCGGTGGGAATCCTTGAATGCGTCCCCATCGAGGACCAGTTTTTTCAGGTCGCCTTCGATCACCGGCATCCCGTCCGTTACTTCATCGACAAGAAGACAATCGTACATCTTCGTTCGTTTAAACCAATCAGAAAAACTCATGTAAATCAAATCCAATTGAAGATCAAGGTCTTTATTGCTACAAGGAAATCCCAGAGATACGATGCGATCTTTTCGCAAATTTCAAGGATATACAGGTTCTTATCGATCCAGACCCCGATAGCGGCCGGGATTGAGGATTTTTGCCGCAGGCACCAGATAAACAGAATGCCCTCACCAACGGAGAGGACAAGGAAAAGATTCGGCAAAACAAACCCGAGGAAAAAACTGAAACCCATCCCGAACAATCCCCAGCCGGAATCCCAAACAGATGTCGCTACTTCTAAAATACCCCGTCGATCTCCTGAAAATGAAAGTTCGGATGCATTTACTGTATACCCCCACACAAGTTTATTATCTGATATCGGGGGATCGGTCCAGGATTGCATTCTTATGATAGGATTTACAGTTGGTGTATCTACGCGGAGAATTACATCCGTATCAAAATCAATAACTAATTCACCTTTCTCATGGGGTGTAAGTCCTGCAATCGTGCTTGGTAATAAAGTCAAATAAACTATACCGGAATTCTCATCATAACCATAGGATATTACTTGAGGGGAAACAGTCCCAACAATTGGGAGATGGAAATATCTTGTTTTATTTGATTTATCTCCAAGGGTTATCGTTAGGTCACTGTAATACAACAAACCAGGATCGCATTTAACCGATCCCAATAAATGAGACCCATCATTAAAAGTTAATAAAAACGTATGATTTACAGGGCCATAAATTACAGGGATATTTTGTATTGTTACCCAAATTATAACTGACTCAAATTCTGAGGTAATCCAATCATCAGGTACATTACCTCCAGTAAACGCAGTAATTTTACTTGGAGTAAGCTGGTCGGGATACGATTTCGATAAAAAAAACTTTGTAATATTCATAGTTTCAGCTGATACACACCCAACAAGAAGAATTAAAACAATGAAAACAAGGAATATCCGAATAAATTTCATAATTTCTTCCCCATTTTTTTCGCGATCTCCATCAGGATTACGATGATGATGATTGCGGTCAGCCCAACGAGCATGGCATACCAGGGATCCACAACTGCCGTGCCGGTTGTGGCAGCAGTCGCCATATTCAGCGTGGTAACTGCGGACGGCATGACTATTTTCCCCCGTTCTTTCGGGTCATGACCAACGCGGCAATAACCCCGACTGCAAGGAGCGCAGATATCCCCGGTAATGACGAGGTCCAGAGATCCAGGGATTCCTGGTTTGTGTTGACACGGTTAACTGTGGAATACGTCGCGTAGGTCCTCGCGGTCGTAACGTTCCCGGTCGGCGTGGTATCGGGAACATAGGTACTCGTAATAATCGCGGTGATTGTCGTTGTCGGTGTCGGGGTTTCCCACCAGGGATACCAGGGCGGGGTCGTGGGGTACGTTGTCGGGGCTACCGGGTTTGTCGGAATCACCGTCGGGGTCACGTTCTCCAGGTAATGCAGGGTGATGAACACGTCCTGCCCTGGACCGGTATAGGTGAACGACTGGGTTCCGACGTCATAGGCAGCCCCGGTGCTGTTCGCCGTGGCTGATGCGGTGTACCCGGCGCCTTCAATGAGGCTGAACCCGGAGGGGATCGCAGCCTGGAGATCAAGATCCCCAACACGCCGGGGGTTGCCATAGAGGATCCGCTGGTATGCGGGCGACCAGGTCCCGGGGAGTGCGATTGAATTCCCGCTGGCATTGGCTATCCAGAAATGGGGACCATCGAAATAACTTCCGGCATCGTTGAGAGCATACAGATTGATATATGCATCCGGATTGATGGGGGTCTGGTTCGTGGAATTCAGGATGACCCGCACCGTGCCGGATGCGGAACCCAGCCAAAGAGTCGGATCCCATAATGTCATGGAAACGGTGAATTCCCCGGGACCGGTATAGGTATGTACCGGATTCATGAGAATATCCCGGGTACAGGAGGATATTTGTGTTACATGGCCATATGCATCCTCTTCTGAACAGGTATATATATCCCCGCCATGAGAATACCCAAAGAACGATACATTATCTCCAAATTTCCAATCCCATCCCAAACGATCGATTGTTGAAGTATCATTGAACTGTACCGTCAGCGGGGGCACACCTTCATGGGGGACATATTCAAACGAGATCCCCGGTTCGGTTGATGTGGTGTTGACCAGGATATTTTTGTATGCCGTTGAACTCCCCTCGGAATTTGTGGCCGTCAGGGATACGTTATAGGTTCCGGGATATTCGTAGGTGTGCGAGGGGTTTTGGTCGTTACTTACTCCTTCTCCACCGCTCACACTGGAAAAGTTCCAGGCCCATGATGTCGGGCTGCCGGTGCTAGTGTCGGTGAACGAGACGAAAAGCGGAGCGGTACCCGCTGTTGGTGAGGCGGTGAAATTTGACACGGGAATCACAGGCAAATATAGCGTCGAACCGGTAAAATAAGCGTAGTCAGAACCTTGTTCATACGTACAAACGGGGTCGCAGTACGAATCTCCAAACTGTGCACGTATCCATATCGAGCCATTTACCGATCCGGAGGACTGATATACGACAGAATGTGTATCGCCCCCCCCAGAAATAAAATCAAATCCAGAATCTGTCCACTGATTAATAAATCCACTCGGATGGAATCCATCCTCTGAAGTGACCGTACAGGAAACGTTCGTGCCAGCATACAAAAAACTCCCTTCAGCCGGATCGCATGTAACGTGAATATTCGCAGCAACCGGGGAAACTACTAAAAATATCACGGAAAGGAAAAGGGCGGTTCGTTTTATCATCGATTCCTCCACAACAAGACGGTCCCAACTATGCACAATACCAATAACCCTACAATATGCTGAGCGCCAAATTCGAAGGTCTGGTGAGCTGTATATTCCGGATGCTTGGCATAATCCGTGTATCCGCCGGGCTCAAAGGAGATCCAGTACGATGCGGTGAAATTTTCGGCCGGTACGGTTGCTATCGAGGTTGTGGTCCCGTTGAAAAGTTCATCCCCACCCTGGCCGGTAATGGTTACCGGATTATCCCCGAAAAAAGACCTGTCAACAAAATGAAAGGTTATATCAGCGGCAACCGGGACAACAATGGCAAGAACTAAGAGAACGAGCGCAAAAAAAGAGAGAATTTGTTTTTTTTTCGGTGACACAGTACGCTCCTTTCAGAACCTGAACGTGAAAATCTCCCGTATCCCGTCGAGAAGGCTTGCAAGCATCCCGCCGGCGAAGCGAACCCCGATCGTAATCATGATCAGCGGAACCAGGGCCAGGAACAGGACTATCACAGCCGGGGCCATGTCGCTGCCGGACCAGACCAGGATATCCGTGACCGGCTGCATCTGTTCGGTCGTATTGGACGCTGATACAATAGAGGTTAAAAACCCGATCGCACCGACGACGGTTAATGCCGGTAGGAACGCCTTGAGGGACTTGCTGTCGGCTTTCTTATCCAGTTTCTCCTGGAGGCATACCCCAAGATAGAACCCAATTGCCGCAGCAAGG
>Ga0209016_1001446_pt1 | contig 19006 bp, 16 predicted proteins | sample EPASupsiteSAE305_FD_187265 | JGI IMG/M metagenome (GOLD analysis project Ga0209016, IMG submission 187265) | Bioremediated contaminated groundwater microbial communities from EPA Superfund site, New Mexico - SAE3-05 (SPAdes) (version 2) | ecosystem: Environmental > Aquatic > Deep subsurface >...
TCCCCAAGGCCGACGAACTCTGCAAAAACACCCTGGCCCGGTTGGCCCTGCGGAGCAAAGAGGTGACCCGCAACGAGATCCAGCTCAAGAGCCTGGAAAGCGATCTGCTCGAGCTGTTCCGCGGCTACACCCGGATCAGCGCCAACATTCGCCGGATCTTCGAGGAGGTGCGCCAGCGGCGGATCATCATCGCCACCCACATGCATGCCGGCGACGGTAACGTCCACGTCAATATCCCGGTTTTTTCCAATGACCGGGCAATGATGCAGCGGGCCGCCGAGACCGCCGACGAGATCATGGCCAAGGCGGTGGCCTTGGGCGGGGTGGTCAGCGGCGAGCACGGCATCGGCATCACCAAGATGAAATTCCTCGACCGGCTGCTGGTCGACGAACTGAGCCTCTATCGCCGGCAGGTGGACCCCAAAGGATTGATGAATCCGGGCAAACTGGTCGACCCGGAGATCATCGACAAGGTCTTCACCCCCTCGTTCAACCTGCTGGAACTCGAGGCGCGAATCCTGCAGCACGGCAGCCTGGAGACCCTAGCTTCAAAAATATCCAAATGCATCCGCTGCGGCAAGTGCAAGGCCGACTGCTGCGTGTTCTACCCCGGCAGCACCATCTTCTTTCATCCGCGCAACAAAAACCTGGCCATCGGCTCCCTGATCGAGGCCCTGCTCTACGACATGCAGCGCTCGCATTTTCCTCGCTTCAACCAGTTGAAGAATCTGGAGGAGATCGCCGACCACTGCACCCTCTGCGGCAAATGCCTCAAACCCTGCCCGGTGGACATCGACACTGCCCAGGTCTCGATCCTGGAACGTGAGATCCTCAGCGAGCGCGGCTATAAGCACTCGCCCCTGCCCACCCGGCTCTCCCTCCATTACCTCAAAACCCGTAACCGGGTCTACAACCTGCTCTTCCGCAAGACCGTGGTCGAATGGGGCGCCCAGGTGCAGCGGCTGGGGGCGGAGCTGATGCGGACCGCGCCGCGCGCCTTGACCGGAAAGAAGTGGCGGCTGGTGCGCATGCTCCAATCGCCGATGATGACGCCCGGAAAGCAGACCCTGCAGGCGGTGCTGCCCAAGTGTTCATTGAACGAGGCCCTGCTGCTCAATCCTCCGGGGCCGAGCCAAAAGACGGTCTTCTATTTTCCCGGCTGCGGCTCGGAGCGGCTCTATGCCGACATCGCCATGGCCTCCATCTATGCCCTGCTCAAGACCGGGGTGCGGGTGGTGCTGCCGCCGTCCCATCTCTGCTGCGGCTTTCCCGCCCAGGCTAATGCCAAGACCAGGATGCACAGCGATGTCACCCTGCGGGACACGATCATCCTCAGCCAGATTCGGGAAATGCTCGGCTACATCAGCTTCGACGGCCTGATCGTCAGCTGCGGCACCTGCCGCGAGGCCCTGCACGAGATGGGCGCGGATACCCTGTTCGGCTGCGGTCTGATCGATATTTCCTCTTTTGTCCTCGAGCATGCGCCGGAGCGGTTTACCCAGGACAAGGAGCGGCGGCTACTCTATCACGCTCCCTGCCACGATTCGCTCCAGGGGGAGGGACAGCTGATGACACGCCGGATCGGCGGCCAGGTGACCGCAATCGGCGGCTGCTGTTCCGAGGCCGGGACCCTGGCCCTATCGCGACCCGATATTGCCTGCGCCATGCTCCAACGCAAACGTGACAACCTGCAGGCCAGGGACGGCGGGGAGCAGGGCAGCAAGACCATCGTCACCAACTGCCCCTCCTGCATCTCTGGCCTGGGCCGCAACCGCGACCTTGGCATCGTCCCCCGACACCTGGCGGTCCTCCTGGCCGAGTCCCTGGGCGATAGTGGCTGGAAAAAAGAGTTGAGCCACCTGCTCGGCGGTGCCGAGGTGGTCACCTTTTAACCACTGCCAAACCTTTGCCCGAGGGGGAGCCGCTTTTCGGCTTCCCCCTTTTTTTGGGTCCAGCCATCCTTTGCCGTTTGCCGGCCCGCCTGCCCCCACAAAGCCTTCACGGCCCCGCCCGCAACTGCCCAGGGCGGTGCGTGCCATCCCCTCTATTCGCCAGCATTTATCTGGCCTGGTGCTTGCAGTGGTCCATAATTCTTCCCGAGCCAAGGAGCACTGGGCAAATCCTATAAATTGAAAATAATAGCGGTAATGATTGGTGGCCAACACCATCGTTTTCTGGCAACGCCTTGCAAGAGAAGGATACTGTAAAATAAAAAGGCCCAAATTATTAGCCTCCCTAAAAACAGGAGGCAGATAATTCGGGCCGTATATGAAGCAAACCTTACGGTTGCGTCCAAAATGGTGGCGATGCAGGGATTTGAACCCCGGACACCACGGATATGAGCCGTGCGCTCTGACCGACTGAGCTACATCGCCGTATATGGAAAAGCCAGCAGGCTTGAACCGGGTCACTATTCAAAATTTTTGCCTGTTTGTCAACAGGAATCCACTGCCGCGCAACGACTCTGCTTCATTATCCGTGCTATAAAGCAAAAAGGGTGTCTTTCCCGCCCGCAATGGACAGGAAGACACCCTTTAACAACTAACGCTGGGGGGAAACGCTTACATCATCCCGCCCATGCCGCCCATACCGCCCATGCCGCCCATGCCGCCCGGAGGCATGCCACCGCCCTTATCCTCATCCGGCAGGTCAGCGATCATGCACTCGGTGGTGAGCAGGAGACCGGAAACCGAGGCCGCATTCTGCAGGGCAGAACGGGTTACCTTGGCCGGGTCGATGACACCCGCCTCGATCAGATCCTCATACTTCTCGGAGGCCGCATTGAAGCCCATCGGGCCTTCAAGATTTTTGACATGCTCGACAATGACCGAACCCTCGCAACCGGCATTGGTTGCAATCTGACGGACCGGTTCTTCGAGCGCCCGACGGATGATGTTGATCCCTAGAGCCTGCTCGCCTTCAAGTTTGAGGGCGTCGAGGACCTTGAGGCAACGCAGATAGGCCACACCACCGCCGGGAACCACACCTTCCTCGACCGCTGCGCGGGTCGCATTGAGGGCATCCTCAACCCGGGCCTTCTTCTCCTTCATCTCAACTTCGGTGGCGGCACCGACATTGATCACCGCGACCCCACCGATGAGTTTGGCCAACCGCTCCTGCAGTTTCTCGCGATCGTAATCGGAGGTGGTGTCTTCGGCCTGGGCCCGGATCTGTTTTACCCGGGCGGCCAACTTGTCCTTGTCGCCGGCACCATCGATGATGGTGGTGTTGTCCTTGTCAACCACAATGCGCTTGGCGGTGCCGAGGTCATTGATGGTGACGTTCTCCAGTTTGATGCCGAGGTCCTCGGTGATTACCTGGCCGCCGGTGAGGATGGCGATATCCTCGAGCATGGCCTTACGGCGATCGCCAAAGCCAGGGGCCTTGACAGCGGCAATGTTGAGGGTGCCGCGGAGTTTGTTGACCACCAGGGTGGCCAGGGCCTCGCCATCGACGTCTTCAGCGATAATAAACAGCGGTTTGCCCATCTTGGCCACTGACTCGAGGATCGGCAGCAGATCCTTCATGCTGGAGATTTTCTTCTCATTGATCAGGATCAGCGGTTCATCCATGCTGACTTCCATGCGCTCCGGATCGGTGACAAAATAGGGGGAGAGGTAACCGCGGTCAAACTGCATACCTTCGACCACGTCCAGGGAGGTCTCCATGGATTTGGCCTCTTCCACGGTGATCACACCCTCTTTACCGACCTTGTCCATGGCCTCGGCAATGATATTGCCGATGGTCTCGTCGTTGTTGGCGGAGATGGTGCCGACCTGGGCGATTTCCTTCTGCTCCTTGGTGGGGCTGGCGATCTTGCCGAGTTCAGCGACAATCGCCGCCACGCTGGCATCAATACCGCGTTTGATCTCCATCGGATTGGAACCGGCGGCAACCAATTTGGCGCCTTCGGTGTAGATGGCCTGGGCGAGGACAGTGGCTGTGGTGGTACCGTCACCGGCAACATCGGAGGTCTTGGAAGCGACTTCCTTGACCATCTGAGCGCCCATATTTTCAAATTTATCCTTTAATTCGATCTCCTTGGCAACTGTGACCCCGTCCTTAGTAATGACAGGGGCGCCAAAGGATTTTTCGATCAGAACATTGCGGCCCTTGGGACCAAGGGTAACTTTCACCGCATTGGCCAGGGTGTTGACCCCGGCCAGCATTTTTTCACGAGCCTTGCTACCGTATTTCAATTCTTTTGCAGCCATTTCTTAATCTCCTTAAAACCTCGAATGGATTGATATCTGTTTACGCTTGAACCACACCAAGGATATCATCCTCGCGCATAATAAGAAAATCTTCACCGTCCAATTTGACTTCTGTGCCACCGTATTTGGAGAAGAGTACCCGATCACCAACCGCGACATCAATGGCCACACGCTCGCCGGCATCGTTGAGTTTACCGGGGCCGACCGCCACAATCTCGCCTTCCGCCGGTTTTTCCTTGGCAGAATCGGGGATGATGATGCCGCCTGCGGTTTTCGCTTCTCCTTCCAGTCTCTTGACCAAAATGCGGTCATTCAATGGACGAATTTTCATGAGCATTCCTCCTGTCTACAGTAATGAGTATTAAATAAATTTTGCTTGAACCGGCCTGGGAAGATAGGGTCCACCGGTCGGTGCAAACAACATTGGTTGGACGAAAACGAAGCTTCTGTCTTCAAACTGCGCTTAACAATAGTATCGGAATTTGAAAAATCAAGGGCGAGTTGAATGAAAAAAAAACTCATCCAACCCTTTGAAATGTTGGCATTCTGGAGATCGGAAAGCAAATATGGTTTTACTTTACCCTACCCTGACGCGCCAATTGTGCGGATCCTGCTGGGTGCCGAATTGGATGGCCTGGAGTTCCTGATAGAGCCGCTGGGCCAGGGGGCCGGCCTTGCCGTCGTTGATCTGCAGCGTCTGGTTACGATAGCATAATTCTCCCACCGGGGCAATGACCGCGGCAGTTCCGGTGCCGAAACTCTCGCGCAAGGTTCCGGCGGCCCCGGCGGCAAAGACCTCGTTGATGGTCAGGCGTCGTTCGCTCACCTTATAGCCCCAGTCGCGGGCGAGTTGGAGTACCGAATCTCTGGTGATGCCGGGCAGGATGGTACCCTCGAGGGGCGGGGTAATCAGTTCGTCATCGATCAGAAAAAAGATATTGGAGGTGCCGACCTCTTCAATATATCTTCGCTCGACCGCATCCAGCCACAACACCTGAGTATAACCTTTTTCCTGGGCCTCGACCTGGGCCTTGACGCTGGCGGCATAGTTGCCGGCGGTTTTGGCATTGCCGACCCCACCGGGCACCGCCCGGACATACTTATCCTCAACATAGATCCTGGTGGGGTTGAAGCCCTCGGGATAATAGGCCCCGACCGGACAGCTGATGATAAAAAAGAGATATTCCTGGGCCGGGCGCAGCCCCAACATCGGTTCGGTGGCGATCATGGTCGGGCGGATGTACAGGGTCGCGCCCGGGGTGCCCGGAACCCATTCCTGATCGAGGTAGACCATGGCCCGAAGTGCCTGCAGAACCCGGTCCTGGGGAAAGCGAGGCATGCACATGCGCAGCGCGGACTGATTCATGCGGGCGAGATTATCGCTGGGCCGGAAGAGGAATATCTGGTTATCTTTGCCACGATAGGCCTTCATGCCCTCAAAGATGGCCTGCCCATAGTGAAAGACCATGGCGGCGGGCTCCAGGGCAAAGGACTGATAGGGCTGGATCACGGCATCGTGCCACCCCTGTTGCCGATTCCACCGCATCATAAACATGTGATCGGTGAAAAACTGACCGAAACCAAGGTTGTCCTGATCCGGTTTGGCTTTCATCTGCTCGGCCGAGGCCTTGAGCAGCGTAACTTCGAGCTCCTTGTTATACATATGCTTGTCCTGTTCTTCTGCGGTTCAACAAACCGAATTTTCGTTTATAATGCATCCTTACAGCTCGACACATGACTGACTCAATGGTTCGCGCCTTGACCGAGCTATGCCATTGAAAATACCAAAGGGTCTTGTCGACAATGACCCAATGCCAAGGCAGTTGTGATCTTCATCGATAAGACCCCCGACAGGGTCCAATGGTCATCGATCGGGCCGGTAAAGGGCAGCCCTCGCCCAAGGGGCGGGGGCTGCGCTGATCGCTCTACAACGTTTTGGTGAAATCGTTGATCAAGGTGGCGATGGCCTTCTCCGTCGCCTGTTCAAAAAGGGCATCATACTGATAATCAGCCAATACAGATTCCGGCGACACCTTGACGTCGACCCGATTGGTCCAGACGACATTGCCGGTGTAGGCATCCTGCACCCATATCCTTAATTGCACCACCGCCTGCGGAATCCTGCCGGCGTTTTTGGCGATATCGCCCAGGGCCATCCCAACCCCGCTCCAGTAAATGGCATTGCCGATATTGTCAGCCACGCCCGATATGTTAGTCGAATTTTTGTCAAAAGGCCAGGAAGCCCCATCTCCGAGAAGAGCTCCATAGGTTCCGCCCACCACTATATTGCCTAATTCATCATATTTATCCGATTCAGCCTGACCAAAGGCGATCTTGTTGCTGACCCCGGTGATAAAGGGGATGACACCCCTTTTGGTGGGCGACCAGGAGGGATCCTGCCGGTCCTTATATTGGAGTATGCTGCCGCGAATGATGTAATCGGCGGAAAAATGACGGCCGATTTTGACGATTTCCTGCGGGGTGAGCCCATGGGTGCCCGGACTTTTATCCATGGTCTCCTCGCTGGCATTCTCAGACAGGTCAATATAGTGCTGCAGGTGTCCCTTCATTCGCTCTGACCAGTCAGACCGGAGTTCATCCTTTACCGACTTTGCCTTTTTGTTTTCATAAGCCACCACATTGATGATGTTGTGATCAACCAGATAGAGAAAGACATCTTCATTATGGGGGGTATGGAAACTATTACTGACCAACTGGTCGGTGACGTTCTCACTGACCAGGAGATTACGCCGATAGGCAGTCTCAAGGTTGTCCGCATGCGAATAATCGGCGAAAGGGAGGATAACCACGGTCCTGTCGGCGCCGATCATCCGCTTGGTTGTCGGTTGCACCTTCAACGATTCCTTGACAGTGGTGCCGCAACCGCAAAGAAGAAGCGCTACTATGCCGATAAGCAGATGGCAGCTATGCTTCATACCATTTCTCCTGTTTGTGTCGAGAGTCATTAATATGTTCCCACTCTAGATAATTCTTGGCGTGAGCAGAATGACCAGCTCACGTTTTTCTTTAATCTTTTCCTCGTAGCCAAATAAGTATTTAATCCCTGGAATGCTGCCCAGTCCTGGAGCGAACTTGCCTTCCTTGGTCTCGACCGTGTCGATGAGACCACCGATGATGAGCATTTCGCCATCGTCCACCTGTACCATGGTGGACATCTGCCGTACCCTGACATTGGGGAGACCGACCTCGAGGCCTTCATTGCCGAAAGCTCGATAATCAATGGTATTACCAACGAGGTCAGTGGTGATCGGGGTCAGGTGGAGAATAATCTTTTTATCATCGATGATGGTCGCCATGACCCCCATGGCAATCCCCTGGACAACATTATCGACCTCGGCCGTGTAGGTGGTATCGCTGTCAATGCCGGTGCCAGAGACGGTCTTGGTCACTGTTTTGATATAGGCCTGATCCTGGCCGACACTGATAAGTGCCGGTTGGCCGTTGAGGACGGTCAGCTTGGGGTTGGAGATAACGCTGGCGTCCCCCTGCTCGTTGAGGGCATTGAGGAGGACCTGGAAGTTAAGGGTGTCGATGGTGATTTTACTGACAAAGGTGTTGGCTTGGCTGGTTGGGTCGGAGGGTGTTTTGTAAGGATACACCTGGCCGTTGTTGCCAAAGGACATCGTGCCGGTGATGGAATAGTCCTTGAGTACGTTGCTCCAGTCAAGACCGATTTTTGAATTATCCTGAAGGTATACCTCGATAATTTTGGCCTCCAGAGCCACCTGGCGATACAACTCCTTCTTTAGTTTATTGATATACTCTTCGACATTTTTAAGGGCGATCGGTTTGGCGGTCACGGTTATCATGCCAATGCTCTTATCGATCACAAAGGAGGCCATATCGGCGGGGGTCTGTCGGCTCGCCTGACTGATCATGGCAGAGTAGGCGGCTTTTTCTGCATTGGCCTTATCGTCGCCTGGTTTTCCGGTATTCTCTGCCGGGTTGGCGGCACCTTCTTTGGCGGCTGGGGCGGCGGCAGTCTGGGCGGTTTCTTTGCCGGCGACATCGGTTTTGAGGATTTTATTGATATTGGCCTCAATATCGGCCCAGATATCAAACTTATTATCGGCGCTGGTAATCTTAACCGTGCCCTCGGTTCCAGAGGCCGCCTCTTTTTTTGCAAGGAAGTTGCCACCGATGGTTGAACTGTAGCCGCCTTTCATGGCAGGGACGCCAATCTGAAAAGCCCTGGTGGTTTTGTTGCGAACAACAATACTTTTTCCTTTAACTTCATGAAAATAATCGGCCTGCCTGAGCAGGTTAGCGATGGCCTCAAAAAAATTTTCGTTGGCCGATATATCAACATCGACCAGGAGGGTCCGGTCAACATCGCTGGCCCAGCTCACCGTCATCCTCTTCAAATTGGCCAAACGCTTCATCACATCCCAGAGGGGCTGGGGGCCGCCGGTTGACCTGATCGTTGCACCGACCTTGATCTGATATTCGCCCGCCTCTTCCCCCAGGTCGTCACCGGTCGTCTCCTGGGCAGTGACAAAACCAGGGGTCTGGTACCGAACCGGTAACTGGACCGGTGCGGTTTGCGTTGCCGCGGCAGCAGCAGGCGGAGGTGTTGCGATTTTCCCCTGCTCCTTGGCATTTTTCTTAGCGCCGCAGGAGGTGATGCCGGCAAGTAGCAAGGCCAGGCATAAAGCCACGAAACAATTTTTTAACTTCATAGAATCTTTCCCCTGGTACGGTCTCAAGCGCGTTATTACATGGTCGGTTTAAGTGCGACTCGGCCTTTAATATATTTGGACAGATCCGGCGGGATACTGAACCCGGACAATAATAGGGCCTGGTATTTTTCAGTCGCCTTATCCCGTTTCCCCATCTTGTCATAGATACGGGCCACAGCTACCATGGCATTCAAATCATTTCCATATAAAGCCTCGTGTTTTTCGAGAATTTTCATTGCGCCGTTGTATTCTTGTTGCTCTTCATGAAAGATCGCATAACTGAGCAAGGCCTCCTTCGAAGGTTTTTTGACACTGATACTCTGTTCAAAATATTGATGTGCCTTCTGCTTGTCCTGCATGTTTGCCGAGGCTATGGCCGCATTGAGCAGGGCAGCACCATTGCCGCCATCCTTAGCCAGGGATTTCTTGGCATAATAGAGGGCCTTGGCGTTCTGACGGAGCTGCACAAGATAAAGAGAGGCGATCTTGTTGGCGAGTTTGGCGTTGTCCGGCCATTTATCGAAGGCCTGCTCATAGAGCTGAACAGCGGTCTCGTAATTTTCCCGTTTCTCCGCTTCCCGGGCGGCCATCATGTCCTGCTTGGCCTCGGCGACCTCTATGGGTTGTCCCTCTTGTTGCCTGATAACCAGGGCCTCCTGTTCCACTACTTGCGAATCGGCCTGGAAGCTCAGGTTGTTTTGCACGTTTTCAGGCCACTTGAATCCTTTTCCTTTGGGGTAGATAACCAGAGTGTTGAATCGTTCTTCCTTTTCCAAGTCTTTCAAATTCATAATGATATCAAGGGCAAAGTCCCAGGGTACATCATCAAGCACCAGGGTGAGCGAACCCTGCACCGCCTCGTCAACGACAATATTGACCCCGCTGACCTGACGTAAAAAATTGAAAACATTATGCAGATCCATTTTCTGGAATTCTACAGAGATCCGCTCTTTTTTGTATCCAGAAAAATTAAAGTTGTCCTGTGCTTGCTGATCCTTTCCTTTGGGAAGAGGTTTGGCGGCAAGAGGATCGATTTCCGGAAGCTGACTTTCAATATTCTTCTTCTGATTGATCAGACCACCGACCTGATCTTTCGCTGGCGGTGGCAATGGTGCAGCCTGTGACGCGGTCGGGGCCTTGGAGCCGGCAAGGTCAACCTTGGCATCCTTGGTATTGATGGTAAGAATAGTATCGTTGCCTTCCTGGGTGGTGGTGTAAGGAAAGGATTCGACGAGGGTAAATTCAAGCCGGGTGATGGGCGGTTTGGCGTCGGCGATGACACTGGTCGTCAGGACGACGTGATGGTTGATCTCGATTTTATTGCCAATGCCAGGGGCGAGTCTGGCATCGGCTACATCAACAATAATCCTCGCTGGCTTGGGAAGCTCATAGACCGTAGTAATCAATGGCTGGGCGCCCTGAATACGAACTTCCACCTGGAAACCGACGATCCGGGAGGTAACGGCGACAATCTGGTTGCCACTCTCCTCTGCCTGCAAGCCACCCGAGAAACCGACAACGAGGGCCACCGCTGCCAGCATAGCGAAAAAAAGGAGCCCTGTTTTATGTGTGGCCGGGAAAAAATGAACCATATCTATTTGTCTCCCTCTTTGTTCAATCTCATTATAACCGTGCTGTTAATCTCTTTCCCAGCACGAGTGCGAGCCGTTTCGGTTATGACAACCTGTTGCTTGTCAATCAGGGTAACGATGCCTCGCTTGCCCACAGGAAGGCCCTGCCTGAGCGTGTACCCCTTTCTGGTCTGATCCTCTACCAGGGCAATAGCACCCGATTCGGATATCATGATCCCAACCAAGGTTAATTGGCCGGGCTCAAACAACTGCATACCGGTGAGCTCCTTGCCTTCCTCGACGATTTCATTGGGGTCACGGCCGGCCGGGGTAGCAGCCTTGGGGGAAATAAAGGGTTTAAAGGGATCCGGTCGTCCTTCAATGGCATAGGCATAAGTGTTGCTGGTTTCAGCTGGCGCGGTGCTGCCTCCACCTATTCCGCTTGTCTCTTGGGCGCCACAGCCGATGGCATAAACCAGCAGGAGCATACTGGGAAGGAGGGCAAGGCAAACAGGCGACCGCATGAGTTTTATTCTGTTCCGCATAGCGAAGAGCCCTGAAACTTAGGTGAAAATTGACGGATTTTCAAATTGTTGTTTGGTTGCATTCGATGGATGAGACGCATAGGGCTGAACAGTTCTGGTGGTTTTTATTTAGCCTTTCCATCCTTGGGCGGCTGGAGTTTAACATTGGTGAAACGATAGGTCACAAGGCGGCAGGTCGAGTTGAGCAGCATTTCCAGGCCATCTTTTTGCGATTTATCGATGTTGATATTGTTAACGGATACAATGCGATCTAATTTACTGACCTTATCTAAGAAAAACCCCAGATTATGATAGGGACCGTTGATGGTTATATCGATGGGAATTTCCGCATAGAAATCTTTCTGGATCTCGACACCGGGGACAAATTTGAGAAAATCAAGGCCGGCACTTTTACCCAGATCGGATATACTCCTTAACAGGTTCGGGATTTCCTGGGTTTTGGGAAGAAGAATTGCCGTGGCCTCGAATTCCTTTTGCGCCTCTTCGAATTCCTTCTGGTATTTTGGCAAATCTGCCGCAATTTTTTTGGCCTTTTTCACCTCTTCCCTTGCAGTCTCAACCTGTTTTTGCAATGCTTCAATATTTTCGAACTGTGGCTGAAAAAGAAGAAAATAAAAAAGTGCTGTGGGAATGAAGAGTGCAGCTAAGATTATTAAAATCTTCATTCTTTTATCAACCAGGAAATATTTCTGGTCGATAAAGGTATCAATTTTTGCCGTTATTGCAATGGAGTTCATCGATAACAACCTGTTGTCAAGGAGATAGTATTATTCCCGAACTATTCAGCACGCCTGGAGAGACTGAATTTTTTCGCCAAAATCCGTTTTCTCCGTCCCCCCCGCGATCATTGCGAGCGCAGCGTGGCAATCTCGATCGATGATTGAGCGGAGGGAGATGGTCATGACCGGCGGCCTCGCAATGACAGAGGGTTGGAGCCGGCCAAGCCTCCTGAAGAGTTACCTTATTTTTTTTCATTGGCGGGCATGCCGACGCTGCAGGATATCGAGAATAATTTCAAATCTCTTTCGGCAAATTTTTCCATTGAGGCGCTCACCAGATTAACGTTTTGAATGTATAATGAATTCTCCAGGTCATCCATATACTTGGCCACGGTCTGGTTATCAAGCGCCATTCCTGATATTTTGAGATCGGAGCCAGTCTGATTGAGCCTAGTCAACCACATCCGATGAGGCGGGGTGAGGATCGCCACTTCGTCGAGAATGTGAACGGTGAGGGAGGAAGATTGCTTCAATTGCTTGATTACTTCAATACGTGTCAATAATATTTTCTTTTCTTCTTCTATATTTTTTATTTGATTTAATATCTTGGTATATTTCTGCTTTTCTGCTTGCAGGTCGCTGTACGTTTTCTGCAAACCGGCGATAGTGTTAGCTTGGTAAACACCGAAGGACGACAGCATGATCAAAAAACAAAGCCAAGCCGCTACCGACAGAATAATTTGTCTTTTTGCCTTATTGCGTCGGATGATATCCCGAACGGGTAATAAATTAATGTGTATCATAATATTTTAAAAGGCTGCCGGTCGTATGGCCAGACCCGCTGCAATAGCCATCTCCGGCGCAATTGAATTGAGATATTTTCTGTCAATCTTGTTTTCGTCAACAATCATGTTGGCAAAAGGATTGAACGCAATCACCGTAAGCCCGGTTTCGTGGCTGATATAATCAAGCAGTCCGCTCACCTTGGAGCCTCCTCCACTTAAAATCAGAGAAGACAACGGCTTGTCAGGGTTATTGGCTAAATAGAGATCAATGGCCTTTTTAATCTCCAGCACCCATTGGGTGCAGGTCTGGGTAAAGATTTCTTCTATTTTCCCGAGCTGGTCCTTTGCATGAACGATTCCCAGTTTAATTTTTTCCGCCTCCAGGTAATCGATGTTGAGGATATTGGCCAATTGGTTGGTCAACTGTTCACTGCCGACCACAATGTCGCGGGCGAGTACCGAGACCCCTTCGGAAATAATATTGATGTTCATTTTAGAGGCGCCGATATCGACCAGAGCGACGTTTTCCAGATGTTCGGAGGTGGTTTCCCAAATATTTTCCAGGGCAAAACCATCAACATCGATCAACACGGTTTTGAGTTTAAGTCCCTGCAGCATGGCAAGATAGTCATTGATCACCTCTTTTTTGGCAGCCACCAGCATCACATCATTTCGTTCAGCGCCCTCCCGCTTGGTCGGCAATTTCTGAAAATCGAGGTAAATATCGTTGATGTCAAACGGGATGTACTGTTCGGCCTCGGTCTTGATATACTCGACCAAGGCGTCATCGTCCATGACCTCCAGGTTAATTTTTTTGACGATCACCGAATAGCCTGATATGGAAATTCCTATCTTAGAGTTTTTAATCTTAAGGTTTTTCAGCAGGGCCGCCACGACCTTGCTGACCTCGTCAGGCTCTTGCAAGACGCCGTCTTCGACGGCTCCGAGGGGGAGAGCGGCGCTGCCGACGGCCAGGAGTTTATAGTTGCTGCCGGATTTCTGTAGCTGACAAATTTTGACCGCGTGCGAGCCGATATCGACCCCCGTTATCAGGTTATCTTTTTTTGCCATACTTTTTTTTATCCTCTATGGATGCAGCAGCTGTTGAATAACGGCAGAAATTAAATATGTTTTTTCCTGCTTGTCTAATATTAAGCACATAAAAAACTCCCTTTGTCAAGGCCAGGATCTGCATTTTAAAAAAGGTTTTATTTGCATAATCAGTTGAAAAGTTGCCAATTGTGCTGGCGATTTTTTCTTTAATAACGGGAGTTGGCGCAGGCTATTTTTTTATTTATAATAACAATCAATTAACAACAAGATGACACTCAGGCTACCAATTGGCTCCCAGAATTGACTCCAGGCTTGCGCCTGCATAAAAAACCAGAAAAAAATTTCACCCTATTTCGGCAACCGGAGCACCTCGCTTAAATATACATCCATACCTTTGTCATTTTAGCGCAAATCTATTCGCCATGGCCAGGTATTTGTCACCGTGCCTATTCCGGTCAAGTCGGCCGAGCAGACCGCCTGATTCCCGCCCAACGCGCGGACAGCAAATGCTCTGACCACAGGAAGACAGCAAGCGTCCAGAGTTTGAACATAGCAAAGTCCATGCTCCAATGAGGCTGGAGCCGTTACGCTCAGGAAAACCTCTTCGGCGATTTCTTCGCAGGGTGGTGTATCCATGGACACGACCTCGCTCCTCCGGTCCAGGGCCAGGGTCCGCAGGGCTTGCCGGGTATGAGTAGTAGGCTGCCAGGAACCAGTTGCCGATAGTAAAGCAGGCCTACGGCGAGACCTGACGGATACTCACCAGGTCTTCGCCGCAGCCGTGATAACGGAGCAGTTCGTGGTTGGCGAGCAGGGAATGGAGTTCGGAGACATTGACCCACAAACCAGGAGACTGAATCGACTCATTGTCGGTCTTGTCCAGGATGTAGCCCTGATACTTGAAATCGTAGCGCAGGGGCACGCCGAATACGTTGCGCAGTTTGCTGATTTACCGTTTCACCGTGGGAACGGGACATTCCAGCTGATGGGTAAGATCATCGACACCCATCGCATAGCGGCAGTTATGCAATATGCACCCGCAGCCCTGCGGTCCTTGCGCAGGGGCTTGGCCGCATGGCGATCAACCGCCTGAAGCGAAACCTCTGCCTTCCGGCGGTTGGTAGAGAGGGGACCGGACAGCGGTGGGCCACCGTCCCGACACCGGCCGGCCGGTTAAAACTTCTCCTGCTCTATCCATCCCTGCATCCGCGCCACCAGCTGCCAGAACTCCTTGATAGCCTGTTTGCCGGCATCGGTCAGCCAGGCGCCGCCACCTTGCCGACCTCCAGCCTGTTTTTCCACCAGTGGTTGCGGGGCGCAAGGTATTCATGTCCTCGACCAGGTGCCAGGCATAACTGAAGCTCATCTTCATCGATTTGGCGGCGGCGGAGACCGAACCATGCTCGCCAATGCGTTCGAGCCGCACGACCCTGCCCCAGGAGAGATAGGTCTGCCCCTGGGTCTCGATCCAGAGGCGTCCCTTGATCTGCAATCCGCCGGCGCACCTGCCTTGAGACCATGGGCATTGTGTTCGTTTTCTTTTCGTGCCTTGGGCATGGGACCTCTCGGGGACGTTATTGGCGTAAAGGGGCGCAATGGATCCGAGCCCCTCAATTTTCACCGGCAAAAAACACCGCGCCCGGACCCGAAAACAGCCGCTACGGGGTAACATTTTCGCCTTTTCTCCTCCGAGTCGGCCAGTCCGTCTCCGCTACCAGCGCTCCAGATGGACGCAGTCCGAGTTGTAACGGGTGCGGGGGCCGCTCTCCTGGGCCGGCCAGCCCAAGGCAATGGCGGCGACCGGGATGACCTGTCCGGGCAGGGCAAACTGTCCGGCCACCGCGGCTATCCGCTCCTCGCGGGGATGGATACCCAGCCAGCAGGCCCCCAGGCCAAGGGTATTGGCGGCCAGGAGGATATTTTCAATAGCGGCGCTCAGGTCCTGGAGGAGAAAGGAGAGCTGCCGATCATGGGCCTGGTCAAGATCGCCGCAGACCACCAGGGCGGCGGTGGCCTCGGTCAGCATCTTGCCATTGGGCAGGTTGGCGGCCAGTTGGTCCAAGGCGGCGCGGCTGCGCAGGACAATGAAATGCCAGGGGTCCTTGGCCACCGCCGAAGGGGCGGCCATGGCCGCCTCCAACAGGTCGATCAGCAAGGTTTCCGGGATCTCACGCGGGGTGAATTTGCGGATACTGCGGCGTGAAAAAATAAAATTCAGCTGGGGATTCATGCGCTTGCTCCAATAAAAAAAAGGCATTGTCAAGAGACGGCAACCGTGGTCCGGCCTGGGGAGGGGTGGTGCCGTCCGGCCGCCACGCACCGATTTGACCCTCCTCATAAAAGAAATCGGTCAGACTGGGGTCCGGCGCTGTTCGCCGGGGAACTGCCGACACTGTTCCATATAGTCGCCGATGATCGCGGCCACGGCCTCCGGGGTATCGACCAGGTGAAAGAGCTCCAGGTCCTCGGCGGCAATGCAGCCGTTGACCAGCATCTCCGCCCGCACCCAGTCAAGCAGACCCTGCCAGTAGCTGCTGCCGTAGAGGACGATGGGGAAGCGGCGAATCTTGGTGGTCTGGATCAGGGTCAGACTCTCGAAAAATTCATCCATCGTGCCGAAACCGCCGGGAAAGATGCAATAGGCCAAGGCATAACGGACAAACATCAGCTTACGGATGAAGAAATAGCGGAAGGTGATGCTGCGGTTCTGGTAATGGTTGGGGTGCTGCTCCCGGGGCAGGATGATATTAAGCCCCACCGAGGTCCCACCCTCCTCGAAGCAGCCGCGGCTTGCCGCCTCCATGATCCCGGGGCCGCCGCCTGTGATCACCGCCAGCTGCTGCCGGCAGAGCAGGGCGGCGGTGGCTCGGGCGGCGATATAGTAGGGCGACTCCTCGCCAAAGCGGGCGCCGCCGAAGACCGAGACCGCCGGCCCCAGATCGTTGAGGGTCTCGATGCCGTCGATCAGTTCGGCCTGAATACGAAAAATCCGCCAGGCCTCGGAGGTTTTGAGATCATCCATGGGTGGCACCCGTCATAAAAAAAGGCAGGGAGGATCAGCTCCCCCCCGCCTGTTATCGGCCTCTGGCCGTTGGTTCAATCCTGTCCACGGTCGAAACCGGGCTCTAGCTTACAGCAGACCTTTGAAGAAGTCGTTGCCCTTATCATCGACGAGGATGAAGGCCGGGAAGTCGACCACCTCGATCTTCCACACCGCTTCCATGCCCAGCTCGGGGTAATCGAGACACTCGACCTTCTTGATGTTCTCCTCGGCCAAAAGGGCGGCCGGACCGCCGATGGAACCGAGGTAGAAGCCGCCGTGCTTCTTGCAGGCATCGGTGACCTGCTGGGAGCGGTTGCCCTTGGCGATCATCACCATCGAGCCGCCATTGCTCTGGAACAGGTCGACATAGGAATCCATGCGGCCGGCGGTGGTCGGACCGAAGGAGCCCGAGGGCTTGCCCGCCGGGGTCTTGGCCGGACCGGCATAGTAGACCGGGTGCTGCTTGAGATAATCGGGCAGCGGCTTGCCGGCGTCCAAAATCTCTTTCCACTTGGCGTGGGCGATGTCGCGGCCGACGATGATGGTGCCGGTGAGCAGCAGCGGCGTGGAGACCGGATGCTTGGTCAGCTCGGCCCGAACCTTGTCCAGCGGCTGGTTGAGATCGATCTTGATTGCCTGGGAGGAACTGCGGTCACGGTACTCGGCCGGGATCAGTTTACCGGGATCGCTGTCCATCTGCTCGATCCACAGCCCTTCCTTGTTGATCTTGGCCTTGATGTTGCGGTCAGCCGAACAGGAAACGCCCATGCCGACCGGACAGGAGGCCCCGTGCCGGCTCAAGCGGACCACGCGGATGTCGTGGGCAAAGTACTTGCCGCCGAACTGGGCGCCGAGCCCGAGCTTGCCGGCGGCCTCAAGCAGCTCCTGCTCCAGCTCGACATCGCGGAAGGCGCGGCCGTACTCGTTGCCGGTGGTGGGCAGGGTATCGAGGTACTTGGCCGAGGCCAGCTTGACCGTCTTGAGACAGGTCTCGGCAGAAGTGCCGCCGATGACAAAGGCGATGTGGTAGGGCGGACAGGCGGCGGTGCCCAGGGTCTTCATCTTGTCCACCAGGAATTTTTTCAGGGTGGTGGGGTTGAGCAGGGCCTTGGTCTCCTGGTAGAGATAGGTCTTGTTGGCGCTGCCGCCGCCCTTGGCCAGGAAGAGGAATTTGTACTCCGACCCCGGGGTGGCATAGATGTCAATCTGGGCCGGTAGGTTGGTCTTGGTGTTGACCTCCTCGTACATGGTCAGGGCCGCATTCTGGGAATAGCGCAGGTTCTCTTCGGTGTAGGTGGTGTAGACGCCGGCGGAGATCTGCTCGGCATCGTCACAGCCGGTCCAGACGTTCTGCCCTTTTTTGGCCACCACGCAGGCGGTGCCGGTGTCCTGACAGACAGGGAGGACGAAGTTGGCCGAGACCTCGGCGTTGCGCAACATAGCCAAGGCCACTTCCTTGTCGTTGGCCGAGGACTCGGGATCGGTGAAGATCTTGGCGACCTGCTGGTTGTGGGCGGGACGGAGGAGAAATGAGACCTCGCGTACCGCCTGGTTGGCAATCACCTTGATCGCCTCCGGGGCCACCTTCAAAACCTCCTGGCCATTGAAGGTCTCCACCGAGACATACTTGGCGGAACCTTCCAGTAAACGAAACTTGGTCTCATCCTTGCCGAGGGCGAAGGGATCCTGATAGACAAAACCTGCCATAATCGTGCTCCTTGTTTGAATAAATAGTCAACGTTCATGGACCGGCCGCACTCTTCGACCGGTGAGGGGACAGAGAAACAACCTCAACCGGACCGCAGGCCGGCGGAGAAATTTTTCAACCCTTTCTTTTACCCTGCCGGGCCGACAAAGGCAAGGGCGGGAAACAACTGCACGGTCAGCCTCTTATCGGCCGGAATCGCCGTCCCTGCTGCCGGCCCCGGTGGCCGGGCCCTGTCTGTTGCCGCCGATGATCTCAGCAGTCCCAGCGGGTGCCGGCGGCGGCGAAGAAGAACTGCGACCCGAACTCCTGCTGCAAGCGGGCGGAGTTGGCCAGCCCGGTGCAATGGGAGGCCCCCAGTCGCTGGACACCGAAACCGTGCAGGGCGGCCATGGTGGCCTCCATCTGGGCGGGATCGGCAAAACCGAGGTGGGTGCCGCCGATGACGGTATGGATCGGCTGGCCGGGGAGCAGCTCGGTAACCTGGGTGAGGATATTGATCAGGCCGGCATGGGCGCAGCCGAGGACCACCACCAGGCCCTTGTCAGTGGCCACCACCAGGGAGAGGTCGTCACGGAGTTCGTCCTGGATCCATGCCCCGTCGGCGGAGCGGATCTTCATGGTGGCGTCCGGCGGCTCGAAGGCGGTCCGCCTGGGGACCTCACCGGTGA
>Ga0209016_1001447_pt1 | contig 19003 bp, 33 predicted proteins | sample EPASupsiteSAE305_FD_187265 | JGI IMG/M metagenome (GOLD analysis project Ga0209016, IMG submission 187265) | Bioremediated contaminated groundwater microbial communities from EPA Superfund site, New Mexico - SAE3-05 (SPAdes) (version 2) | ecosystem: Environmental > Aquatic > Deep subsurface >...
AAAGAGAATAAAGAGAATAAAGAGAATAAAGAGAATAAAGAGAATAAAGAGAATAAAGAGAATAAAGAGAATAAAGAGAATAAAGAGAATAAAGAGAATAAAGAGAATAAAGAGAATAAAGAGAATAAAGAGAATATCGTATAGATAATTATGTTAAAATCATATAAATATCGTCTATATCCTAACTGTGAGCAACAAAAATTATTATCTAAATATTTTGGATGCATTAGATTTATCTATAATCAAGGACTCGCCACTAAAATTAAGAGTTATGAGGAAACTGGGAAATCTCCATCATGTTATGAATTAACAAATTGTATGCTTAAGGAATTAAAAGATGCAGAAGAAACATCTTGGTTAAAAGAAGTTTATTCTCAGTGTCTTCAGTCTTCTTTAAGAAATTTGGATAGTGCATTCAGTAAATTTTTTAAGGAACATAAAGGATTTCCTAAATTTAAATCAAAACATAGAAGTGTTCAAGGATGCCAATTTCCACAGAATGTCAAAGTTGATTTTGATAATAAGAGGGTGATATTTCCAAAGATAGGTGGGATTAAAACAGTCTTCAGCAGAAGGTTTAAAGGTAAAGTAAAAACGACAACAATATCTAAAACCAGCACAGATAAATATTATGTTTCGATATTAGTAGATAATGATAAAGAATTGCTTAATAAAGTTAAAGTTGAAGAGAATAGCACAATTGGAATTGATTTAGGAATTAAGGATTTCTGTATAGTTAGTAATGGAGATAAAATTAGTAATCCTAAATATTTAAAGAATAATTTAGATAGGATTAAGGTTTTGCAGAGAAGATTGAGCAGGAAGGTCAAAGGAAGTCAGAATAGGAAGAAAGCCGTGAAACGGCTTTCGGTATTGCATGAGTATGTTAGAAATTTAAGGAATGATTTTTTGCATAAGTTATCGACTAAATTAGTGCGTGAGAACCAAACTATCTGTTTAGAAGATTTAAATGTTGAAGGTATGATAAAGAACCATAATTTAGCCCAGAGTATTTCCGATGTTAGCTGGAGTAAGTTTGTAGAATATTTAAAGTATAAAGCTGAGTGGTATGGGAAGAATATTGTGCAAATAGGAAGATTTGAACCCAGCAGTAAAATGTGTTCTGTATGTGGAAGTATCAAGAAAGATTTAACACTTAGTGATAGAGAGTGGGTTTGTGAAGTCTGTCAAACTAAACATGATAGAGATATTAATGCGAGTGTTAATATAAAAAAGTTTGGATTAAGTCTATATTTAGGGTCGGGACGACCCGGTGAGCCTATGGAGATGTCTCATTAGGGAATCTAAGAAGTAGGAATCCCCACCCCTAGTGGGTGGGGTAGTTCAAAGATGGAGTATCTTACGGGATGAATGAAGAATATGGAAGAAAGAATCCCGGTATTGGTTTTTTTAGAGTTGATTGTTCTAAAAAACAATTATGGGAAAAATATCTTAAAAATATTGGAGTTTTTAAATGAAACAAAAAGAAATTCCAAATATTTTCTGTGTCATGTTCTTGGATGAAGATAGTGATGAATGGGATATATTGACAGGTTGGGAATGGTCATACGCTGGAGTAGATAAAGAAAAACTAATAAAAGATTTCCATGAACATGAAAAAGATTGGTATAAAAATAATAATTTTAAAGCGAAATTAAAACTAGTTGAATTAGCTCCAATAAAAATTGAAGAAGTTTAAATATTTTTAAATTAAAAAGGGAAATACATGCTAAACCATATAAATTACTTTAAAACGGTTTCTACGCATAAATGGCACGTATTCTGGGCCTGTTTAAAGATGGGAGTCCCTGTGCATCGTGCGATATTGCATGATTGGACAAAACTATCTCCACGAGAATGGTTTGCATACGTCGATAATTTCTACAACAAAGATGGATCAAAGCGACAAGTCAGAGACAAAACTGGCGCTTACGATCCCAATTCACAACCGATGTCTTTCAAGAAGGCATGGCTTTCACATCAGAGAAACAAACATCATTGGCAAGCTTGGGTTTCTTTAGGGGATTATGGAAAGATAGAAACGTTACCGATTCCTGAGACGTATTTGAGGGAGATGATTGCAGATTGGATCGGGGCTGGCAAAGCTTATTCTGGCAATAGTGATCCTAAGGGTTGGTATGAGAAGAATAAAGAAAAGATGATTCTTCATGGCGATAGTAAGATTTTGCTTGAAAGATTGTTGGAGAAAGTGTAGTGTATCTTATTGGTTTTGATTTTCCGTAGCTTTAATCGTATAATTAAATATCTTTATTGAGAATTAAGAAAAACGGAGGTGATTATTATGCCAAGAGGAGACGGAACTGGCCCTAACGGTAAGGGACCAAAGACAGGACGTGGCAAGGGAAATTGCAAATAATTGAAAGATTTTGAAATTGGGGAGGGAGCTAGTACGGTTATTCAGCGTTCGCTTGAAGCGCGAAAGAATCCAGTTCAACTCTGGGCCTCCCCACCATATTTTTTGTTTTGTACGGATGTGGCGAAATTGGAAGACGCGCTGGCACACACGCCAGTCGATGGTTGATCACCATCGGAAGAGGTTCGAATTCTTTCATCCGTACCATTTTTAAATTAAAAAGGAGACAATAAATGAAGAAGTATAGAGTAGAATGCAATGGGAAAAGATATAGAATAAGCGAGAGACTTCTTCCATTCTGTTGGAGGCCTCTTCATGGTCGGTATGATTCGAAAGAATATGCAGAAAACGCGATAAAAGAAAGAATCAAGAAAGATGAAGAAGAAAGTAGAGGATGGAAAAGTATATAATTTATTCTATAGTGCAAAATGGCGATTGACAAAGAATAAGATTTGACGTATTGTTTATTTGAGAGACGGGGAAAAGAGTTACTTCGCTTATAAAAAGGCTCATTCCAGCAATTCTCTCAAAATTAATTTGATAGGTAGTTTGTGTATAGTTTATTTGAGAGACGGGGAAAAGAGTTACTTCGGTCATAGAAAGAACACTCTTTCCAGTAATTCTCTCAAAATTAATTCTCTTAAGGAGACGGTAAGGATGACAAAGTATAATGTAAAGAATGTTCCTGTTACCCCCACTGAAATCAATGAAATGGGAGAGAAAGCTTTTAAGCTTTCTGCGCAAGAAGAACTTGTTTCAACTGCGTTGACTACATTTATCCAAAGCTCATATTATGAGTCTGAGAATGAAATCGTTAATCGATTGATTAAGGCTGCTGATCAATGCGACCCTTACTTCGTTGCCAAGCTTGCCTTATATGTCCGCAAGGAAGCTAATATGAGATCAGTTTCCCATCTTTTAGGTGGGTATTTGGCAACATTGGTCAAGGGCAAGACATGGGGTTCTAAATTTTACCATAATTTGGCTGTCCGTGTAGATGACATGGCAGAAATCGTTGCCTTTTTGACATCAAACAAGAAGAAAGTTCCTGCTGCTGTTCGGAAGGGTTTCAAGCTGAAGATGGAAGACCTTGACCCTTATCTTATTGACAAGTATAAAATGAGCGGGAAAAAGGTATCTTTGATTGACCTTGTTCGTTTGACCCATCCTAAAGTTAGTCCGAAGAATGCAGAGGCATACGAACGGCTTGTTTATAGCAAAAATTTATCAGATCTTTATACTTCTAAAATCCTTGATCGTGAAAAATCAAAGGGTGGAGACAAGGGTCAGGCCATCATCGAAACCATTGAAGCAAATGGGAGCAAGATGCCTATCATGAATCTTTTGAGAAATCTCAGAGATATCATTCTTTTTGCTCCTGAGAAAGTTGATTTTGCTATTTCGTTGTTGACCGATAAGAAGAAGATTAAAAATTCTCGTCTGCTTCCTTTCCGTTTTGCTTCGGCATATGCTGAAGTAGAAAAACTAAAGGGAATCTTTTCATCAGGAAGTTCTGAGGTTGTTTTTGAGGGAGAGAAAATTTCTTCTTCGAAAGATGAGGTTAATAAGGTTCTGAGCGCGATTGAAAAGGCACTGAAGTTGTCTTGCGATAATATCCCTGTATTTAATGGGAATACTGCGATTCTTATTGATCACTCTGGCTCTATGCGTGGAGATATTGGTGGTGGATCATTGGTATCAACGTTTTCTTCTGTCAATACATCATTGATTGCGGATGTTTTCGCGGCCTTGATGCTTAATGCTCAGGAAAATGTTTACGTTGGTCTTTTTGGAGACAGATTGGTTTCTGTCGATATTAATCGTAAGAAAGGAATTTTCGATCATATTAAAACCACGAATAAGCTTGGGGAAACTTGTGGTGGAAGTACTGAAAATGGACTTTATCATTTCCTTAAAGATGTGATAAAGAATAAGAAGAATGTTGATAATTTCATTATCTTTTCCGATATGGTCATTGGAGACGGTCGATGCTGGGACGTTTCAAGTACTGAGAAGGATTTCCATGGGCTTTTCAAGGATTTCAAGAAAATTAATCCTAAATGCAATGTCATCAGTGTTGATTTAAAACAAACAGGGGGGACTACTGTATTTAACGGTAAGTATGGAGTCCATCAGGTATCGGGATGGTCAGACAAGATATTTGATGTAATGCAAGGACGTAGTGGTTATACGGAGATTATCGAAGAGATCGAAAAGATTGATCTTTGATAATTATAATTTAGGCGAAGACAGGGGAAACAGTTACTTCGTTATCTGGAAAAAAACACTGTTCCCAGTAATTCTTCGCCTAAACTTTTTAAAAAATAGGATAAAAAATGATTAAAATATTTAAGGATTGAATATCATGGTAGATAATGAAGTTTTGTTGCGTATTGCTGGAGAGAAGTTCTGTGATGGATGTATAGAATTTGAATTATACGGTGAAATAGAAGTTAAAGAAATCACTCCTGATAATTGCTGTAAATATTTGTGTAATACTGGTAAATGTCCATATGATAAAGAGATAGAGCAATTACTTAAAAATAAAACAAAATGAAAATGGTCGTCTAGTATCGCCAATAGTTGACATGTTCTTTACATTTTGATAACATAATTATGTTGATGATTTCTGGGATAGTTACACCTTCCTTCTATCCCAGATAGTCACGATCAAACAAAGCCGATACTGGTGGAGCTTTTGCTCATCTGCGGATGACGGAACCAGTATAAAAAAACGCTCTCTGAGTACGGTTCTCAGGGGAGATCGTGCTAGGGCTGGTGCCTCCCCTAAAGGAAAGAGGCACATTGATTTTTTAGAAAAGAAAGGGAAAAATGAGTAATAAAAAAACAGTGATTGTTATTCAAAACGAAAAAGAAGAGGCGATTTCTAGGAATGAAGCTGATTTTGCAGGGAAGCAATTGTTTATTGTGAAGGTAGGAAGCGAAGATAGGCCAGCAAGTAGGAAAGTCATCGAAGATATTTCATCTCAAATCAAGGAAGCTCTTGCTAGTGATGAGAAGACTTTTGTTATAGCATCTTCAATTGATATCAGTGTAGAGAAATATAGTATTTAATCTAGGCAGATTAACTAAAGCGGCCTTTAGCACCGCCTTGAAAGCGGCTGGACGTGTGAAAGCGTTGGGGATCGACACCTCAGTCTGCCTCCATTTTTTTAAGAAAGTTAAATATAATGACTATTTGGAAAAATATATTAAATGGTACGATTAGTTTTCTTATTTGTATTGTAATCATGAGTGTATTGCTTGGGTTCATCTTCTTGGCTCTATATATAGTAAGTATAACACCTACAAAAATTTTGGGGGGGATTTTCTTTTCTATGGCCTTGCTTGCTTTATGGGCGACCTGTGTCGCCATAGCATGGAAATAAAAATGGATCAAACATATTGATGTTTTGCAGGAAATAATGAAGAAAATATTATATGCCTCAAATCTACTTTAAATTATATAGGAGAATAAAAAAATGGAAATTAAAATGGGGGCATTGTGTCCAAAATTGTCAGAACAAATTCCGGGACTTGATGAAAAATATGACAAATTTGCAGATGCAATTACTCTGTTGACTATCCAAGGAATATTAACTGATTCTGAAACACATAAAGCAAGACAACGTTTGATTAAGAAAATGGTAAAAGATCCTACATATTAATATTTTAAGTGAAAGGAGATAAATATGGATCATTTTAATAAATTAAGTCCAGCAGAGCAAGAAAGATTGGTTCTGCTCATGGAAGAATCGGGGGAAGTTATTCAAATTTGTAGTAAAATCCTTAGGCATGGATATGAATCTTACCATCCAAAGGATCCGATGAAAACTTCCAATAGGATACTACTCTCCGAAGAAATTGGCCATATTATGCATGCTTGTGATAGGATGTATTCTTCTTCTGATATTAATGAAAATGATGTTAAATTTTCTAAGGAAAAGAAGGCAGAGAATATAATTCCATTTTTGCATCATAATTAAGATTAAAACAGTTTTGCGCGGCAGAGGTGTGGAGATGAATAGAATGTTTTGTAAAAAAACATGATCTATTCAAACGGAGACACACACAGCAATGGATAAGAGCTGACCTGAAAAACCACTTGTAATACCGACCGACTGAAAGACGCCCAGAATGCCAGTCGGGGCTATAGCTGGGACCGGAGAGAAAGGCGTCGTCTGCCTTATGAGGATAACAGGAGTAGCGACCTGTCTGCCGCGCAAAAATAAAAATTAGTTCTCATGAATGGTGCCTGTTAACCATGTGAGCAGGTTAAATGCTACCGCTGGGGGAAAGCAGCCATTTTAAATGAAGTTCTTGGTTAACTAGATAAAAAAGGGAAATTATTATGATTAAGCCTGTTTCTGAACAAGATAGTATATAGAAGGAGCATAGAGACACAATGTTCTATAAATCCTAAGATGGATTTGGGTCTAGCAGACTCAATAGCAAAAAATGAAGTAAAAAGAGCCATAGAATATTCTGAAATCTATACTGCGGCAATTGTCTTGTATGTTGAATTACTTAAAATCGATAGTAACGGATGGATAACGAAAGAAATTGCTGATATTGTTAATGCGAACGATAGACTTAAATGGGCAGTAGAAAAAGCGTCAGAACTTTATGCAGGAACAGCCTGTTCTCCATTTGGTGGTGGGTTTAAAAAGTTTTATGCAGATTTGGATGATGAAATTGAACAACTGAAAATATCGGGAAAATTTAAGGATATAGTGGGATTGGATTAAGATTCTTCGATAGACAGTCGAATAACTTAAATTGACATTATATCGCCAAGAATGTAGAATGTATGTAGATGGAACGAGAACGATTTGAAAGAACAAAGTTTGTGCCCCCGTAGCTCAAGGGATAGAGCAACTGCCTTCTGAATGATTGGGCCTTATTGAAGAAATTCAATAAGTGTAAGTGGTCAAATTCAGGGAAACCCTAACGTAAAGACGAGGGCAATCCTGAGCCAAGCTTAAGTATGTTTGATACTTTTGAAGGTGCAACGACTTGACGGCCACCACCTAAATTTTAATCGATATGGTGAAGAGAAAGTCTACGGAGTCAGGAAACTGACACAAACGAGAAGCAGTTTGTTGTAGGTTCGAGTCCTACCGGGGGTACCATATTTCGGTTCGCAAAGTGTAAAGCGGTATTGTATTGAATTTGATTCTGCAATAAACACAAGCTGTAAAAAGACACCGTGGGATTAATTCACCAGCAGGAGTAGTCTTACCGTGAGAATGCTCATATGAGCAAAAGAGTAAGGTAATGGGTTATAAACAAATACTAAAAATAAGGAATTAATTACACCAAAATAGTATAACCCATTACCTTATTGATGTTTTGCCCCGGTAGTTCAAATGGATCGAACGACTTCCTCCTAAGAAGTAGGTTACAGGTTCAAATCCTGTTCGGGGTACCAAAATTAGAAAGGTAAAGGAAATGATTGATAGAATAAGAAAAGATATGCTTCAGGCAAGGAAAAACAAAGACTACCGTCTATTAACTATCCTTTCTACTTTTGTATCAGAGGCAGAGAAGATAGGTAAGGACAACGGTAATCGAGCGTCTACAGATTCAGAAGTTATTTCTGTTTTGAAGAAATTCATTAATAACATTAATGAAAATATTAGAATTTCAAAAAATATAAATCAAGAAGAAAAAAAAGGGTATGAATTTGAAGTTTCTGTGTTAGAAAAATATCTGCCAAAGCAGCTATCGGACGAAAAACTACTGGAAGAAATAGATAATATCATTTCTCAGCTTGTTGATGTTAATCCAAAGATGATCGGGAAGGTCATGGCAGAACTCAAATCAAGGCATGGCGGCTTATATGATGGGAAGATAGCTTCGCAGTTAATTAAGGACAAGCTTTCCAATTAAAGGTGAAATAAAATGGTTATTGGATTTTGCCCAGATTGTGGAAAAGATCAGTCTCTTGATATTTTGCAGAAAAAAGAATCAGTTACTGTGCGTGATGAAAGATATTTTGTATTGGCAAGATATCATAAATGTACGATTTGTGGAGCAGAATTTTACGATGAAACGGATATGATAGATCCAAGAACAGAAGCATATTATTTTTATAAACAAAAACATGGTATGGTGTGTTCTGATGAATTAAAGAAGTATCGAGAGAGATACAATTTATCTATTATAGATTTTTCCAATCTACTAGGCATGAATGAAGGTGATTTGCAAAGATATGAAAATGGAGCTTTGCATACGATGACAGAAGATAAATTATTTAAGTTTGTTGTCAGGGGAGACAATCTATCTTTATTGGTTAATATGCATGAATCGGACAATTTCAAATTATATATCCGTGGTAAGATAGAAGATAGGTAGGTTCAATATGAAGAAGAAGAGGAAAATGAAAAGCGATAAAAAAATTTTAGATAATATTAATAAATTTATTGAAGGGAATAAGTTTATTAATGATACTAAATATCATAAGAATAATGTGAGATTGGTAGCTCATTTTGAGAGTGATATTTCCCGTAATGGAATTTGTACATTTTGTCTTGGCGATTCTCCTCTGAACTCTCTTTATAATAAGAGAAAAGGTAAATTGTTTAGTATAGAAGCAGCAATATCTTATCAATTTTGTGATTCTTGTTTGATGAAGATGAAAGAGATTATTGGATGCGATCCGTACGCGAGAACGGAATGGTGTCCGTGAATATGCAACCCGTTGTGGCCGCAAGCTGCAACAAATGGCGCATGGCCTTCGGGTCCAATTGGCACCAGAAGTGAGCTATACTAGTTAAATGCATTTCTGAGGGTGGGATTGCGCCTAACCTAAAAATTTTGAAAAGAGGAAGGGTACTCAAATTGGTAAAGAGGGCAGTTTGCTAAACTGTTAGGCTGACTAATACTCAGTGCGTGGGTTCGAACCCCACTCCTTCCTCCATATTATAAAGGTGTAATAATGATAAAAGAAATAGATGGAAATATTTTAGATTGTGACTCTCAGTATATAGCACATCAATGCAATTGTAAAAGTGTCGGTCAAGCTGCTGGTTTAGCTGAATCAATTTTTAATAAATATCCAGAAACAAATATTTATAAAGAAAATATAGATAGGAAAACTGGAGAAATAATTGTTATCGGGAAAGTAATAAACATGCTTTCTCAGTGTTATCCCGGAAAACCATCAAGCTGGGGTGATATAGATAATAGAGACGCAAGATTAAGATATTTCAGAGAATGCCTTGATAGGATATCTAAAATTGATGGGATTAAATCTTTGGCATTCCCTTATAAGATTGGGTGTGGTTTAGCTGGTGGAGACTGGGTAGAATATAAAAAAGAAATTGAAAATTTTTCTGAAGAGAATAAAAGTATAGAGGTTTCCATTGTAAAATTATGAATAATAAAGTTTTTTTGACTGTAGAGATATACTGTGATCTTAGGCAGGAAGAGAAAGATTGATGTATCATGAGCGTATGTGCCGATGAAGTTAAGTCTTTGTTTAAAGAATTGATGAAATATTCAATTGCTGGGTTGATGCTTTTCCTTCTTTCTATTCCTTTTAAAGGGTATTTTTTGGGAGAGACATTAATTTTTATTTCCATTTTTATGTTTATTATGTCAGCAATAGACTTAATGTTTATCACTATTGTTATGTATTTTTATAGTAATTCAGGTGAAAAAATTTCGAGTTTACTTAATAAATCGGTTTCTCCAAAAGAGAGTTTTTGGATAGTATTTTACTCGTCAGTTTTTTTTGTTATGCTTTTAATATATTTAGTTAAATGGGGATAGTATTTTATGATTTTTAGAAAAGGAACATTGGATGGATATATTTTTTCAAAAGTCTGTAATTATAATGAATATAAAATTAAAAGAGAAGAAATAGAAGGGAAGAATATAATTGATATTGGTGGACATATTGGTAGTTTTTCATGGCTTTGTTTAAAGAATAAAGTTAAAAAAATAACTGTTTTTGAACCTGATAATGAAAATTTTAATATTCTAAAAGAAAATTTAAAATGTTTTAATGAAAATGATTACGATATATATAAAGAGGCGATTTGGCGTTCTGATATCGTTGAAGATAATGATTTGAAATATTCTGGATATTACGAAAACACTGGAGGAGGAAATGTTTTTTTTGGAAAACAGATTTTAGATGATCTCTCTTTATCGATAAAAATACAATATCGATCTTTAGATGATATTTTGAAAGAGCATGAAGTCATTGACCTTTTGAAGATAGATTGTGAATTTTCTGAGTTTCCTATTATATTGACGAGTAAGGATATTTTTAAAGTTAAAAAAATAATAGGCGAATTTCATGAAATTGGGGGTAAATTTAATAATGAACTTTTTATTCCAAAACACGCTGTTGTCTCTGGTTACGATATTTTTACTATTAATGAGTTAAAAGATATTTTTGAGAAAAATAATTTTAAATTTAAGTATTTAAGAAATGATCATTTTAAACATTTAGGAATTTTTTGGGCAGAAAAAAAGGAATAATATATGATTAAATCCCAAGGAGTGGATAGTGAATATTAGGAAGATTGATAAATTATTTATTTATGAAGAAAAAGAAGAAATAGAAAATAATAAAGAAGGAAATATTTTATTTAATTATAATTGTTCTGATAGAGAAATATTCCATTCTCATGGGTTCTCTTTACAACATTCTGCAACAAGAGAAAATGTTTTTGCAAAACCTTATTATAATTTTCAAAATGTTTCCCCAGTGACTGATTATATTGAAAGGAAATCTTGGGAATATCCTTTATCCTTTATCGGTCAAGGTTGTTGGAATGGAACGGTAAGAAGATTTTTTTTAAATAAATTAGTAGGAATGATGTTTAGTAAAGGATACAATAATTTCCCTGATTGGAAAATTAAAATAATGAAAAAACATTTTTTCGAGCTTAAAGAGGAAGATAGATTGATTAATAATGACAAATTGAAATATGAAGAAACAATGATTAATTCTAAATTTACTTTATGCCCTAGAGGGTATGGTCTTACTTCCGTTAGATTCTTTGAAGCTTTATCAGTAAATTCAATTCCTGTATATATTGGAGATAAAGAAGCTAAACTCCCTTTAGATTGGATTATAGATTGGGATAAAGCTATTTTTAGGATAAATGTAGAAGAAATAATTGATGGTTCTTTTTGGGATAAAATTAATAATATATTATCACTGTCTATAAATGAAACCAATAAAAGAAGACGATATATTTATGAAATATATTGGAAATATTTTTGCCCTAATAATGAATCTGTCCATGATAATCTTGTTGAAGAAAGAATAAAAGAATTATTCAAATAATAGGGGATGACAGAATGAATATAGTGGATACGATAATCAGTTTTGGTTTTTTGTTGGTTTTTGGAATGGTTATATTCCATATTTTGGATAAGATAGCCAATGCTATACTTAGAACAAGGAAATAAAAATGAGAGAAAAGATTGAGATCATAAGCACTGAGAAATTAACAAACAATAAGTGGTTGAATTTATTCTCCCGTAAATATATAGACACTCGTGGGGAAGAAAAGGAATGGATTTTTTCTTCAAGAAAAGAGTATCCAGAAAGGGATAAAGACAAAGTAGACGCAGTAATCATTGTTCCTATGATTATCAATTATGATACCAAGAAAACAAATATTGTTGTGACTTCAGAATATAGGGTAACTATCGATGGTTACGAATTAGGGTTCCCAGCAGGATTGATAGATGAGGGAGAAGACATAGAAGCTGCCGCAGCAAGAGAACTTTTTGAAGAGACTGGTTTAGAAATAGACGATATTGTATCTATTAGTCCTCCCATTTATTCGGCTATTGGGATGACTGATGAAAAGACCGTGATAGTTTATGCCTATTGTAGTGGAAATATTGATACATCAAAAAATGAAGGTTCTGAAGATATTAACGCATTTACTTTAGATAGGGAAGAAGTTTCTTCATTATTAAACCCTAGTGATATTATGGCTAGTTTAATTGGTGGTAATATTAATTTTGGAGCAAAGGCATGGATAATTTTAAAAATGTTTGCTGATACTGGAGAAGTCATATGATTGGCGTAAAAATTGAATTGACATACAGATATGCTTGATAGTATATTTAGATATAAATCTAATACAATGATTTAATAATAGAATAGAAGAAAGGTTTTCAAATGAGTGAAATTTCAGAAAAATGGTTTCCTGTGATAATTGAGATTAAGCCAGTATTCATTGACAAAAATGGAGATGTCGTTGTGGGTAGTGGTTGCGAAATTCCCGGATCGATTCCTACGAGGGAAGAGATGATTGATGCAATCGCTAAAGTAAAGAATATTGTTCCAGAAGGATATGAGATTCCTAGTCCAAAAGAGTTTTGTAATTTCGTTTTTCAACATATGACTCATTCAAATGAGAATATATCTGTTGACGTTGGGCCTAAATGGGAGTCATTCTCTGATAAAGAAATTGAAGAAGTAATCGATAATTTGGACGACGAATGTGAATGTGGTGGGAAATGTGACGGTGAATGTAATTGTCATTGCGATGACGACGAAGACTTTGACGACGATGATGACGATGACGACGAAGACTTTGACGACGATGATGACGATGACGACGAAGACTTTGACGACGATGATGACGATGACGAAGACGATGACGATGATGACGATGACGAAGACGATGACGATGATGATGACGATGATGATAATGACGAAGACGATGACGATGACGATGACGATGACGATGACGATGACGACGATCTTGATATCAAGAAAATAGAAGAAGTATTGTCTGAGAATTAGTATTTGGTTAAAAGCTAATGGAAAAAAAAGATAGAATCAGAAAAAGCAAATTTTTATCATTTATTTTGAGGCATAGTCCAGAATATATTGGTATAGAATTAGGTTTAGAGGGATGGGTAGATATAGATACACTTTTAGAAAAGTGTTCTGTAGTCATTAATATCACAAGAGAAGAACTAGAAGAAATAGTATTCTCTTGTGATAAGCAGAGGTTTTCAATCAAAGACAGAATGATTAGAGCCAATCAAGGCCATTCTACAGAAGTTGATATGAGATTTAAGCCTTTGATTCCTCCAGACGAATTATATCATGGTACTTCCGAGACAAAAACGAAATTGATATATCAAAAAGGTATTCTTAGAATGAACAGACAGTATGTTCATTTGTCGGTAGATGAAGAAACCGCTAAAAAAGTAGGGAAAAGGCATGGATACCCATGTATTTTGGTGGTAGATTCAGAGAAGATGTATAAAGATGGTTTTAGATTTTATTTAAGTGAAAATGAAGTTTGGATGACAGAGTATGTTCCTGTTTATTGTATAAAAAAAACTTTGTTGATATAATTGGATTTTGATATTATGCCTAATAAAAGGATTCTTAAAAAAAGATTAAAGAGAGGGTTTTGCCCTTTTTGTTTAGCTAAAGATGGGGCCGCTGGGTTCTCTGATGATTATAAGAGTTACAATTTTATTAATTGTTTTCATTGTAGGACTATTTCTTCTCTTTCTGGTAAATGGATTACTAAAAAATTATCTTTTGACAAATTTGAAGAAAGACCGAATAAAGATAGTAGTGTCCAAGAAGTTCTTGAATGGATAAAAAAAAGGGGAGAAAAAATAGAAGGAAGTCGAGATGCTTTTGAGGTTATAAAAGAAATTAGAGAAAAAAATGAAAAGTAATATTGTATATAAAATAGTTGAGATTGATAAAAATAATAATTTAAAGACATTGTTCCATGGGATAGAAGGTTCTAGGATACTAGAGATAAATAAATGGTATGATGCAGACATTAAGATGGTATCTGATAATGGGACGGAATATTTGTCTGGATTTCATGTTTTATTGACGAAGGAAGAGACCGAAAAATATCTTTCTAGGTTCAAAAACAATCGTGAATTAAAAATAGTTACTTGCCATTATTGTGGAATAAGAAAAAAAGAGCATAGTCCTCACAACGTTTATCTTGTAGATAGAATTAAAATTTTAAGTATTATGGATATTTGAGTAATGGTAATTAAAAGTAAGAAAGAAAAGGTTGAGGAATTAATTGTCAATATAGTGGAGAAAGATGTTCATTATACTGATGATGGCAAGAGATTTGTTGACATCAATAAAGCAAAAGAACATCAAAATGAATTAGAAGAAAAAATAGAACAAGCAAAAGAAAAAGAAAGAATATTTATTAAATTAAAATGTGTTGATCTTTTTAACACAAAAATTATCGATGCTATATTTGATAATTCTGATGTTATAACTAAGGCTTTTTTTGTTAAAAAAAGTGTGATTAAAGAAAAAGACAGAGAAGACATTTATAAATTCATTAAATATTATATCCCAATCCATCATAGTCGAGTAGATGGAATGATCAATACAATAATGAATAATAAAAGTAATTCTATGATTATAGCTTATTCCTTTGATGATTATAACTATGATCGTGCTTATAAAGAATCGTTTCAAATTATGGACATTTCAGAAGCAAAAGGAATATGCGAAAATTTCATAGCGACTATTGATAGGATGGATAAAAGTGATGAATAATACAATATCTTATGAAGAATTACAGAATAATAGTGGCAAAGGTATTGTTGATATTTCGCTTTATGAATATATAAACAAATATATTGAAGAACTAAATAAAGAATATAATAATAAAATAAATTTGCTTGATGATGAGATTCAAAAATGGCAATCTGAAAGTCACCCTTTTGTAGGAGGATGTGGTGATCCCGGAGATTTGACCCCGGAAAAAGTCAGGGATTTAATAGATAAAGAATTATCTGAAAAAGATAAAATGGAAGAGTATATTAAATTAACTTCAATGGAAGTTTTTTCATTGAATAAGAAATATAAGAAATTAATAAAACTTTTGCCAGATGAGAATAAATTAGAATTGTTATCAAAATGGTTTGATAAAATATATGAGAATGACGATAATCCAGAGGTTCAAATCGATCTTCTTAAATGGGCAAAAAATATTAGGGAGATAAAAGATTCTATATGACAGAGAAGGTAAAATTTACTGACCAAAAACCTCATAAAGCAACAGAAGAGGATATAAAACTTCCTTGGGGTGGAGCGAGGAATGGAGAGAGATTCCGTTGTTATCTATGTGGTCATAAGTTTGAGGTTGGAGATACATATAGATGGGTATATTGTGATGAAAAGTGGCCTAATTTCTTCACTTGTAATAATTGTGATGGCGATGATGTTTTAGAACGATTTAAGAAGCATGCCGAAGATGGCATAAAAAAATATTGGTGGATGAGAGGGGAATAAAATAGTGAAAAAAATTTATAATGTATTTATTATTTTTCTTTGTTTTTTTGTATTTTCTGTGGCAGCAGGAGAAAAAACAAATGTGAAATTGGTGCGTGAAAATTTTATATTTAGATATCCTATTATTAAAATTAATCGTATATATGATGGAGATACATTCTGGGCCGACATTGATATGGGATTTAACATTGTAATGAGCAATGAGAAGATCAGAGTTGTTGGTTGTGATGCTTATGAATTGAATGACGATAAGGGTCCTGAAGCGAAGTTGTTTACCGAAATATTTCTTTCTACTGGGACCTTAACTTTAGTAACACAAGGGAATAGGGATAGCTTTGGAAGAATATTAGCTACAGTGGAAAAGAACGGAAAATATCTCGATGATTCTTTGACAGAAGCTAATTTGGTCACTGGAAGGTTTAGAGATACTGATATAATAAAATAAATTAATGGCAGGATAGTGTAATATGGTTGCACTGAAGTCTCATAAGCTTCCAGTAAGGATTCGAATTCCTTTCCTGCCACCATTTTGGAGAGAACATGATAAGAGTAGAGTGGAGAGCAGAGGATAGTCGAGGATATACGTATGTAAATAAAATTGAAGATATATACGAAAGTGTTCCGTCATCGACTATAACGTCAGTAGATGGAAGAAAAGTAGATCAGATATGCAGTGGGTGTGGCAAGGTAATTTTTTGTATGGATATTTATTATAATATTTTGAGATTAAATTTTTGTAATGATTGCAAGGAAGAGATAGAAAAGGGACAATGGACAGTTGGTGGGTTTCATGGGGCCGAAAGGATATCGACGTAAACAAGAGGGATGAGATTGCAAGTCGAGAATGAGCAGACATCTCGTTAAACTGCTGTTCAAAAAATGAGTTGACGAACCAGTCTTACTCGCCGCTTAATTAGTGGCTGTGAAACTCACAAGGTAGCTCTAGTAGTGAGGATTAGCATCGAATACAGGGTCCCAATGAAGGTGAGGGGGAATATCCTTTTGACTAATTGCAGAAAGTTGTAATTGACTAATCTTGAGAATAGAACTTGATCGGGAACGTCTCCTTCCTAGGTAGTATTGGAGACTAAGCTTGTAGAGATTTTAAACTGATTATTTGCGGACCAGAGTTCAATTCTCTGCGGCTCCATTTAATTGTGACAGATGACATAAGATCATCTTCTGAAAAAAAGAGAGAGAGAAAAAAAATGGTAAGAGAGGCAAAGAAAAGGAAGCAGACAAAAAAAAATATTGGTAAATTAAAAACGCCACATTCTAATTTTATCAATTCTAAGAAGAATCCGATGATCGTCACCGAAGACATCATGTCGAAAAAGGGAACGAAAGTAAAAGCAGACGGTTTTCTTTCGATAAAGATAGAAGAAGGGAAAAGAGCATGGGCTAGGATTGGATAACATTTATTCAATAGTTTAAAATCTAAGGGCGGCTCTAGTAGCTGCCCTTTTTTGTTATAAGGAGAATTTAAAATGAAAGAGAAATATACATTTCCAGTTGTTCAGAAAATATTAAAGAAATTCAAATTTAAAAATTTGGAAGCAAGAAAAGAGATGAAAGAGGCGATTGAACTTCTTTATGCCAGTTATTCTGGTGAAGAGGATCATTTGCATGAAATTGTATCAAAAATAAGACATGCTTCTTTGATAGAAGAAGGAATTGAAGAGTGATATTTTGTTATCGCCACTTAGGGACTTTATGGTATATTACTAGAGAGGTGCATAATCATGAGATCAAAACAAGTTATTGTTATGAGGACGAAATATCCTGATGGTAAAGGCGGGGTAAAGACAGTCAGGAAAGGGAAAATGATTGCCCAAGGGAGTCATGCTTCGATGTTGTTCCTTGTACATCGAGTTAAACCAATCATCCCTATGCCTACTGGTGAATTAGAATTTTTTTCACCAGAAATAAAAAGTGGTTTATTTGTTAGTGAAAATAAACATTTTTATACTGAGCCAATGATGGATTGGTTGATGAATAAAATAACGAAAATATGTCTTTCCGTTGAAACAGAGGAGGAGTTAGACGAGATATATGAATCAGCAAAAAGTAGAGAGCTTGAAGTGAATATGGTGACTGATGCTGGAGACACGGAGTTTAATGGCGTTCCTACAAAGACTTGTTTGGCAATTGGGCCTAATTGGGAAGAAGATATTGATCCTGTAACTGGACATTTAAAATTATATTAAAGGATTTGAGACATGAAGACAAAACTGATCTTAGAAGTTGAAGTGGATACCGATGAAAGCGGTTGGATTTGGGATTCTCTTGGCGGTTCAAAGAAGATTAATGGAGTTTTGGTAGAGAAGATTTCCATGAATAAAAATCAGGAATTTAATAAAGTAGAATATTGGAAGTACATTGACATGCAGGAAGAAGGATATAAGGTATAAAATATGTATGCTCATAGAGATAATAAAATAAAAGCTATCTTGAAGATATTATTGATGTTTCCAATATTATTTGCTATTACACCTTTTGTCTTTTTGATTTGTTTTATTTTTAACCCATGCATTTGTGAGGCAATAAGTGAGTCATTTTTTTCTGCATCTCACGAATGTTATAATATTTTTTTACAATTATTTAATTATATGAGAGTGAATGTTTTTGATAAAGAGGATTGGTATTGATGAATATTAATGTCGAGATAAAAGTTTTGGATAGTGCAAAAGATCTACCTTTGCCTTGTTATCAGACGAATGGTAGTGCAGGAATGGATATTATGAGTGTAGAGGACATTATACTGATGCCTTCTAGTGCAGAAGGAAATTTTTGTATGGTATCTACTGGAATCTGTGTTGGTATTCCTAAGGGATATGAAGGGCAAATAAGACCAAGAAGTGGATTGGCATGCAAGATCGGAGTTAGTGTAATAAATTCTCCCGGAACAATAGATAGCGATTATACTGGAGAAATAAAAGTTGGTCTAATAAATCATTCTCACAATCGAATAAAAATAAAACGAGGAGAAAGAATTGCCCAAATCGTTTTTTCTCCTGTTGCCTATGCTAATTTAGTTATGGTTGATGATTTGAAGAAAACAGAACGTGGTGAAAATGGATTTGGTTCTACAGGAAAAATATAGTCCTATGTCTGTGGATAATTTCTATACTATCGAATATAATCCTGAACTTATAGATTCATACGTTAATAAAATAATGAATTTAAATAAATATGATTATCCAGTCGTAAATGAATATGGAGATAAAAGATGGTACAATGAAAATGGAGAACTGCATAGACTTGATGGACCAGCATTAATTTATAGGAATGGAACTCAAATATATTATCAAAATGGATTATTGCATAGACTTGATGGTTCAGCA
>Ga0209016_1001453_pt1 | contig 18911 bp, 14 predicted proteins | sample EPASupsiteSAE305_FD_187265 | JGI IMG/M metagenome (GOLD analysis project Ga0209016, IMG submission 187265) | Bioremediated contaminated groundwater microbial communities from EPA Superfund site, New Mexico - SAE3-05 (SPAdes) (version 2) | ecosystem: Environmental > Aquatic > Deep subsurface >...
ACTCATCAACCCCCAGCTCGGCTGCCAGCCGCATCTGATCCTTACGTCCCCGCCCCTTGATGGCAGGCAATCGCTCCCGATTTACCCAGCCCTCCGCCTCCGGAATGGTCACCTTCATATACTTTGCTGAAAGCGGGCGCAGCAGCAGGCCGGCTATACCGCAATCCCGCTCAATCAGTTGCAGGGTATCCTGGCGCTGGCTCATGGGGCGCTGCCCCACCACCTCACCGGTGATCACGAAGTCAGCCTGCAACTCCTGCAGCAGGGCACCGGCACAGCGCAGCATAAAGGTCTTGCAATCAATACAAGGATTGAGGGCGCTGCCGTAACCATGGCGGGGATGCCGCAGCATCTCAATAAACTCAGCCCCCAAAGGAATGGAACGAAACGGGATATCATAACGCCGGGCATATTGCGCTGCCACCGGCTCACCATCAAGGATCGGAGAACAACCAAAAAAGGGCGAAGTAAAGTTGATGGCCAGCACATCAACCCCCTGCTGTTGGATCACCTTCACCGCCAGGATTGAATCAAGACCACCGGAAAATAATGCTAAGGCACGACGCGACATCTGAGGAAAACTCCTTGGTTTAATTACTACTGTTACGGGGCAGCATCTGTAGCACAACCGCACTGTCTTCCGCAATGATTGACTCACCACCGTATCAGGTTACAATAGCACCAATTCATCAGCAGCAGAAGGGAGCCCTATGCCGATCAATGTCAGGGAAGGCACGCTGGGTGCCATCCTCTATAACTCACGCATCATCAGTGAAGCCGACATCACTGCCGCACTTGAAGAGCAGCAACGTAGCGGCTGCCGCTTTGGTGAGGCCCTGGTCATTCTGGGTATCGTCACTCAGGAGGATATTGACTGGGCATTATCCAATCAGCTGGATATTCCTTATATCCGGCTCAAACGCCAGATGATTGACCCGGATGCTCTCACACTGATTCCTGCAAACATCTGCAGAACACACCAACTGATACCGCTGATAAAAGCAGGAGATGAGCTATCTATTGCCATTGCGGACCCACTCAATAAAGAGGCTGTGGCCGCTGCTGCCGAGGCGTCAGGTTGCCGGATCAACCTCTCCGTTGCCCTGGCCCGTGAAATTTACGAGATACTTGACCAGTGCTACGGCCTGAGCAAAGAAGAACAACTTGGTTTTAGCTCAGGTCAGTTTACTGCCGAACAGATCTCCTCCATTAACTCAGATCTCAGCGGACAACAGCTGCTGAACAATCTGCTTGCTTACAGCATTCAGCACCAGTTGAACTCCTGTTCTTTTATGCCTTTGGATACGGCAATTGCCATCACCGCCCGCAGTGGCGCAAACAGCCATGAGTTGGGGATGCTTGCAGCTGATCACTATGCAACTGTCTGCAGCCTGATCCGTAAAGCGGCTACACTACCGTTCTCCAGTGAACCCTCACTGAGCGGTTGCATCAGCTTTCTCCATCATGAACGGGAACTCTGTTTTCAGGTGCTGTTGATGCCTGGCAGACAGGGAGACTACATCACTATCCGTCGCCACATTACTGCCAACATCCCTCACACACTGTCCCGGTTACAACTGTCGTCATTCCAGAGAGAGCAATTTACCCGCCTCACAACAGTTCGCCACGGCCTGATTCTATTTGCATCCCGCTCGTTGCAGGAACGTTGTCGTTTTATGGATCTGCTACTGGAGGAGCTTGATACCACCGGCAGGTCTGTGCTGATTCTTGGCAATGAGCCGGGGAGAATGCTCAAACAGTTCCCCCGTATCCCGCTACCAGAATCAGAGGCGAGCCGGGGACGGCTGATTATGGACAGCCTTGAGCATGGTCCGGATATCCTGGTAATTGAAGACGGCACCGCTCTGGAGCCATTTACCGCTGCAGCACGGGCTGCCATGCGGGGCAAACTGGTGCTGGTGGGCATGGATATCCGCGGCACCCGCAACCTGTGCGACCATCTGATCCGCTTTCGTCAGCGCAACGCCTTTTTGACTCCGTTTCTTTCCGGCATTGTATCATTCAAAGGGATCCAGCTGCTCTGTCCCTCCTGCAGGCAGACCGCCACCCTGCCGCAACAGGAACTGCTCGGTCTTCAGATGCAGCCACCACCTGCAGAACTGTATCATGCAACAGGCTGTCCGCACTGCAATTTTACCGGAGTCGGCGATCGGATTTTCCTGACCAACTGCATCTGCTTTGACCGTGAATTGCATTCACGTTTTGATGCCGCTTCTGACGGAAGCAGCTTCATCGCCGGACTGAATGCCGATGGTTATCGTGGAATAAAGGCAGAGGGAGAGGCTTTGTTGAAGGCGGGAGCGGTATCCCCGGAAGAGTTTATTGCTGCTGTAATTCAATAATACGCAAATTATGCACTTTCAGATCAAGGATGAAATCAAGGCGGCAAGGAGGAGGCGACGCAGGCGTACAGAACAGTACGTTGAGGAGCCGACGACGAAGCCAACGAAGATAGCGCCTTGATCTGAAAGTGCATGGAGACAAACTACCATGGCTAAAATAGATGCACTGTTCAAAATGATGAAGGAACAAGGGGCCTCAGACCTGCATCTCTCATCCGGCAATCCTCCTATCTTCCGTCAGCATGGCGAGATGGTCCGGCTGCAGTTCAAGGCGATGTCCCATGAGGAACTTATACCGATCCTGTACGAGATCCTGAACGATGAGCAGAAGGCCCAGTTTGAAACCACCAACGACCTGGACTTTGCCTACGCGGTACCTGATCTGGCCCGTTTCCGTGGTAACATCATGATGACCCACCGTGGCGTGGCAGCGGTCTTCAGGATCATCCCGGCCAAGATCCTATCCGCAGAGCAGCTCAATCTGCCGGAAGGTGTGCGGCGGATGACCAACTTCAAAAAAGGGCTGGTTCTGGTAACCGGTCCCACCGGATCAGGCAAATCAACCACTCTGGCAGCCCTGATCGATCTGATCAACGCCACCCGCAAGGAACATATCCTGACCCTGGAAGATCCGCTGGAGTTTATCCATGAAAACAAGCAGTCACTGCTGAACCAACGCCAGATCGGGGCACACACCAACTCGTTCGCCTCGGCACTACGGGCTGCCCTACGGGAAGACCCGGACATCATCCTGGTGGGTGAAATGCGGGATCTGGAGACGATCCAGCTGGCCATGAGCGCGGCAGAAACCGGCCACCTGGTCTTCGGCACCCTGCACACCAATACGGCTGCCAAGACCATTGACCGGATCATTGATGTCTTCCCCAAGGAGTCACAGGATCAGGTTCGCACCATGCTGTCGGAATCCCTCAAAGGGGTGGTCTGCCAGCAACTGCTCAAAACCGCCGATGGTCACGGACGGGTGGCTGCCCTGGAGATCATGCTGGGCACCCCTGCTATTTCAAACCTGATCCGCGAAGGCAAGACCTTCCAGATCCCCTCCATCATCCAGACCGCCAAGAAAGACGGCATGCAGCTGATGGACCAGCATCTGCTGGATCTGCTCAAGACCAAACAGGTCACACCGGAAGAGGCCCACAAATGCGCCATAGACAAGAAGCAGTTTGAACAATACCTGCCGCAGACACCCCAGGCATAATCAACATTCAGACATGAAAACGCCCCACCGAAAACTCCGGCGGGGCAACAGACAAAGCTACCTCAAGAAGCGAGGATTTTTTCGTTTTGGGTGAGGCAATTGAGCAATGACGCGGAGGCGTACAAAACCGTACGCCGCACAAGTCATTGTGATGATTGACGCAGCCAAGGCGGAAAAGGACCGCTTCTCCGTCTACATTTCCACCCTTGTTACGACACCCTGTAACTTTGCCGCCGGCAGCTTGTTAAACTGCACAAAGTTGGGGGTCAGCTTCTTAATCACAGCAAAGAACTTCCAGATCGGGTTCGTAGTAGTGATATCCTCAATGCCGTAGAAAATGACCTTTTCTGTTATCCCGTGTGCTCGGATAATCTTTTCAATATCAATCAGTTCCATATAACCTGCCTGGATCTCAAATCCCTCCAACCCCGGCCCCATCTCCTTGGTATGCACGCTTTCAACCCCGAACGGCTCATCGGTCCGCAAGATGGAGATCAATACGTTGCGCTCATAGATGATATTGCTGCGGATCACACAATGCACCAGATAGGGCGGAATCACGTCCAGCCCACGCACAAAGAACAGACCGGTGCCGGGAATATTACGCCCTTTGCCGAAGATCTGTTCGTAGGAGATCATGAAAGTCTCCAGATCCAACGGTTTGAGGGCATGATAGAGCGCCTTCTGTCCTCTGGTCCAGACCATGATGGTAATAAACGGAATCGAGGCCAGAATGATCGACCAATAGGCGCCGTGGGGGATCTTGGAAAAGGTGGAGGTAAAATAGATCAGGTCAATGACCCCCACCACCGCAACAATCGGCACCTTCCACTTTTTCATGGTGTGGGAATAGACCATCATCATCATAATGGCGGTAATGGTCATGGAGCCGGTCACGGCCATACCATAGGCAGCAGCCAGATTTTCTGACTTCTGGAAAAAGAACATCACAAAGATCACGGCGGTCATCAGGGTCCAGTTGACCGCCCCGATATAGATCTGGGACTGGATATGGGTGGAGGTGTAATCCACCTTCATCAGTGGCATCAGCCGGGTGGTGATCCCCTGGTAAACGATGGAAAACACGCCGCTGATAATCGCCTGGGAGGCGATAATGGTGGCCATGATGGTCAGCAGCAGAAACGGGATATAGAGCAGCGGTGCCTGATGGTTGATCATGGCGAACAGGATGTTTTTGGTCTGGCCGCTGCTCAGAATAAAGGCCCCCTGGCCCAGGTAGTTCAGATAGAGGGCAAAAAAGACAAAGTACCAGGCCCGCACAATCGGCTTACGCCCCAGATGCCCCATATCGGCGTAGAGCGCCTCGCCGCCGGTGGCACAGAGGATTACCTCCGACAACACAATGTAGCCGGCAAAGCCGTTCTGGTGAAAGAACTCAAAGGCGTAATAGGGGCTGATCGCCTTGATGATGCCGGGCATACCAGCGATTGAGGCCAAGCCGGAGACCATCAGGGCGCCAAAATAGAGGGCCATGATCGGCCCAAAGATCCCGGCCACCTTATCGGTACCGCGAGACTGGAAAAAGAACAGGGTAAAGGCGATCAGGGCGGCAATAAGCACCAGCAGTGACTGTTTCATACCGGCCAGAGAAGGAATCAGCAGCAGACCTTCCACAGCGGAGAGGATCGAGATGGCCGGGGTAATCACGCCATCCCCCAGCAGCAGCGAGACCCCCAGAAAGGAGAGGAACCCGGCAAAGGCCAAAAGCCGCCCCTGCTTGAGCATCTTGATCAGGATCTCCCGCAGAACGATCTCGCCCCCCTGGCCTTTACGCCCCAGGGCCATGGCCAGCCAGGCATACTCCACCGTCACCAGGATGGTCATGGTCCAGAACACCAACGACAGGATGCCGTAGACATTGGCCTCGGTCGGCTTGGTCAGGGCAAAGACAATGGTCAGGGTATAGATCGGGCTGGTGCCGATATCACCGAACACCAGCCCAAGGGCCTTAATGATACCGCCCCAGAAGGAATCTTCATGTTTGTGGGTCATACGGTTCCTTTTTTATCTTCTGATCCTGCTCTAAATAACATCAAATGCTTATTGCCTGCGAAAAGCATGTGATCCGGGCTGGACAATCCCATATGAAATGCCCTCATCAACCAAAACTTCTAAAAATTTGTTTTCCGCCACCCGCTCATATCTTCACCCGCTGCAACATCTCAATAGCGCTGACATCCATTTTCGAGAAGGCAAACCATTTCTTGCCCAGGTCTTTCAGCGATGCGCCAATGTGGTAGATGTCATCGTCGATAATGAGAAAACGGTCGTGTGATAATCTGAAGGTTTGCACGTCAATGGCGGGGTATTGCCGGTTGAATTTTTCAATATCCAGAGCCAATTCCTTACTGATACTCCTCGTCAGGATCTGAGTGCAAACCTGCTCTCCCCGCTTGGATAACAGAGTCAAGACGCTTTCATCCACGTAGTTGTCGATAAGAATAATCCGTTGCCTGGCAGAACGGACCAGGCCGCAGACAAAGGCGTAGGCATCGAAGATTTGGCCATCGTAGAAAATGCCCTGTTTGGGTTTGATCGATTTGTCTTCGAGGGCGTTGAACAGCTGCTCAAATTTTTCATCGGCCTTGAGCTCATGCAGTAGCTGACGTTTCTCGATGCTCTCCAGTCGCATAAAGAGGTTAGCGTTGTCGGCCAGAAACTGCCGCATCTTTACGAAGGCTCGCATAATAGCGATGTTGATTTCAACGGCTCGCGTACTGTTCAATACCCCGGATATTCCGGCAACGCCTTGTTCGGTAAAAACATAAGGTAGAGTGCCGCCGAGATGTCTTCTGGATGGTATCGCATTTTGCGATACCATATAATCAACCTCGTCCTCGGAGATCTGAAACATGAAATCTTCCGGAAATCGATTGCTGTTACGCTTGACCTGTTCGCGAAGGCGTATGGGTTTCACACCGTAAAGTTCCGCCAGATCCCGGTCCAACATTACCTGAATTCCACGGATGGTGTAGATATGCCTTTCAATATTTAACACCTGCACCAATTCGCTCATACCATCACCTTTTCCAAAATAAAAACAGAGAGCAACATCTCTGTCGCTCTCTGTCTGTATACCCCAAGATATTTGATTTGACCAGCCTGCTACATCTCCACCCTCGTTACCACCCCCTGCAGCCTGCTGGCAGGCAGCTTGTTAAACTGCACAAAATTGGGGGTCTGGCGCTTGATGGTGGCAAACAGCTTCCAGATCGGATTGGAAGTACTGATATCCTCCACCCCGTAGAAAATCACCTTTTCCTTAACCCCGTTTTCCTGCAGCAGCGCCTCAAGCTCCAGATGTTCCATATACCCGGCGTGGATTTCAAAGGCGTCCAGCCCGCTTGCCAGACCGGTGGTCAGTTTCGTTTCCAGGCCAAACGGCTCATCAGTCCGCACAATTGAGATAAACACATTACGTTCATAAATGATGTTGCTGCGGATAATGCAGTGCACCACATAGGGTGGCACCACGTTGTACTCCTTGACAAAGAACAGGCCGGTGCCGGGGATGTTCCTGCCCTTGGCGTAGATCTGGTTATAAGCCATCTCAAAGGTATCCAGCTCCAGCGGCCGCAGGGCACGGTACAGGGCACGCTGCCCCTTGGTCCAGACCAGGATGGTGATAAACGGCACCGTGGCCAGAATGATCGACCAGTAGCCGCCGTGGGGCAGTTTGTGCAGGCAGGCGGTGAAAAACACCAGATCCACCACGGTGATCAGGGCGGCGAAGACCGCCTTCCAGGCCTTGGTGGTACGGGAAAGGATCAGGATCATCATGATACCGGTGATGCTCATGGAACCGGTCACAGCCAGACCGTAAGCCGCTGCCAGGTTTTCCGACTTCTGGAACACCAGCATGATCACCACCACCGCGATCATCAGCATCCAGTTGATTGAACCGATGTAGATCTGTGATTTCAGATGGCTGGAGGTGTAATCCACCTTTAAAAGCGGCAGGATACGGGTGGTAATCCCCTGATAGACGATGGAGAAGACCCCGCTGATCATGGCCTGGGAGGCGATGATGGTGGCCAGGATGGTCAGGATCAGGAACGGGATATACAGCAGCGGCGCCTGATGCTGCACCATGCCGAACAGGTAGTTCTTGGCATCGGGATGGGAGAGAATAAAGACACCCTGCCCCAGATAGTTGAGGTACAGCGCCCAGAAGACGATAGACCAGGCCCGTACAATCGGCTTGCGCCCCAGATGCCCCATGTCGGCATACAACGCCTCACCGCCGGTGGCGCAGAGGATCACCTCAGACAGCACGATGAACCCGGCCAGACCGTTATCCAGCAGAAATCGCAGAGCATAATGGGGGCTGACCGCAAACAGCACACTGGGATGCGACGCCACCGAGACCGCGCCGGAGAGCGCCAGGGAGGCAAACCAAAGCACCATGATCGGCCCAAAGGCGCCGGCCACCTTATCGGTCCCCTTGAACTGCATCAGAAACAGGCCTATAGCAATGCAGGCGGCAATCAGAATCAGCCAGGACTGGTGTAGCCCTCCCAGGCCGGGTATCAGCACCATCCCCTCCACTGCCGAAAGGATCGAAATAGCCGGGGTGATCACCCCGTCTCCCATCAACAGGCTGACCCCCAGGTAGGTCAGAAAGACCACAAAGGTAAGCTGACGCCCCGGCCTGATCATCCTGGCCAGGATCTCCTTCAGCACGATCGCGCCACCCTCTCCCTTGCGTCCCAGCCGCATGGCCAGCCAGGCGTATTCTGCGGTCACCAGAATGGTCATGGTCCAGAATACGAGCGAGAGAATGCCGAAGACGTTTTGCAGAGTGGGTTTGGTCAGGGCAAAGACCACGGTCAGGGTATAGATCGGGCTGGTGCCGATGTCACCGAACACCAGTCCCATCGCCTTGATAATACCACCCCAGAATGAATCACTGCCGTGTTGCTGCATGGTACTCCTCTTGATGTTCTTTAAATGACACCTGCCTGTATAGGCCTTCCAGCGTCAAGGGAGTATCAAGATGGGCGGCAAACGCATCAAGAAAGTATCAAGATGCGGGTTTCAAAGCAAACGATAGCCAACCCCAGGTTCGGTAGTGAGATATTTAGGCTGAGAAGGGTCTGCCTCTAGCCGTCCTGTTTTTTTGCACCGCATCCTGCGCCGTATCGGTCCCGGTTTTGATCCGTTTGTAAACCGCCAACGCCCAGACAGGAAAAAACAGGCTGTAACCGCTGTAACGCAGATAAAATACGCGGGGAAAACCAGTACCGGTAAAGTGTTTTTCATGCCAGCCATTGCTGTAGTTTGTTGCCAGATACGTGACACCTGATTGAACGGCAGCATGTTCAGTTTCATCTGCAGCCATTAACGCCAACAATGCCCAGGCTGTCTGTGAAGCGGTACTGGTACCGCTACCGGCCAGTGATGGATCGTCATAACTGGCACAGGTTTCACCCCAGCCGCCATCATCGTTCTGACAATCCAGCAACCACTGCACTGCCTTTCTGACATAGGCGTTCGCCATATCCTCGCCGGCCTGACGCAACCCCGAGAGTACCGACCAGGTGCCGTAGATATAGTTGACGCCCCAGCGCCCGAACCAGCCGCCAAACGGTTCCTGTTGTTGTTTCAGATAGCTGATTGCACTGACAATGGGAGGACACTCCGTGGTGTAACCGAGCATCCCCAACATTTCAATGCAGCGTCCGGTCAGGTCTGCGGTACTCGGGTCCAGTAATGCACCATGATCGGCAAACGGAATATCGTTAAGGTACAGGTGGTTGTTATCAACGTCAAATGCGCCCCAACCGCCGTCTGTACTTTGCATCCCCAGTACCCAGTTGACCGCCCGCTCAATCCGGTCACGGTACTCGGGACGCTCCAGTGCTCCGGCGCGAAACAGGCTCATCAAGACTTTGGCGGTATCATCAACATCGGGATAACGGGCATTTTCGTACTGAAAGGCCCAACCGCCGCAGGCCAGTTTCGGTAGTCGGGCAGACCAGTCCCCCGGCGTCTGAATCTGCTGTGCAAACAGCCAGGCCATTGCGCTGTCCGTAATCGGCCCGTTGTATCCGGCCTCGCACAATGCCGTCAAACTCATACAGGTATCCCAAACCGGTGAATTACACGGCTGACAAAAGCTGTATTCCTGATTCTCAGCCGTACCTACACAGGATAGATAGCTGATTTCCGGAGCCGCAGAAAAGTTACCCCATGACGTGCCGCAAAACGGCAGGTCGCCCTCCGGGTCATGGTCAGTTTTCAAGTCGTTGTGGATCATCAACGCATCAATGGCAGCCAGGCCACGCTGATAATCCGGGTCATCCCCATCATACCCCAAGGATTTCAGCGCCATTACGGCATTGGCCATTGCCGGATAAATTGCCCCGATGCCGCCGTCTCCCTGCATCCGCTCCCGTGTCCAGTGTTCAGCTTCCCGCAGCGCCCGTGCCTTGATCTGCCGGGGCACCAGATGCAACGTCATTTTAAGCAGTCGGTCCAGCACAATGAATGCATTCTTGCGCCAGGCGCGATGCCGGAAACCATCCAGGTGCCCTAACGTATCCGGCGGGGCAACAAAAAGCTCCGTAACGCCTTCTTCATGGGCCAATCTGCAGACCGGCTTGGTGGCATACAGGATCAGCAGTGGCACAATCACGGTGCGTGACCAGTAGGCCACCTTGCTTAAATGAAAAAAGAACCAACGCGGCAGCAGCATGATCTCAATCGGCATAGCGGGCGGTGTATGCCAGGGCACCTGACCGAAAAGCGCCAGAGTGATCCTGGTAAAGACATTGCATTTTTCAGCACCGCCCAGTGCCAGAATCATCTGACGGGCTTTAACCATCTGTGGTTCCCGCTTGTCCCGGCCCAGCAGCTTGAGGGCAAAATATGCCTTAACGCTGGTACTGATATTGGCATTGCCGTCCACGGCATACAATGGCCAACTACCGTCCGGCAGTTGGCGCTCCAGGATGTACGCTGCCAGCCGCTGCGCAACATGCCGGGGAATCTCCCGCTGTATAAAACGTTGCAACAGGACATATTCCGCCGGAATCGTAACATCGGCTTCCAGCTCAAAAACCCAATGACCATCTGTCTGCTGTTTGTCGGCAAGCAGCGCTGCCGCAGCAGCAAGCACGTCCCCACTCCCCGGCCGACTCTGGAAAACACTGCCGTTTCTCTCGAGAACACGAATTTTACCACCGTTAATACTTTTTAAAACCAGCTTGTTATTTGTGCTCATCACCAACTCCGTAACATAGATATGTTTAATTAACGGCGTTAACCAAACGCCTAAAAAAAATCAGGCGCAGTACCCGTTAAACAGGCCTTCAAAAAGCATTTCCGTCATACTCTCAGACGACGGCATGGGAAAATCCTTGGTAAATATCAGGCTTGAAACCAGGCCATGTACTGCGCTCCAGAGCACGATCGATAGCGTGCAGCTCTCCATTGGCCGGAAAAATCCCTTCTGGATACAATCGTCAACAACATCGCAGATACTTTTCCAGCAGCGACTGGACATGGTATCGCGGGCAAGATACTCCTCCGGCGGACCATACAGGTGTGGATTGGAAAAAAAGACAACCTTGTACTGCTCGGGGTGGCTCAGACTATACTGGATGTAATGGCGGTACACAGCCCTGAGCAATTCGTACGGCGGAAGCTGCATCTGCCGGAATTCCTGCATTTTATCGTACAGCGCTGCATACAGATTTTCGCAAATGTGGAAAAGCAGGTCATCCTTGTCTTTGAAATAGAGATAGATCGTTGTAGGTGAATGGTCAATTCTGGCCGCCAGTTTACGCATGGAAAACCCAGCATAGCCTTCTTCGTTGAAAAGAGCCAGGGCAGACGCCAGTATCTCGGCCTTAAACTCTTCTTTTTGTTTTTGTTTACGCTCTTTGTAGCCCACAATTAACACCGTTAAGTAAAGTTTACGACTTACGTATCACAAGTTTTATAAAGATGCAAGCCGTCACAAACCGCGCACAGCAGACATTACTGATGTGATGCCGGTTGCGTTGCAGCAGCCCTGCCCCTGCAAGGTTTGTATAAGGGGATCAATCGTTTGTTAGTTCGGTGATCAGCGCAGCAAGCCCTTTGGTATTAATAATGGTGATCTCTTTGCGGCCGGTCTTGATCAGTCCTTTAAGCACCAGTTCACCCATCAAGCGGGCAACCACCTCCCGGGTGGTGCCGAGGTGATAGGCCAACTCCTGCTGCAAAGGAAGAAAAAAAGGATAAGGAAGGATAAGGGAAAAAAGAGGAACATCTCCCAATTAAAATCATTAACAGCAGAACAGGCAGCCAAAAGCAGGTCTTCGTTCTGTTATCAAGAAGCTGCTTTTAAATCAAACGGTAGCCGACTCCCGGTTCGGTGATGATATATTGGGGTTGCGCCGGATCAGGCTCGATCTTGCGGCGCAGGTTACTGATGTTGACCCGCAACACATGGGGTTGCTCCAGGTGGGACGGGCCCCAGATCTTGTTCAGGATATGGCGGTGGGTCAAGACCTTGCCGGCCTGGCTGATAAACAGCTTGAGCAGATCATATTCCGTCGGAGTCAACTGCACCTCCAGGCCTTTAACCAGCACCCGCCGCAGCTCGAGATTCACCTCAAGATCATCCCGCACAAAGGTCGGCTCCGGGGACAGCTGCTGGGCTCGGCGCAGACTGGCCCGCATCCGGGCCAGCAGCTCTCCCACGCCAAACGGCTTGGTCAGATAATCATCAGCCCCGGCATCAAGGGCCGCGATCTTATTCTCCTCTCGCTCCCGCACTGAAAGCACGATGATCGGCACCTGTGACCATTCCCGAATCCTCTTGATCACTTCAATCCCGTCCAGATCCGGCAGCCCCAGATCCAGCAAGATCAGGTCAGGGCGGATCGTGGCTGTAACCGACAGACCGGCATGGCCGTGCTCCGCCTCATACAGCGAGAACTCCTCGCGGGACAACACCGTGCGCAGAAAACGGCGGATCGCCACTTCATCATCAATAATCAGGATACGCGGGAGGTTCTCTCCCGTAGTCTCAGGTGTCATAGCTGCCTGTTCTCCTTAAAACCAGATAGCCGAAAACCGAAATCATCAAAGGCAATAGCACGCGGATCAAATCTGATTTTGGCTGATTTACGCTGATCTAAAACACAATCCAGGAAAAAGCAATTGTCCACGAAGTACACGAAATAACACGAAGAAAAACGTATTGTCTTATAGTCAAAAACCACCACCTTTGAATCGTTTGTTTGCTGTAAATGCTTTATCTTCGTGAAACTTCGTGTCCTTCGTGGATATGAACTGCTGTTTTTAAGATAAATAAATCTGCGAAAACCCGCTCGATCCGCGTCATCAGCGTTCTATCGTCATTGCTTTTCATCATATTTTGTAAAGCTTGCCCTTAAAAACAATTCTACCGGGCAAGCGGTAACCGTATCCGCATCACCAGCCCGCCACCAGATCTGTTTTCAGCCTTGATCATACCGCCATGGGCCTCAACAATCCCCTTGCAGATCGAAAGCCCCAGACCGGTCCCCCCAACCCCTTCAGGCACCGGAATCCGGTAAAACTTGTCAAACACCCGCTTCAGATCCTGCTCCGGCACACCCGGTCCACGGTCGGCTATCTCCAGAAGCAACCAGTCCCGTGCAAGGGAGGAGCTGATCTCAATACTACTCTCGGCCGGGGAATATTTCAGCGAGTTATCCAGCAGATTCACCAACACCTGGGTCATCAGCACCAGATCAAGCGGCACCAGCGGCAGGTCATCCGGTAATCTGATCTGGATCTGGCGGTTCCCCACCCGCTGCTTGACAGCAGCCATGGCACAACCCACCAGATCCTGTATATCAGACAGCTCGCGGTTCAACCTGATGGCGCCTGCCTCAATCCGGGTCATGTCCAACAGATTGCCCACAAAACGGTTCAGACGTTCTGCCTCACCGGCAGCAGTATCCAGCAGCTCGTTACGGGCCGTTTCAGAAAAATGAACCCCTTCATCCCGCAGGCTGGCCAGCACACCGGTCACCGTAACCAGCGGGGTACGCAAATCATGGGAGATGGAATTCAGCAAGGCACGTTCAAGGTTCTCCCGCGCCTGAAGGATCTGAGCCTGTTCAGCCTGACGGGAAAACTGGACCCGCTCAATGGCCATGGCCGCCTGTGTGGCAAAGGCATCCAGCAGACGCCGACTCTCGGTGGAGCGGTAATCAAGTTCATCCACCATCTGCACCCCCAGCACCCCCAACTGGCTGGCCGGGGTCTGTAGCGGCAGGTAAATCAGATCGGCCGAGATCAGGGTATCGGTGCCACAGCCTGCCAGCTGGCGGTTACGGAAGGCCCAGTCTGCCACCGCCTGCTCCTTGCTGTTCAGCTGCAGCCCCTCACTGGCTGCCAACTGTTCCAGCCGTTCCCCCTCCGGCAGAAAGATAGCTGCCCGGGCATTCAGCGCCTCTTCAACGTTCCTGATTACCGCCTGCAACACCGTGGCAATATCAGCCGCAGCCGCCAGATCACGGCTCAGGTAGTAGAGTGAAGCGGTCTGAATCTCCCGCACCCGGATCACATCGGCCCGCTCCTGCGACCTGGCCACCAGGCTGCTGATCACCAACCCCACCACCAACAGCCCGGCAAAGGTAATCAGATACTGGGTATCAGCCACCACAAAGGTAATGTGGGGCGGCACAAAGAAGAAGTCAAAGGCCAGCACCCCCAGCAAGGCGGTCAGCATGGCCGGTCTGCGCCCCAGCCGCACTGCAGCCACCACCACCGCCAGCAGGTAGATCATCACCAGATTGGTCGGTTCCAGAAAACGGCTGACCAATCCGCAGAGCAGTGTAGCAGCGGCCACCAGCAGCGCGGCAGCCGGATAGCCGAAAGGGTGGGTATGGTGGGGATGTTGAACCATCTGCTGCGGCCTGCCCTGCTGGCCTTCAGCGCTGATCCGCACCACAAAGACATCGCTGCTGGTACTGCGGCGGATGATCTGATCCACAATCGGCGGGTGCAGCAGTTCCTGCCAGCGACTGCGGCTGGGCTTGCCCACTACGATCCGGGTCACGTTATGACGGACAGCGTACTCAACCACTGCATCCGGCACTGAAATGGCGGTCAGCGTGGCCACCTGGGCGCCAAGACTTTCAGCAAAACGCAGATCCTGCCAGACCCGTTCGCGATTCTCTCTGGTCTGACGATCACTTCCCGGTGTTTCGATATAGACCGTATGCCAAGGGGCCTTCAGCTCCTCGGCCAGCCTGCGGGTAGCGCGGATCAACTGCTCGCTGTAGGGACTGCCGCTAACGCAGACCAGCAAACGTTCTGCGGTGGGCCAGGGACCGGCAATGGACTGGGTCTCCATATAGGCCCGCATCTGGTCATCCACCCTGGCGGCAGTGCGGCGTAACGACAACTCCCGCAGCGCCATCAGATTGCCGGGGCGGAAGAACTTCTCAATCGCCTTGGCTGCCTGATCAGGGATATAGATCTTGCCTTCCTGCAACCGCTGCAGCAGATCTTCCGGCGGAAGGTCGATCAGCTTGATCTCAAAGGCGATATCCAGCAGCCGATCCGGCAGGGTCTCCCGCACCGTGATGCCGGTAATCTGAGCCACCACATCATTCAGACTCTCAAAATGCTGAATATTAACCGTGGTGTAGACATCTATCCCGGCAGCCAGCAGCTCTTCCACATCCTGCCAACGCTTTTCATGACGCGATCCGGGCACATTGCTGTGGGCCAGCTCATCCACCAGCACAATCTGCGGCTTGCGAGCCAGAATGGCATCCAGATCCATCTCCGGCAGCGTGACGCCAGCATAGGAAAGCTGACGGCGCGGGATCAGCTCCAGCCCCGTAAGCAGGGCATCGGTCTCACTGCGGCCATGGGATTCCACGTAACCCACCACCAGATCACGGCCATCCCGCTTGCGCTCCCGTGCCGCCTCCAGCATGGCGTAGGTCTTGCCTACCCCGGCGGCATAACCTAGAAACACCTTCAGCCTGCCCTGTTCGGACTGGCTTTCTTCAGCCTGAGCCAGCTTCAGCATCGCCTCCGGCGTGGGGCGTATGGTGGTGTCTTGGTTGGTCATGGGGTCTCGTTCACGGTTCGCGGCGTGACCTGCGCGGCGTTTTTTGCCGCGTCAGTGTCTGCGCCGTTGTTAGGCTTGTTCCTGCATTTTGAAAGCTTTTCGAAGCTGAAAAACTTTATCTGGGATATCTTGCGGATCATTTGGCACTGGTGAAGGGTTAAACCTGGAATCATGGATTTTCTGAATCACCAAGGGGATAAACGTCTCCAATTGTCCTTGAGTCTCCTCTCCTAGGTTCGCTGTAAGATCCAACTCGATTACAAGTCCTGCCGCAGCTTGAAATGGTGCACGATTTAAGGCATCACAAAACATATCTCTTAATGGTGCTGGCAGTCCTGCAACAATCTTGCTCAGCATTTGTTTCGGGAAATCATAGCTGACACAGTGGGGAATATCTCCAAAATCGCAATTAGCACTTGCAGTAAATAAATCGTCGGTCACTCGCGCAAACGTATTCAACCTCACTCCGAACATCACCAAGTCAGTATCCTCAGTGGTCCCAAGTCGTTTTAATTTAGAACCAAAATCAGGGGCAAATTTTCTCAGCGCAGGGTTTTTTAAATAATTTGGCGAAATAAACTTTTCAATGTCTTCCCAGCGGCTCTCAAATTCAACGAAATTCAATACAAGGACGGGATCAGATTGGTCAACGTGAAATATTGCCAGTTGTCTTCCGTTGCACAAACCAAATTCATTGCATTTAACTTCTGGATGAACTGCGTAGCTGTAGGCTTGTTGAATATGCTCTTCCTTTAACACATCTTCTTTAGGACTTTTTGCATCGAGCACAAATACTGGCTTGTCTTCACAGAGTAGAGTGTAATCCGGTATCATCGTTACCGGGAAATTGCGAACTCCTACCCTGATGTACGGATGTTTAAGTGTTTTACTCCTAATGACTTTTGTTGCACCAGTCGGAAAGTACCCAAGTTTACTGAGCATTGGCGCAATTATTACCTCGCGCACTGAATCTTCCTTAAAGTCAGGATCGTCAAACACTTCCTCTGTTATTTTTGAAAACATATTATCTTCCTGTCTAACTCGTCATTGACCGGTTCACGCGCGCGTGTACGTGAACAAATGGAACATACAACATGAACACATCCCCCAGACACATAAGTAAAATTGGACAGTTAACATTTCCCTTTCAACGATCGGAGCAGACAGTTACGGCTTATACGTCTCCGCCTTCTCGGCCACCATTCCAATCGGCTGCAGATCGGCGGCAATAGTGTCCGGCCCGAGATCCTGCCCCTCCGGCCAGCCGATACCGGTAAAAAACAGGCGAACCTGCCTGAAATAGGTATCATCTTCAAGCCGCTTGAAGAACTCGCTTTTGATATAGGGGGCAACGTCAAACACTCCTGATGCCCCATCCGAGAACTGAACTGAAACCTTTTTGTCCTCCAGCGCCACGACACTGACTATCTTTTTCATAATTCACTCCAATGGTTTAATCGGCAGCGGATTCTGACCGGTCACCGCAAGCCGCCAATCAGTCATGAGATCTTCACGGTGGATTTCGATCCATGCCTCAACCAGTTTTCGCTTGTTTTTCGGCAAGCTCCCTTCAAGCAGTTCGCCATCGTCAATTGAAAATACGGCGTCGTACTCTCCACATGCTACATGAATATGGGGTAGCTGATGCTTCTTGTTGTCATAGAAAAACATGTAGACAACAATGCCATAGAACATCGAAATAGTTGGCATACCTTCCTCCTGAACAGACAGATGATACCACTGGCCTGATGGTCTGGCAATGTCGCTGCTCAGCGTGGGTTCAACCCATCCAGCCCCAGATTTACCGCAAGCACGTTCACCCGCGCTGCCCCCAGAATACCCAGTTGTGGTTGCTCTGTAGCGGCATCTATCTGCTTCTGCACCATGGTCTCCGGTATGCCACGGGCCTTGGCGATCCGTGGCGCTTGCAGTCTGGCTGCCAGTGGTGAGAGATGAGGGTCAAGCCCGCTGGCTGAGGCCTGCACCAGTTCAGGCGGGATCGGACCGGTGATGCCGCTGTCCCGCAGCGCCTTGACCCGCTCTGCCACGGTCTTCAGATAATCCGGGTTGGTGGGACCGCTATTGGAACCACCGGATGCAGACGGGTTGTAGCCGAACTCTGCCGTGGCTGAGGGGCGCGGCCAGAGATATTTTGGGTCAGAGAACGGCTGGCCGATCAGGGAGGAGCCGATCTCTTTGCCGCTTTTATCATGGATAAAGCTGCCCTTGGCCTGGTCGGGGAACAGGGCATGGGCAATGCCGGTCACCAACGCCGGGTAGATACCGCCGCAGATGATGGTAAATATGATGAACAGCAGGATGGCTGGTTTTATATCTTTCATGGTTTGGCTCCTAAAACCTTTAATGGCACGCTGATGACACGGATTGAGCGGATTAGCACGGATTTAAAGCTTTAAAAACTTTGATTTTGTTTTAACACTTGAATCAGTTGACTTTATCTGCGGATATCCGCCCAATCAGCGTTATCCGCGTGCTATCGCCTTTACTTCTAAACAAAGACCGCGATCAGCATATCAATCGCCTTGATCCCCGCAAACGGCGCGATGATGCCCCCAAGACCGTAGATCAGCAGGTTGTGAATCAGCAGCTTTTCAGCAGGCATAGCACGGAATTTCGTTCCTTTCAGGGCCAGCGGCACCAGCATCGGGATGATGATAGCGTTAAAGATTACCGCTGAAAGGATGGCGCTGTACGGGCTGGCCAGCCCCATCAGATTCAGCACCCCAAGTTGGGGATAGATTGAGAGCAGGGCGGCCGGGATGATGGCAAAATACTTGGCAATGTCGTTGGAGATGCTGAAGGTGGTCAGGTTGCCACGGGTCATCAGGATCTGTTTGCCCACCTCCACGATATCCAGCAACTTGGTGGGGTTGGAGTCCAGATCAATGATATTGGCAGCCTCTCGGGCCGGCTGGGTGCCGGTATTCATGGCCACCGCCACATCGGCCTGGGCCAGTGCCGGGGCATCGTTGGTGCCATCTCCGGTCATGGCCACCATATACCCCTGTTCCTGGTACTCCTTGATCAGGCGCAGTTTTTCCTCCGGCTTGGCCTGGGCCAGAAAATCATCCACCTGGGCCTCAGCAGCAATAGCTGCTGCGGTCAGCGGGTTGTCGCCGGTAATCATCACGGTCTTGATCCCCATGGAGCGCAACTGCAGGAAGCGCTCCTGGATACCGGCCTTGACAATATCCTTCAGGTTGATCACCCCCATGAT
>Ga0209016_1001456_pt1 | contig 18873 bp, 12 predicted proteins | sample EPASupsiteSAE305_FD_187265 | JGI IMG/M metagenome (GOLD analysis project Ga0209016, IMG submission 187265) | Bioremediated contaminated groundwater microbial communities from EPA Superfund site, New Mexico - SAE3-05 (SPAdes) (version 2) | ecosystem: Environmental > Aquatic > Deep subsurface >...
CAGGCTGCCGATGCTGAAGGAAAGGCGGGCCAGAGTATGGTCGTACTGCATCATATTCAGTTTGGTCAGCAGCACTTCCCAGTCATGATAATCTTCAACTTCACTGCCGGTGACCCCGCCCAGCAGTATCAGCTGGCCAGCCCGTGCATCATTAACATAGGGGGCGATGTCCAGAAAACTCTCCCCCAGCCACCAGACGCCGACAGCTGCACCAAAGGTGTCGCGCTGCCAGAGGAATGTACAGGTCACCACTGTCGGGATAATCAGCTGCCCCAGGGTGCCACCCAGCACATGCAGAAAACGCCCGAATGGGCTGAAAAAGACGTGGCCTGCCTCATGAAAGACCAGGTTGACGGCATGCAACAGCCAGCTTGTGTTGGGGAAATCCAGAATCGGCGTGAAGATGAGTTTAAGCCCGTATGCCACCAGTATGACCAGCAAAACCGCTTTAGCGCCAATCAGAACAGCATGCTCTCCAGTCTTTATATACAAGAATACCTGTCGGAGTAGACCAGCTTCTGGTTGTTGGTCCGCCTGTTTCTTGCGGGCCTCTGCCTGGGCCAGTTTGGCAAAGATCACCCCGCAACGGGGGCAGCTGGTGGCTGGTGCTGAAAGGGTATGGTTACATTTTGGGCAGAGATCCAAGTGCATGCTGGTTACCTTTAAGGATAGACTCTGACCACCTGTTCAGCAACACAGGCAGGTTTATCGTTACCATCGATCTCAACCGTCAACAGATAGATAATCTCCACTCCGTTTCCGGCCATGGCGGTATCCTGTACCGTGGTATGGGCGCGGAGCCGGTCACCCGGTTTGACCGGGGCGGGAAAGCGGACCTTGTTCAGGCCATAATTAACCCGCAGCCGCATGCCGGGATAGTTCTTCTCAAACTGCCCGGCTGCATTGGCCTGGGTCAGTAGCGGCAACAGTGACAGGGTCAGGAAGCCATGGGCAATGGTACTTTTGTAAGGTGACTCTTCTGCTGCCCGCTGCGGGTCAATATGAATCCACTGCAGGTCACCGGTGGCCTGGGCAAAGGCGTCAATCCTGGCCTGATCAATCAGCAGCCACTCTCCCACCGCAATCTCCTGGCCCTTCTGTTGTAAATATGAGGTTAGAAGCTGTTCTGCTGCAGACATGGCTTCTCCTTTCAAATCCTGTGAAATAGATGTATAGAACAATTCTACTCAAGGGAAGCAGCTTTGCAAGGGAGGAATCGATGGAACTGCATGAAGGATTGAAAACACTGGGTGAAGGCAAGGCAACTACCTACTGCTACGATGCGCCTGATGCCGGGCTGTTGGAGTGGTTTCCCTCGCCATACGCCAACCCGGAGCTGAACCCCTGTGGTTGCACCGGGACGCTGCATATCAGCTGTCCTGAGTTTACCTGCCTCTGCCCCATGACCGGCCAGCCTGACTTCGGCACGATCATTATTGATTATCAGCCGGATCAGCGTTGCGTGGAGAGCAAGAGCCTGAAATTGTATCTGGGATCATTCAGGATGCATGGAGAGTTTCATGAGGCCGGCGTCAACCGGATCTGTAATGATCTGGTCAAGTTGATGGATCCGGTCTGGCTACGGGTTAAGGGAGAATTTACCCCACGGGGCGGGATTCCGTTCTGGCCTACAGCGGAGTATAGAAAACCTTAAAACCGGTTCACGGGGAGGCGTATGAATGCGCCTCCCCGTGAGATATGTTTAATCCAGTTCGTCAATCTCCCCCACCAGCTGCTGTCGCAGCTTGACCGGTTTCTCTGAGCTGCTGCGCACCTTGATGTTGATCATCTCTACAAAGATCGAGAAGGCCATTGAGAAGTAGATGTAGCCTTTAGGGATGTGGAACGAGAGACCATCTGCAATCAGCGCCACCCCGATCATCAGCAGGAACGATAAGGCCAGTACTTTAACCGTAGGGTGTTTATCCACAAACCGGCTGACCGCTCCGGCAAAAAACATCATGATCCCCACCGATATCACCACGGCAGTCACCATGACCCCCAGCTGGCGGGCCATGCCCACGGCAGTAATCACCGAATCCAATGAAAAGATGATATCCAGAAACATGATCTGAATCAGGATGCCGTTGAAAGAGGCAGCCCCCTTGCCGCCATCGGCATGGTGTTCTTCCCCCTCCAGCTTGTCATGGATCTCCATCGTGCTTTTCGTCAGCAGAAACAGACCGCCAATGATCAGGATAATGTCACGTCCTGATATGCCGTGTCCCATAATATGGAAGAACGGGCTGGTCAGCTTCATGATCCAAGCCAGAGAGAACAGCAGCATAATGCGGGTTATCATAGCCAGGCCAAGCCCTATTTTCTGGGCCTTGGGGCGTTGATGCTCCGGTAGTTTACCAGTCAGGATACTGATAAAGATGATGTTGTCGATGCCCAGTACGATCTCAAGGGCGGTCAGGGTCAAGAGGGCCAGCCAGGCCTGGGGATCAGTCAACCAATCCATGGATTAATCCTTTCAAAGTGCAGAAAACTACTGCGGAGGCCGTCTACTGCGTTGCGCGGTACTCTCTACCTCGCCTACCTGTATAGGTATGTCTCGGTAGTTGCGTGCCGTGCGCCTTGTATCCGGCCTTCCTCATGACGTTTTCATGGTTATTCGGTGCAGGTAAAGCGGCGGCAGATCGCCGGGCGGTGGAGGTAAATGCCGCAGCGGTTGCCGACCAGAAATTCACAGCCAAGTTCAATCATCAGATAATAGTGGCCATTCAGGGTAAATTCAAGCCGTTTTGCCCCCAACTGTTGCAGGGCGGCGTATTCTTCAGCAGTCAGCTCAACGCTGGGAAAGCCTTGGCAGCAGGATGCGTCACAGCTGGCGCAACGCTCGTTTCCATCTTCCGGGTGATCCAGCAAGATGCCGTGCAGCTTTTTTCGATTGCGCTGAAAAAGGGCCATGACCAGTTCCTCCTCAGATGAATAATGGTGCCTCCGATGCAGGTATCAGACCGGCAGCCTCGGCTCGGCGCAGCAGCTCGGCAATGGCCTGCTCTCCCTCTGTTCCCAACTGTTGCGAGAAGTCATTGACGTACAGCCCGATATGGGCGGCGCAGACCTGCTCGCTCATCTCCTGGGCATGCTCACAGATATAGTGGGTTGCTGCCTCAGGATTGCTCCGGGCATAGTCCACCCCGGCAGCCAGGGCCTGCTCAATGGTGCGGATAGTAGCAGCCCCCAGGCTGCGCTTGGCCACAATTCCGCCCAGGGGTATCGGCAGCCCGGTTTCGTTCTCCCACCATTCCCCCAGATCAACCAGCTGGTGCAGGCCAAAGCCCTGATAGGTAAAGCGGGATTCGTGGATAATCACCCCGGCATCAGCCCTGCCGGTCATGACCGCATCCATGATTTCATGGAACGGCATCTCCAGAAAGTTTTCCAGAGCAGGATTGTAGAGCCGCATCAGCAGGTGGGCTGTGGTGTAGCGGCCCGGAATGGCAATGGTCTTGCCCTGCAATACAGCCGGATCAAGGGGCTCTTTGGCCACCAGCAGCGGTCCGCAACCCCGTCCCAGGGCGCTGCCTGCCCGCAACAGGGCATACTGTTCGCGGAAATGTCCCAGGGCGGCGTAGGATACCTTGGTCACATCCAGCACTCCCTTGACAGCCAGCTTATTAAGCGTCTCCACATCCTCCAGTCGCTCGTTAAAGCTGTAGCCGCCGGTATCCACCAGGCCATGCACCAGGGGATAGAACATGAAGGTGTCGTTAGGGCAGGGGGAAAAGCCAAGAGTTAAGGGATTTTTCATAGGTGCTCCACTGTTTTGGTCTGGGGGTGATGCTGTTAATATTCACAGGTTGCTTTTAATTGTTCGGGAAAATCTTTTGTGAAATGTATGGTTATTTCATTGCTGTCGTTGGGGGCTGCCGGATTTTTTGCAAAGGGAATTTCAGTGAAATACCCCCGGTTTTCCCCCTGATAGCCGGTGTCATTTGTTACCTGCCTGGATCGGCCATACAGATGGAACGTATAATCACTACCTGTTGAGTGCCACCACATCGTGGACGTTTTTTTGTGCCAAGACATCGTAGACAAAGTTCTCTGACAATCGAATAACCACCACGTCATTCTGTGAACACTAATTTAACCAGGAGGTGTTCATGGAAGATGAAATCAAGCAGCACAGGATTCTGGCAGTTCAAAGGTTTAAAAGTGGTGAAAGCCCTGAATCAATCTGCACATCACTCGGTAAATCGAAAGCCTGGCTGTACAAATGGGTTGGACGTCACCTTGAAAGTGATAATGCCTGGAATGAAACCCGTTCAAGACGTCCTATTTCCACTCCAGCGCACACGCCGTCAGAGATTGTTGAGATCGTCAAGATGGTCCGACTCAATCTCTACAATCAGGATCTGTTCTGCGGTGCCCAAGCAATCCTGTGGGAGATGGAAGATCTTGGCGCTAAACCTCTGCCATCAATCAGGACGATCAACCGGATTCTTGCCAGAAATGAACTAACGCATCGTCGAACCGGTAAATATGAAGCCAAAGGGACGCTGTATCCTGCTCTGCCGTCACTGCTTCCAAATCAGACTCATCAGGCTGACTTTGTTGGGCCGTGCTATCTGAAAGGTCCTATCCGTTTCTACAGCCTGAATATCGTTGATACAGCTACGGTACGGTGTGGGCTGCATCCTAGCCTTTCCAAGTCAGGTCAAACGATCTTTGACGGATTCTGGGGGGCATGGAAGCGGATGGGAATACCAGAGCGCATCCAGATTGATAACGCCATGTCCTTCTTTGGAAGCCCAACACATCCCCGCGGGATGGGGCCGCTCGCTTACACAATGGCATTGAGCCTTGGTTCATACCAATGGCTGAGCCATGGAGAAACGGAATGATCGAAAACTTTAACGACCGTTACGAACAGAAGTTTCTCGGAAAGGTTACCATGGCATCCTTGGAAGACCTGCAATCCGGTTCTCTTGCGTTTGAGCAGCGTCACAACAGCAGATATCGCTACAGCAAACTCAAGGGACATACGCCGATGAAAGCTCTTGCTACCTCAAGTGCAAAGCTGAGGTTTCCAACAGAAGAAGAGCCTCCCAAACATCGACTAAAGAAACCAGAGGCGGGCAAATATCACGTTGTGCGTCTCATTCGCAGTGACCTGAAACTGAATGTCTTCGGAGAGTGTTTCTCGGTTCCACCGGAGACAGCGCTTGAATACGTGGTGGCTACTATCGATGTCAAAGAGCAGAAAATGAAACTATTCCTGGACAAAAAACAGGTCGAGGAATTCGACTACAAATTGCGTTAACCAAGTTGAGTGTCCACGATGTCTTGGCACAAAAAAACGTCCACGATGTGGTGGCACTCAACAAGTAGATTATTGTTTTTGGGTCAATTGTTTTGTGGTTAAATGCTGTTATCTGATGTTTTGTGATGTTTTGTGATGATGTTGGCTGGTGTGCTGAGGTATATATTGTGAATATAAATAGTATGTTAATAGATTTAATGTATTTTAAGGTAAGTTATGGTGTGTTGGCTTTACTGCCTTCACACGGCAGGGGTCACTGGTTCAATCCCAGTAGCGCGCACCATATAACGTTTAAGGCCAACTGATCCGATATGAGTTGGCCTTTTTTGTTTTCAGGGATGTTCAAAACTGGACTGGGAGCATACGAACAGGATATAATTTTACAATTAAACGTGATGTCATTTGATTGGCATCTGAATACATCGAACTCGAGCGCCTATTATGTCTGCCAGAGTTGGCTCCTTTCATAATCAGCATGGCTTCACCTACCTGATAGCGCTTCTGGTCGTCATGTTGATGGGGATCATGTTGGGGGCTATCGGCACCAGCTGGAAAAACGTCATGCAGCGAGAGCGGGAGGAAGAACTGTTGTTTCGTGGCATGCAGATTCAGGATGCCATTGGTCGCTGGCACCAGCCGCAGGGGAATGTCCAACAGCATGTGGCCACGCCGTTGAATGATCTGAAGGACCTGCTACGAGATCCACGGACACCGGCAACGGTACGCTATTTGCGTAAATTGTATCGGGATCCGATGACGAATCAGGATTGGACTCTGATTCGTGAGCCGGCCCGCGGTATTGTGGGGGTTGCCAGCAGCAGTACTGAACGGGTCATCAAGAAGGATAATTTCCCTGATCAGCTAAAGGATCTGGTTAACAAAGAACGCTATGAACAATGGTTGTTTGTCTATAAGCCGCCACAGAAGACGGTACAGACTGCCAAGGTACCTTAATCGCAACGTTGTACTGTTATGAGGAGACAGAATATGGCTACTCGATCAATACCAAGCAAACTGATCCTGCTGTGTGCGCTGATGGTCTGTATCATCTCATGCGTAACGCAGGCCGCTGCTACGGTAACATTGGATGCCGGATTTAAGCCGGTACTTGCTACTGCCGGCCGGATTACCGGCATTGTGCCTTTGGAAAACAGCAAGGTGCTGGTGATTGGTAACTTTTCCTCCATCAGCGGTGTGGCCCGTAAAAATATTGCCCGCCTGAATGCTGATGGTTCTGTAGATACCGGCTTTCAGCTCGACTCCCGCATTCCTGCTGATATGATCTATGCCGCTGCAGTCCAGCAAGATGGCAAGATTTTGGTCGGCGGACAGATATCGGTCTATGGTGCAACAGAATCCCAAAATCATCTCTTTCGTTTGAGCAGTGATGGCGTTTGGGATACTACGTTCAAGGCCGGGGGGTATGTCTATGGGAATCCAGGCACCACCTACGGCCTTGATAATGCTGTGCGGGTCATTACGGTAGATGGTAATAACAAAATTCTGGTGGGTGGAGATTTTACGGCACCCAAGAACCATATTGCCCGGTTGAATAGTGACGGCACAGAGGATACCAGTTTTACACCTGGTACCGGCGCCGATGATACGGTTACCCATATTGCCCTGCAGTCCACCGGGCATATTATTATTGGTGGCGGATTTGAGACTGTGAATGGTACTGCAAAGGCAATGGTGGCTCGTCTGTCCTCGACAGGTGCCCTGGATGCGGCTTTTGGTACCGGGCTATATGGTGGTAGCCTGCAGGCTCTGGCAGTGCAGGCGGATAACAAGGTGCTGTTGGGCGGCAGCTTTTTCGGGCTGAACGGCACCTACGATCTTCCCAAACTGCTGCGGACCTCTGCTGATGGTGTGCGGGATGAGACTTTTACGCAGCTGGTTCCAAATTCTGAAGGTGGATATAGTTTGGCTGCCAACTATTTTGAAGCGATCACCAGCCTGCTGGCTCTGCCGGACAGGATTGTGGTGGGTGGTTGGTACAGTTCCACCATTTTCAATGGCAATCCACTTTATCACGATGCCAGGATTTTCATCCTTGCGGGAGGGGATGGGGCCTGGGTCAGTTCGTTGACCTTCCGGAGTCGGCCTAAGAACACCACAGGGTCGACCAACTCAGATGTGCTGGCCCTGGCTAGGCGCTCCGACGGCAAGCCGTTGGCTGGGGGCAGTTTTACCCAGGAAGACTACGCCGGCACCTACTATTATGGGCTCTGCCTGTTCTCCAGCACCACCTGGCAGCCCGATGGCAGCTTTAAGCCGGTTGTGGGTGGCCAGCCGGACGTGCGGTCACTGGCTCTACAGACTGACGGCAAGCTGCTGACCGCTGGCGATTTCTACCTCGTAGACAGTACCCCGGAAAACGGGCTGGCCCGTTTCAGCGCCAGTGGTTCCCTGGACACCACCTTGACAACTCCGCTGGTTGAGGGAGGGGTCATCAATAGTGTGTTGGCACGCAACGACGGTAAGTTGGTTGTAGGTGGCTATTTTTATTACATATCTGACACTAGCGTATATCGTGATATAGCCTTGCTCAGTGCTGGTGGTGTTTTTGAATCAGGTAACGCGGTGGGGATGCACAACGCTCTGGCCCTGGCTACAGACAATAAGGTGCTGACCGCCTTGTATCATAACCCTGGTATTAAGGGTCTGAATGCTGATTTGACGGTTGACTCAAGTTTTGTACCAGGCTCTGGAATACCAAATAGTCAGACAGAGTATGTCAATACTGTAGTGGTACAGACTGATGGTAAGATTCTCGTAGGTGGCTCATTTTCAAGCTTCAGTGGCGTTGCACGCCAAAACATTGTAAGGCTGAACAGCGACGGCAGTATTGACAACACCTTTGTGCCGCCAGCTTTTACCATTTTTTACGGTCTGAGTGAAGTCTATGCCATTGCCCTGCAGCCTGATGGCAAGATCCTGTTGGCTGGCCGGTTCTCTACGGTGGGTGGCGTTGCCAGCCCCACGGTGGTACGCCTGAACAGCAACGGCAGTGTGGATGCCTCATTCCAGGCACCGTTCGGAGACTTCGGCTCCACGGCCTACGCCCTGGCCCTGCAGCCGGATGGCAGGATACTGGTTGGCGGCGGCATGCAGATCGTTGAAGGAGAAAGCATCTATAACAGCCTGGTACGCCTGCATCCCAATGGCAGCCGGGACAGCACCTTCAGCAGCTCGGTAACCGGGATAGTGAAGACTATCCTTACTGATGGGATTCAGTTGCTGGCTGGTGGCACCATTGAAGCGGTGGATGGATCGGCCCGCCAGGGTCTGGTCCGGTTCCAGATGACACCGGAGTACCTGTTAACCGTTACAAAATCAACTGCAGCAGGTGGTAGTGTGTCTCCCAACAGTGGGACGCTGGGCTGGAGCGGAGCTGTTGGAATGGCCGCGTATAATAGTGGTACCAGCGTAATACTTACCGCTGAGGCCGCTTCCGGTTATGTTTTCAGCGGCTGGTCCGGTGAGGGCTGCAGCGGCACCGGCAGCTGTAACGTCACCATGTCTGCAGCACGCACTGTTACCGCAACCTTTACTGCGGTACCGCAAGAAACCCTGACCGTGACCCTGAGTGGCAGCGGTGCTGGTTCGGTAATCAGTACTCCCGCCGGCATTGATTGTCCCGCTTCCTCCTGTTCCGGCCAGTTCAACAGCGGTAGTACGGTTACACTCACCGCAGTTCCCAACGCCAGTTCAACCCTTGTCGGCTGGGTTGGCTGTCAATCTACAAATGGTACGGTCTGTGGTGTCATCATGAATGTTTCCAGAGAGGTAACGGCTGACTTTGGCCGGGTAAAAGCCCAGGTCAACGGTATCGGCTATTCAACCCTGCTAGAGGCCTATATCGTTGCACCGAGCGGGGCTCAGATTCTGTTGCTGGATGGCAACCTGGCCGAGTCGCTGACCGTAGAGAAGTCCGTTACCCTGAAGGGGGGCTACAATGCAACATTCAGCGGGTTGACCGGTCTGTTCAGTAACCTGACCGCTCCGCTGGTAATATCAAGCGGCACCCTGACCGTTGACAGGATAACGGTCAAATAGCCATGCCACTTTTTACCTGCAAACTGGGAACCCCGGACGGTACTATTGTTCAGCGCGAACTTGAAGCGGTGGATGAACTGCAGCTGCGGGCAGGGCTGGAGGGCCAGGGCTACCATATTTTTGCACTGCAGCGGGCTGGTTTGAAACTGTCTTTTAATCTTTTGCAACAGCGTGGTGGTCGCATTGACAATCGGGAACTGCTGGCCTTTAACCAGGAACTGGTGGTGTTGCTGAAATCAGGTATGCCGATTGTGCCGGTGCTTGATGCGATTCTTGAACATCGTTTAAAGGCAGGAGGTGCTCTTGCCCAGGTGCTGGGGCAGGTGCGGGAGGATGTGAAAGGTGGTGCTGCTTTATCCACCGCTTTTGAGCGGCACGGCAGGCTGTTTCCGCCGCTCTATCTGGCCTCTGTCCGGGCCGGTGAACGGACCGGCGAGGTGCCGCAGACCATCCGGCGCTATATCGTATTCCTGAAGCGTGCTGAAGAGTTGCGTAAAAAGCTGATCGCAGCACTGGTCTATCCTGCTATTCTGGTGGTCGTAGCCGTTCTGGCCATTATGCTGCTGCTGATCTATGTGGTCCCTACCTTCAGCCAGGTATATGCCGATGCCGGATCTCAACTTCCCCTGTTAACTCGTCTACTGATTAATTTTACCGGTGTTTTACGTTCTACGGTCATTGTCTGGTTACCGCTACTGATCGCGGCAATTGTTGCACTACGCAGTTGGAGCCGATCAGAGGGGGGACGTCAGCGGGTAGATCGCTGGAAACTGGTGTTTCCGGTATTGGGTGATCTGTTTTTGGGCTATGCTGTTTCCTCCTTTGCCCGTACTCTGGCCACCCTGCTGGGTAGCGGCATACCTATTGTTGAATCATTGCGGATGTCTCTGGCAACCCTGAATAACCGTGTGCTGGAAAAGGGTATGGTCGTGGCGATTCATCAGGTTGAAGAAGGCGGACGGCTCTCGGTTGCCCTTGAACAGCAGAAGCTGATGCCTCCGCTGGCATTGCGGATGCTGGGGGTAGGGGAGGCAACCGGATCACTGGAGGAGATGCTGTCTGATATTGCCGAACATCTTGAAGCACAGGTTGAAGAGCGATTGCAGATGTTAAGTACAGCCATTGAACCGGCTGTAATGCTGATTATGGGATTGGTGATCGGTGTGATCATTGTAGCCATGTATCTGCCGATCTTTAAGCTTGCCGGGGCTGTAGGGGGATGACAGGTGATGGAATAAATTGATGGGCTAACCGGGGTATCGGCAACCAGGTGGCGTTCGGTCGGTAGTTAGATTTTTTGAGAGGTCAGGCACTATGCGGAAAATCATTTTCGGGCTGACATTTTTTAGTCTGTTGCCATTTTTTGCTGGTATCTGTAGTGCAACTGATCCCTGCGATACCAGTGCGAATCGATTGATTACTTTCACCAGCCACTGCAGCAAGCCGGTCTGGATCGGCTATACTGCCAAAACCGGTGGCGCAATCAGTCCACTGGATAACACCGGCTGGAGCCTGGCCGGGAGGTGTGCCGCGAACAGCGACTGCCTTTCAGGAACCTGCGACAGTTCTAGCAAGCAGTGTACCTGCAACAGTTCCAGCCAGTGCCCCGGCGAAGCGGCCTGTGTCAATAACCTTTGTAACTCCACCGCCAGATTCTGCGTGCCTAAGGTGCTCGACTCGGCGGTGTTTTGGCCACGGACCGACTGTACGCGAAACGGGGATACGCTGACCTGTACAACCGGTAATTGTGGTAATAATCTGCTGGAATGTTTTGGTAGCGGGCCGGCTAACCCGGTGACGTTGTTTGAAGCAACCCTTAATGGTGATGGTTCTGCAAACTACGATGTAAGTCTTGCCGCAGGCTACAACGTGGAGACCAGGGCAGTGCCGGTTGGGGGCAGTTTTGCACGGGCAGGCATCACCACTAGTGGTGATCAAAACCGGGTGGCCTGTTATGCAGCCGGTTGCAGTGCCGACCTGAATAAACAGTGCCCGGAAAACCTGCAGGTAAAAGACGGGAGCAATCTGGTGGTGGGGTGTCTGGACCCCTGTACCCGTTGCCAGTGGCCCGATCCCCCGGCCGGCCTCCAATGTACCACTCAGATCGGGGCCGATGCCAACGGCAAATTCCCGGATGTCACGATCCACGCCGACACCGTTGGTACTACCGGCGGGAGCATGGTGCTTACTCCACCGTTGATGAACAGCCCTGCCCGGTTGCTGGTGACATCAGCGGACGGCTATACCCTGGACAGTGTTGATGGTTGTAGTGGAACGCTGCAGGGTGGTGTTACAAGTACTGGGGTGTACACCACGGCAGCTCTGACCGGAAATTGCACGGTGACGGCTCACTTTAAGAAAAACAGCGATCAAAGCCTGACGGCAACACCATTTGATTTTGTGCATACGGGAACAGTAACGCCGCAGATTGCCGTGAAAACAGCCCGGGCAAGCGGCGCTGGGGGATATGTCATGCTGCCGGTACAGACCGTGTCCCATGGGGGACAGGCCCTGCTGTCTCTGATCACCCAACAGGGCTACACGGTTGAGAGTGTCAGTGGGTGTAGTGGTGAGCTTTTCGGCGCAGTGTACCGCACCGGCTCTTTGACTGCGGCCTGTACCGTTACCGCGCAGTTCAAGCCAACCAGTGGCGTAAACGTCGCGGTCAACTTTCCTTTCAGTTTCCCTGTTTACAAGGATATGTATTGTGCCAAAGATATGGCAGTCGATGTCATCCAGGCCTCGGTTAATCAGGGGACACCGACAGCTTTTTCACAGGCCGACTGTTTCCCGGCCCAACGTTCTGCCCCAGACCAGGAACATGACTACCGTTTTGTCGTGCCGACCTGGCCTACTGGCTATACCCCTCCTGCAGGTCAGGGGGTCTGCCTGGCACTTGATACTCCTCAGTCAGGCATTCCCGGCTTCAACGATTTCCGTTGGGCAGATCAGTCCACTTCGGCTGCCGGCAGTCCGGTTGATTGCGCCAATATGCCCGATGGTGCTCCCTGTGGCGGGTATCAGACCCTCTACAACAAATGGTATCCGGACGCCCTGGGATACAGCTGCCGAACCGTCACATACACCACGACAGCCGGCAATCCGCTGACCTCGCATCTGTGCCTGCCGCCGCTGATCAGTGGCCTGGGCACTGCCTACGCACCGCGTGATCCGGCCGATCCGGCTCTGTCGCCCCTCTATGCCGGTGCCGGCGGGATATTCAACAGGGCCTGGCTGACCGCAGGCCTGCAGGCGGGCGGCGGTGTCACGCCTTACTATGAGACCTTCAAGAACGCCTGCGCGCCAGCCTACACCTGGCAGTACGATGATCCCTCCGGCGGGTTTGGCTGCGAAGGACGTGCGGTGGTTACCGGTGGAACAGATACCTTGACCGGCTTTAACGTCTCATTCTGCCTCAGTAATATTCAACCGGTCAACGGATCATGCGGCAGTGCAGCCGGCCAGCTTTATGCCATTAGCCCCGAGCAAAACCTGTGCGCGGCGGGAACGGCCGGTCCGGTCACGGGTAACGACAGCAGTTGGGGTTGGACCTGCCAGGGTGCCAATGGCGGTACCTCGGCCAGCTGCAATGCGGTTCGGGGATACACCCTGACAGTAGCCGTCAGTGGTAGCGGGCAGGTGACCTCTGATCCGGCCGGCATAACCTGTTTGGCCGGCAACTGTAGCACCGTGTATGCCGCAACGGTGCCGGTTACCCTCACTCCCCTTGCCGATGCCGGAGCTGCCTTTAACGGTTGGTCAGGCAACTGCACCGGCTCCAGCGGTACCTGCAGTCTTGTAATGAATGCCGACAAGTCAGTTGCAGCAGCGTTTGTTGTTGATAACGTCCGGGTCGATGGACGCTCATATGCCACGCTGCAAACTGCCTATGCTGCTCCTGACGGCGACGCCGTACTCCAGGTCCGGGCGTTGCAGTTCAGTGGTCCGTTGCTTCTGAATCGTGCCATTGCCGTTACCCTGAAGGGCGGGTATGATAGCGCGTTCGCACTTCAGTCCGGTTACACCTCGCTTCAGGGGGCCTTGACCATCGGGAACGGGAAGGCCGTGCTCGACAGGATCATTGTCAAGTAGCTGATTTCATATTTGAAAATTAAAGTTCTCTGGTGCGTACACAGTTTTGCAGGACCTGCTCTGACGATACATGCCATTTACAGGAAACCACAGGATTCACAATGAACAGTACACAACATAAAAAATTAAGCGAAATCATGTCCGAACTGGATGCCCTGACTCCTGAAGAGATTGATCTGGTGCTGGCCCATCAGGCAGCGCAGGGTGGGCGCTTTGGTGAAGCGGCCCGTGAGCTTGGGCTGGTTGATGAGTCAATGGTGGCCAGGGCACTGGCAGCTCAGTTTGACATGCCATTTGTCGATCTTGGCAGCTTCAAGGTGGATCACGGACTGTTTGACACCCTCTCACCGGATCTTATGTACCGCTATCACTTTGTCCCCCTTGCTTTGGATGAAGGTGTTTTGAACGTCGCCATCGCCGATCCGACTGACGTACTGATGCTGGACGAGCTTGAGCTGGTACTGGATCGCCCAATTAGCTTTTCTGTTGCAGCTGCACCTGCCATTAACAAGCTGCTGAAAGGTGGCGAGGGAACCCGGCGGGTATTGCGGGATGTCTCAGAAGATTTTCTGCTGCAGCTGGTGAAAGAAACCGATAACGGCGAAGAGGTGCTTTCGCTGGAGAGCCTGTCGTCTGACACCGCCTCCAGCCCGATCGTCAAGCTGATTAACACCACCCTGCTGGATGCCCTGGGCCGCCGTGCCAGTGATATTCATATTGAAACCGGCCACGATGGCGTGACCATTAAATACCGGATTGACGGGGTGCTCTATCAGGCCAATGATCCGATTGATCTGCATTTTCAGGGGCCGATCATCTCCCGTCTGAAGGTTATGAGTGAGCTGGATATCTCTGAACGGCGTATTCCCCAGGATGGCCGTTTCAAAATCCGTTTAGGAGACAAGTCAATTGACTTCCGGGTTTCGATCATGCCCAGCGCCCATGGCGAAGATGCCGTGATCAGGATTCTGGATAAAGAGAGTATTGCAGCTGAAATGAAAGGCTTAAGTCTGGAGCATCTGGGGATTCACCCCCGTGAGCTGGTCCGTATCAGACGCAAGATTCGTGAACCATACGGGATGGTGCTGGTAACCGGACCAACCGGTTCCGGCAAAACCACCACCCTCTATGCTGCCTTAACCGAGATTCATACCGGCCTGGACAAGATCATTACCATTGAAGATCCGGTGGAGTACCTTCTGCATGGGATACTGCAGATTCCGGTTAACGAGAAAAAGGGGCTGACCTTTGCCCGTGGTCTGCGTTCTATTCTGCGTCATGACCCGGACAAGATCATGGTAGGGGAGATTCGCGACCCTGAAACAGCCCAGATTGCGGTACAGTCGGCCCTGACTGGACACCTGGTCTTTACCACCGTGCATGCCAACAACGTGCTGGATGTAATCGGGCGTTTTACCCACATGGGGCTTGATCCCTACAACTTTGTCTCCTCACTTAACTGTGTCATTGCGCAACGGCTGGTCCGCAAGGTCTGTAAAGAGTGCCGTCGCCCGGTGGAACTGACTGAACAGCAGTTGCTTGATGCTGCCATTGATCCAGCTGTGCGGGCAACAGCCACCTTCTTTGAGGCGGTTGGTTGTGATGCCTGCAACAACACCGGCTACCGGGGGCGTTCCGCCATTATCGAGATGCTGGAGATGAACGATGAACTGCGGGATATGATTGTTTCCAAAACACCGGCAGTACGCATGAAACAGGTTGCCCGTGAGCAGGGTACGGTCTTTCTGCGGGAGGCAGCGGTAGAAAAACTGTGTGCCGGTGATACCACCCTGCAGGAAATCAACCGCGTGACATTTGTGGAATAGGTGGTACACTTTTAAAACTTCTAAACCTTCCCTACTCTATAACGATCTGGCTGTAGCGGCGTCAGACAGGGGGGCATGCTCATGGAGCTTCAATCCAGCCCGTATTCGTTGTTTTCTGTGGTTAGAACCTGCTTCTCCAACCTTCGTTTCTTCCTTATGCCCCTGATTCTTGTCCTTACCCTGCTGCTTACCGGTATCCTTCCTGCAGTCGTGATTGCCGATGATACCTGTGGCTGGACCAGCACAGTTACCAAATGGAAGGCCAAGATGCATCTGACCCAGGTGCTGAGCAAGTCAGGAGTGCTTCAATCAGGGCCTGATTGCACTGCCAACTATGTTTTGGCACTGGACCAACAGTCCGATGTGAGGGGTGAGTTTATCAGCAGTGGAACGTCTGGCCAGTATCAGGGAAACCTGACGAGCCAGGAGGTGGTGAACAACCTGATGGATATCCCGTTCACCGGCAGACCTGAGTGCAGCTATGGTAATGTCTACTTTACCGAGACAGGTACTGGAGAAGGCGCTGAAAGCGCTGTTCCGTTTGCCATTGATACGGCCATGGGGAAGTACACCATCTCCTTTCCTCATACCGGGGTTGCTACTCCGTTTAACTATGTAACCATGTGGGGAGGGTATTCGGGTACTCTTGTTAAGGAGATCAATGGTGAATTTATCATTGATTACCCCGGTATGGTTCTGGCTGAAAGCCCCTCTGACCCGGTCACCACCCTTGAATTTCCGCTGCCTGGCAGCGCCCTCCAGATTATAACCGGTGAGACCACCTTTCCTCATTTTAAGTATCCAGAGATACCCATTACCTGGTCATGGGAACTGACACCAGATACCGGCGGTGGGGTGGAAAAGGAACTGGGCACCCCCGACGGCATCGGGAAGGGGAACGGTGGCGACATGGCCCCCGGCGCAGGGTATGGTTCGCCCACCTGGACCGTCAATATGGCCAACCTGAACATCTTTGTCGCCGACATCCCGCTCTGGTACAAAAGCCCGGTCGGCCCGGCGGTGGAGGTCTCTTTCAGCTACAACTCTAAGGTCGTGTTTAACCGGTTTGAGCCGGCCGGCCGTAAATGGCAGTTGAACTACGAAAGTTACCTCTCTGCAGATACCATAACCGGCGATGTGACCATCTACATGCCGGATGGTCGCCGGGATGTGTATACCTATGACACGAACACCGCAAAGTTTACTCCCCCCTACCGTGTCTTTAACGGGCTGACCGTGATCCGCCAGGGAGGGATCATGGAGGGGAGCGACTATGCGCTCTCCTTCCCCGATGGCACGGTCTATATCTACAAGGTGCCGCCCGGCAAGCTGCTCTGGGCCTTTCTGACTGAAATCCGCGATCCCCACTATCCAACTGACCCCAGTAACAAGCTGACGCTTTCCTGGACCCCGCTTCCCAACTCGCCATGGGGGGCTAAGCTCAACCGGATTACCGATGCCCTGGGCCGCTCAACCACCTTCTCTCATAATGGCGATAACCGGATCTATTCGATTGTCGACCCGTTCGGCAGGACCGTCACCCTGGGGTATGATACGAACGGTAACCTGACCAGCATCAGGGACATGGGAGGGTTTTCAAGTACCTTTACCTATGACGGGTGTGGTGTCATGCAGACCATGACCACAGGCAATAACAAAGTAACCTTTGTATCCGGGGACAACAGCCTGACGGTCAGTGATTATATGGGCAGCGAAACCTTTACCAATAACCCGCTGACCGGGGAAACAAGCTATCAGGGGGCCAATGCATCCGAAGGCTCTACCTACGGCTACACCCGTGCAACCAGACCGGACGGCTCCATTGACATCACCGGCTTCCAGACACCTGAAGGGGTCGGATTTGACTACAGCTATGACGCCAAGGGGAACCTGCTTACCCAGACCCTGCAAGGCGCCAGCGGCGCCGAGACCGCCAGCTTTACCTACAATGCAAGGGGGAAGGTTACTTCGGTTGTACCGCCTGTCGGCGCCCGCACTGATATCACCTACGACGCCAACGGGGTGGATCCTCTGACCGTGACACAGGCCGGGCTGCCATCCATCCAGGCAACCTACAACAGTACCCACGACATCCTGACACTCTCCGACCGGATGGGGCTCACCAAGACCTTTACCTACAACGCCTCCGGTCAGCCAACCAGCTCGCTGGGTTCCGGTATTCTGACAGTCTTTAGCTACAACGACAGCGGCAACCGCCAGCTTGCCGGCATCACCCGGGCCGGCCTGGCTGTCGGCAGCTACGGTTACGACACCATCGGGCGGCTCACCAGCGCCACCGACCAGAATGAGTACACCCTGCAGCGGAACTTCAATAATCTTGACGACCTGCTGAGCATCACCTACCCCGACGGTTCGACGACCACCTTTACCCGCTCGTTGTCGGTGCCGCACCTGCTGGACCGGATGACCGACCAGGCCGGACGGGTAACGGCCTATACCTACAACCCCCACAGTCAACTGATAAAGACTACCGACCCGGCTGGTGGCCAGACCCGCTTTACCTACGATGCCGCCGGCCATGCCAGCCAGCTGACCGACCCCAACGACAACGTTACGTCATTTACCTACAACAAGGACAACCGGCTTATCCGCAAGCAGTTTGCCGACGGCAGCGCTGTGCAGTTCGCCTATCCCCATGGCCGGATGACCTGGTCGAAAAATGCCCGGGGAATCGAGGCTAACTATACCTATGACCGCAACGGCAATCTGCTGACGGTTACCTATTCCGACGGGACGCCGGGGGTTACTACCGTCTACGATGCCTATAACCGCCCCGTGGTCGTCACCGATGCCCTGGGGACGCATACCATCAGTTACGACGCATCCTCACGGGCAACAGAAATCAACGGACCCTGGGCCAATGATACCCTGACCTTCACCTATGACCTGCTGGGGCGCACAACCGCCATGGCACTACAGGGCGGTCTTTCCACCAGCTATGCCTATGATGCCCTCGACCGCCTGACCACGCTGATCGGCAACGGTTCCACCTACACTTACAGCTACCGGGGCAACGGCACGCTGCTGACCAGTCTGGCACGATCCGACGGCAGCAAGACCGAGTACAGCTACGACCCGGTCATGCTGCGGCTGCAGCAACTGACCAACTACGCCCCGGGCAGCGCGGCTCTGGACGGCTACGGATTCAGCTACGACGCCATCGGCCAGCCGGTTGCGGAAACGGTCACCAACGGCCCGGCCCTGCAGTTTGCAAGCCCCGGTATTGTGGCGGTCACTGCCAGCAACCTGAATCAGATCGCCTCCTGGAACGGTTCGGCGACAGCCTTTGGCTATGATGCCGACGGTAATATGACCAAAGGACTCACCGCCGCCGACCGTCCGTTTGATGCGGCCTACGATGCCGAAAACCGCCTGAAGTGGATCCAGTACACCGATGGCGGCGGGGTAGTGCGGCGGCAGGAGTTTACCTACGGCTCCGACGGCTACCTGGGGATCAGGAAGAGCTATGCCAATGGCGTAGTGAGCGGCGAGCAGCGCTACCTCTGGCATGCCGGCAGGCTGCTGCAGGAGCGGGACGGCACCAATGTCGTCGTGCGGGACTATCTGTGGGGGTCCGCCATGCGGGGCGGGGTGGGGGCGTTG
>Ga0209016_1001457_pt1 | contig 18858 bp, 18 predicted proteins | sample EPASupsiteSAE305_FD_187265 | JGI IMG/M metagenome (GOLD analysis project Ga0209016, IMG submission 187265) | Bioremediated contaminated groundwater microbial communities from EPA Superfund site, New Mexico - SAE3-05 (SPAdes) (version 2) | ecosystem: Environmental > Aquatic > Deep subsurface >...
TTACTAAAGCTGATTTCATAATTTACACCACATTGATACCATCCTACACATTTACCAAAATTTGTAAATTTCTTTTAAACTTCAATATGGCTTAAAAGTCGGCAATCTGATGAAAAAAATGGTGTCAAAAAAAAGGGTGTCAGGCACTCTTTTAAAACTTTTTTTGTTTTTTGCTTAATCAGTTAACATAACGCTACTTCTCATTAGAAAAATCATCATTTAAAAAAAATAAATATTATTAGCTATAATTACAGTTCTAGTTGGCGGTTATGATTGGTTTGATTGTATTGTGAAGGAGAAGGTGGGACAGGGTCAGCCTTTAACAAAGGATATAGCAATGCAATTCATACCTGTAATTGTTATAGTCTTGATGCTATTAGCAACAAGATTGTATTAAAAGCTTATGGGGAGTGTCCAGCTCCCTATCTGTCCCAACTAGGTCAAAATTATACCGCACAAATATAAATAAAAACTAAAAAATATCTCTTACTTTACTTTTTACATAAATAAGCTCATATCTCATCTATAATCATAAAAACACTTTTACCATATCAAAGCATTACTAAAGCTGATTTCATCACTTATGGAGCTTCTTAGAACTTAATGTTATCTGAAAGTAAAATTAAAGAATATACACTGTAATTTTTAAGATTTATATTAACTTCACACTTCTATTTCTCTTCTTTATCCCATCTTATCATTTTTCATAATTTACCCATATTGATACCATCCTACACATTTACCAAAATTTGTAAATTTCTTTTAAACTTCAATATGGCTTAAAAGTCGGCAATCTGATGGGTTAAATTTGTCTTGCTGTCCCATATATATTTCGAGACACCTCAAACCACCTATTTATCGACATCTCACATCATCCCATACTGTCCCAAAACCCCCTTTGTATTTAAGAGACACATTTTTGTGTAAATCACACTCCATCTGGTCGGTAATTGGTCGGCTGAAGCCCCTTGACAAGGTTTTTGAGAGTTGAATATACTCCAATTTGTCAGACAAACTTTCTTTTTAAAAAACCAAAGCTAAAAAGTGAGCCGTTATATAAAATAAAGCTATACAAACACTACAGTTTGAGAGATAAAAAAAAGAAGAAAAAGCAGACTAAAACAAGATAAAAAAAGAGGATATAAACCAAATGCCAAAACTAAGATTTACAACCGACTCCATCAAACGACTAAAACCACCAATAGATAAAGCAAAAGAGCAATACTTCGATAGTGACCTCACAGGCTTTATGCTTGAAGTAAAAAATAGAGGCTCTAAAACCTACTACTACCGCTATAGAGAAAACAACTCCCAAAAGATGATACGCATAGGCTCAACTATAGATATAAGCTTACAAGAAGCCAAAGAGAGATACTTTGAACTAAAAGAGTATCAAAACAATCCCGTACCACCATCACAACCAAATGAGAAACCACCTATCACATTTGGAGAGTTCTACGACACTTACTATCTCCCATACATAAAAACCCATATAAAAAGCTATGAGACAAATATATCTATCTTTAAAAACCATATTTTAAAAGAACTCTCATCTACTCCTATGATAAATCTTAAGAAAATAGATGTGATGACACACCACTCCAATATGATCCAAAAGAAAAACCTCTCAAGAGGAACAGCAAATAAGTTTCTGATATTTTTAAATCAAGCTTACAACCTAGCACATGAGTTTGAACTCTTACAAGACTATAACCCTTGCAGAGGTGTAAAAGAGTATGAGCTTAATAACCAAAGACAGATATTCCTAACCAAAGCACAAACTAAAAGACTGCTCCAAGAAGTAGATATCAGCCAAAATGAACACTTAAAATATATCATCCCAATGCTGCTGCTTACAGGAGCAAGAAAAAGAGAGGTGCTTAATGTACAATGGAGTGACTTTGATATGAATAATATGCTATGGACTATCCCAATCACAAAAAACGGCAAGAAGCGTATCCTACCCATTACAGAACAACTACAAGAACTACTAAAGCAAATCCCCAAACAGAGTAAATACCTATTTACATCCCCCAAAACTAAGAAACCTTATACAACCATCTTCCAATCATGGGACACAGCAAGAACTAAAGCAAAACTCCCCCAAGTAAGAATCCACGACCTGCGACACACATACGCCAGTGCATTAGTAAATGCCAAATGCTCACTCTATGAAGTTCAAGTGCTTCTAGGACACTCTACAGCTAAAATGACACAACGATATGCACACCTTAGCAATGAAAGCCTTATGAGGGCTTCTAGTATGGCTGGGCGGTTGTTGAAGTAGATTTATATGGTATAATGATGTTAAGATTAAAAAGGAGTGTTGCCATGGTAGATATTGAAGCTTTAAAACATGAAATCGTTGAACGATTGAAGCCTCTTGATCCTGATAAGATTATTCTATTTGGCTCTTATGCTTACGGCACTCCTAATGAAGATAGTGATATTGATTTGTTTTTGGTTAAAAATAACCTTACTGATGAAGAATTAGATACTTATGAAGTTCAAGCTAAAATGAATCTTCTTGAAATAATGAGAAGATATAAAACAAACGGCATAGATATACTTTCTGCTCCATCTGATTTTCTTAACTCTTCAAATGACTATTTTTATAAAGTGGATATTTTGCAAAACGGAAAGGTTTGGTATGAACGAGCAAGCAGCTAGGGAATGGCTTACTAAAGCGTGGCATCATTTTAGTTCTGGAAAACTACTGTATGAAGCACATCATTATACTGATGTAATTGCAGTAGATTTGCACTATGCCGCTGAAATTATTCTAAAATCATTTATGGCATATGAAAATAAGAAAATACAAAAAATACACGACTTAAACGAGCTGTCTTTACTTACAAAAGATTATATATCATTTACCACTGAAGAACAGGAGCTTATGGCTATTATTACTAAATACCATATTAAACTCTTATCCTACAAGAGATAGGCGTATGCCACCAAGAGAAGAGATAAAAGAGGTATTAGACTTTACAAATAGACTCTTCCATCAAGTCTGCACTATTTTAAATATCAACCCAAATGAAGTTATATAATGTCACTACTGAGAAAATCTTACAAAGCAGTAGCCTTTTACAAACAGGTAAATATTAAGCCGTGAACAGTTGCTGGGATACCTTAGAAATACTAGAATTAGTAGATAAAAGCCAAAATAATTTATTATTTTTCCGTAATTACGGCAAGCTTATAACTTATGATAATAAGCAAATGGTTTTCATGGATGGTCTTAATTATAATTACAGGCAAATTTACATAGAATTTTATCCTCTTAATGAACAAGAAAAATCATGTAGTCACTTGTTAATCAATGATTCGATACATCTGTACCTAAAAAATCTAATCCATATCTTATTTAATAAGATACTTAAAATTAAAGATGGCACTGATATTAATTTGGATTATAAGTTTGACAAAACTAAAATAGATTCACTACCAAACGCAACAGGCATTACAATGCACAAGCTTAACTATCTTTTTGATGCGGTAAATCCTACATTATTTTCAAGAAACATCATTACCTTTTCAATTGATTTTGATAGCACCTCAAATCGTGCTAAAATCGATTTTAAATATCCCCTCTATGATGAACTTTGCACCATTCAAAACAATACTCTTTTTGGACTTTATCTTGAAGATTTTGAGGTTTTATTATTTAAGAAAATCTATGAAGATTACATAATAGAAATAGTTGATAATTTGTTTAGCAAAGGTATAGAAGTTCCACAAAATAGCAGCCTATATCCTCGCTACTACACTCTCTTAATAGTAAAAGTGATGTTCCAAGAAGCTTTTTGGAAAAAGTACAATATAAATAAATGGCTAACTATCGAAAAAAAGCTAAATAAGTACAACGAGATGTTAGCTAACCTAAATCAATTTACATCTATTCGCCCCTCAATCTCCAAAGAGCAGCAAGAGCTTGATTTGCAATCTTATGAAAATGAGCTAAAAGCAAGAAAAGAGAGTGAGTCTAATAGGCTTAAATTAAAGGATAAAAAAATGCAAGAAGTAGTGAAAAAAGAAGAAACAGAGATTATCACTAGTAGAGATAAAGAGATAGAAACTTTTGTGCAATATATAACAGCTACAGCAGGGAAAAAATATCTCAGACAAATAGGTAACTTTCTTGCCGAGCAGTGCACTAATGATTTTACACAAAACTACAACCAAATGAAAAACGATCAAGAGTGGGCTGAGATTTTTAACTGGCAAAATTTAGTATTAAATATTTTAAATGGCAATGGTGCAAGCTTATGGTTTGATACTAGAATTGACAAATATTGTTTTCGTTCAAAGGTTGGTGGTAGTGTTGTATATGAAAATAAAGAAGGGATAAGTGAGTTATTAACCAGAGCCTTAAAAGAGAAGATAATAAATTATTTAAATAGATACAACAATAGTTTTTTTGCGAATTATGCAATTGAAATCGTATTGGTGCATAAGCTTAATGGGATACAAAATCAAAAGTTAAAACAAAGTGAGAAAGCATCCAATGTAATAAAAATACTCCTATTTGAAAATGCCATACCAACTATAGATGATGATAAATTTGATGTTAAATCTCCTCTAGAGTTCTCTAAAAATGACAACCATTTTTTTTATACAAGAAATAGATTTGTACATACAAAACATCTCTTAAAACGCTTCAATAACATCAATATTATTATCAATAATATAATCAACTGTGATAATCTTTTTAGTCCAAATAGGACTAGTCGTTTGCTTGAAATTTCCAAACAAATAATAGAATGCAAGCGAACATCTTTTATAGAAGATTTTATTTTTTATCTAGTAAAAGAAGATATACCCTCTTACTATTATGTAATGAACTGGCTATCTTGCTTTTTTAATAGTTTACAAAAAAGTGGCACTGCTTTAGTGCTGCTGGGTGAGCAAGAAGTAACTCAAAATATCTTGTTGGATAAGATAATAAAAGAGATTTTCGGACTGCAATACTGCGTTACAATCAATGATAAAGAGTGTAAGACTTTATCTGCTTTTGATATCGCAAAAGACAAACTATTTTTTCATATTGGAGACATAGCCAATCCTACCACAAAATTTGCTGATGAAGTCTTGTGTGAACTTGTAAAAGATCTTTTAGCTAAAGAATCACTCACTGAGCTAAATGAAGATGATAAACAAGAGGAATTTATCATACATGGACAAATGATAATTACAGCTAAAAACCCTTCTCCATACATCAAAAAAGCAATGTCTAAATGTACAATTATTAAAGTTAATGATATGGATACTATTATTGAAAAATTAGGTGTACCAGATGAATTGATACTTGAAGATGAAATTCAAAAAGATTTAGACAATTTTACTAATATCCTACAATCTTTTAAAGGAAACTACGAATTTACCAAACATGCTATGGATACAAAAGAGAGAAAAGAGATAAGCGACAATAAAACCTCTAATATAAACAAAGATGATATAGAAAAAGAGATTGACGCTTTTATTAAAGCGATTAAAGTTAAAGATATGGAGTATTTTGAAAAAGTAAAAGAGGTTGAAGATGGTACAATCTATGAACATTTAAAGAGCGCATTTGATAAAGATGATGGATATTTTGTTGGGCAGGATTTGCTTCATTATTATAATGCTACACATGAACAAAAGTTTGAAAACAAAAAGCAGCTAATGGATAAACTAAAAGAAAAAGATGAGATGTTTACTCAAGAGGTTAAAACTCTAAAAATTTTAACTGCGGAACAAAAAGAGGAGATTTTATTTCAAGCAACTAAAACTACAAAAGAGACAAATCATAAAGAGCTTTACAAAATAAATGACTACATTTTAGCTAAAGATATAACAATTCCTTATGGGGCTATTATAATTTCCAGTCAAGATAATATTCAAAAGTACAATCATCACAACCTCGAAAATGCTATAAAAATTCATAAAGAGTATAAAGAAAAAAAAGCTAAAAAAGACTAATCTTAAGCGTATTTTCAAGCTTAAAGAATCTCTCTATCTCTTCTCTCAAAGAACTCTCAAAGAACTCTCAAGGTACTCTCAAAGCAGCCTCAGACGATTCTCAAAGCCCTCTCAGGGCAATTCTCAGCATAATTTGATATTACTTTAATCTACCGTTCTCTTATCACATACCAGCATATACTACATATCTCTATTGTTAATATTTTTTTTAAATCATATAGATATCTGAAAAACAAACACCATCCTCCACACAATCACATTCCACTTTTTTTCAATCACATATTACAAGTATAGTCAAAGCATATTCAACTTTGAAAAACCAACCCACAAGGAGACAATAATAAATGTCTAAAAAACGATTAAGTAAAAAATCTAATGCAACCATACCAATAAAAGAGTTCGTATTCATATCAACAGTTAAAATAGCTCAAGATGTAAATATCAAATATCCAAACTATAAAATCAACTCCTTTACTCCAAAAACTCTAGCCAAACGATTGATATCAGGCAATAGCCAAAAAGAGAGTATGAGAGACTTTGGATTTAGTTATAAAACAACTCATCTACCATCTAATAAACTTTTCATAGTTCAAGAGATATCTACCTCTAATAATGAGATAAAAAATAGCCTCATCTTCTTAGATAGAACGGCTGCCAATGCATACGCACTCTCAATTTATAAAAATCTAAAAGATGATGTAGCTGCGCTGTTTGAGAAGTGTGAGAGCTATGAAGAGATTTGTACCGCCGCTCTTATACATAAAGATACACTGCCATCTATGGTAGTAATAAACGAAGCTGCTCTTTTATCAAGTGAGGTTTAAGATGCTAAACATAGTACGATACACCTACGGACTCAACTTTAACGATGTTCAAAAATATCTACCACAGCTCACAACCCACAATGAGGTCATCACAGATGGAGCGATTCTACATTTAGAGATGATGTACAATCAGCAGAGATTGAATCTATTTGTAGATACCCATACGCAACAATATTGTTTTAACGCCTCAAATGAAAATACAAATGATGTGATGTACGAAATCGGCGATATCGTTGTATCAACATATCATCGCTATAAAAACAACATAGAAGCCCTTATTTCATACATTCTCAAGAACTTAACCTCTTTGTAGGGGTTAGCTCTTTTTATCGTTTTATGGGCATTTACGGTTATGTAAAACCTATGGCTATTTTCTTTTAAAAATCATTATTAGTATCAAGCTCCTTAAAATACTCTTCAAATCCAGTATCCGCCACAGGTTCAGGAGGTAAATTAAGCTCATCCTCGTATATTTCGTAAAGTCTCTCAACAAGTCTATTTATATTTGTAATATCAGGATATACTCTATATCTATCTAATCCTAGCTTATGTAAGTCTCTTCGTCTTATGATGCCCTCATGTTGTGCATAAAGCGATAGTGCTGCATCTTTTTCCTCTAGTGTAGGAAAATAAAGAATATGGTACTTGTATAAGCTCTCTATTATTGGAGCATAAAAGTAGTTGTCTCTACTGAAAAACCGAGACTGTAGTTTGAGTTCAAATCGTGTTACAAAATAGTCAAGTCCCTCTTTAAAACTCTTATCGTATAAATAAGCCCTTTTCATAACATAATTGTGAGTGTGATTGTACTTTTCTATGTAATGGGTATTTGCATATGGTTGTTGTTCACCTACTTTATAACAATTCACTCCTGAGCTTCTCTTATTGCAAAAGGCATAAGTATAAATAAATTGACATCGCATATCAACACATATATCTAAACTCGCTATATCAAATGGAATTATATTGGTGTTTAGATATGCTGCTATTCTTAGCAGGCAATTATAGGATATTGAATCTAGCGTTGAGTGATAACGCTTCATACCTGCCATTTCTACAGAAATATAATATATCGGTATTCTCTTTTTATCTTTATGGCTACCGCTAAGAAACATTCCTGTTTTTAGCTCCAGTATTTTAGTACCTGCAGTCCATACTTGACGAGTTAGAACACCTTTATTGCTTCTTGTGTCGCAATTGATATAAAGATTATAAGTAGATTGCAGCGCATAAACAATGCCATCAAATACCGTTCTTTGCTTATCCTGAGCGTAGGTATCAATTTGTAGCTTTATTGTATCTGCTTCTGTTGTAAAAGTCATCATGTTTTTCCTCTTTATGTGTTAATTACAAAAGAGAGAGATAAAAGTATGATTTATTTGTTTTTTTCATACTCTTTTTATTTATTATTTTGGTTATAAGTACTAGTTATTATATGTGCTTACTTTAAGCCATAAACTAGGGAGATTATTTACTTCAACATTTCATTCTAAAATTCTCTCTTTTCAAATCAAAGAGAAGTGTTAAAAAAAATATACAACTGATAAATAAATTTTAAAACAATCCTCTTTATCGAGCAGATAAAAATTAAACTATCCCAGATGCAAATTCATATCCGCTACAACATCCAAAGGAAAAAGAAGATGAAGCAGTATCTACAGTATCAATTTTACCCACCCTATAATCAAATCAAAAAAACACCGCCAACTTAAGAGCTGCAATAAAATAAATCACTCCATCAACACCTACCAACACCACAGCCTTATTATTTTAATTCCACTTTTTTATAACCACATATCATTAACATAGCAAAGCCCACAAGAGCTTTGAATTTAAATCCAATAGGAGAAGCTATGTTAAAAATATCGGATGAGATGAAATTCTCTACCCTAGAACCAAAAAGACTCTACGGACTATTAGAGTGCGGATGTACCTTGTGTAGCAAATCAAGTAAAACCCTAAAACGCAGAGATTTAGGATATCGCATATGAGAGTAAAAGAGCAACACCAAAAAGAAAAAGATTTATCATTTGAACAGTACCTAAAATACTACATGAATAAACCAACCAAAGATAAACCACCCAGTACAATGGAACAAAAAGCAAAAGCTAAAAATATTTCATCTCTGTTTCGCCCCCTAAACAACATATTCTACAACAACCCACCCCAAGGAGCATAAAAATGAATCCCATATCAATTTTAGGATTACTTATAGCAGTAGGCACTGTTATTAAAGATTCTATGGAAAATGACGACAGCTGCGGCTGCTAGAGAGTTTTAGCCAAAAGGCTTTTAAAAGATAAAGAGTTTATAAAAACCCAAAAGCAAAAAAATAAAATAAAAAAAGGATAACCCATGCAAAAAGCACCACTAACCAATGAGCAGCTAAGAGCAGCAGCGCCCACACTCTTTACAAGTGAACCTCACTATGAAGTAAGCGATAAATATCACTTTATCCCAACCATTGATATTATAGAGGAGATAAAATCCCACAATTGGTATCCCATGAGCGTAAGCCAAGCAAGTGTCAGGGATGAAGAAAAAGAGGGATACCAACAACACTGTGTAAGATTTCGCCACTTTGAAGACCTCTTAAACCCACAAGATAACGCTGTAGAACTATTACTATTTAACTCCCACGATAGAACAAAAAGCTTCTCTATAAGTGCAGGTATATTTAGATTTGTATGTGCAAACGGATTGGTTATATCAGAGAGCGTTTATGAAAGTTATAAAATCAAACATTTAGGAGATAAAGATAATGATGTAGCAAATGCAGTTATAAGCATAACCGCCATAAAACCAAAGCTTATGAGTAAAATCAATACTCTCTCTTCTATCCAACTCTCACAACTTGAAAAAGAGACATTTGCTAAATACGCTATACCTCTTAGATTTGAGGAACATTTAGAAGTAGATTATAAAGATTTACTAATCCCCCATAGAGAAGAGGATTATAAAGATGACCTCTACACCACACTAAACATCATACAAGAAAATCTAATACGAGGAAATGTAAGCGGAGTAAATAAACCAAGCGGCAGAAGATTTACAAGCAAAGAGATAAAGTCTATCACAACCGATACCCAAGTAAATAAAGGGGTATGGGATATAGCAGAGAGAATCGCTTCTATAAAAGAACCAAGTTATCAAATAGCAGCATAAGGAGAAGAAAATGAAATTAGTAAATTATCAACTCCAAACGCAAATAGAGTACCTCTCAAACGATAAACCACAAGAGTTTTTTAAAGACTATATTCGCTCTATAATAGAAGACACCTCAAAACCCTACTACCAAAGAGCAGATTATTTAGGGCTATCGCTAAAAGAGCTACAATCAAAAATCGATATTCTCTCAAGTGATATCAAAGAGTTAGGACAATTTAAAAAACGACTCGATGAATCATTGGAGATCGCAAAAGAACTTACTGCCGAAGTATTTTTAAATAATGGTATAGAGCGTATAGAGGGTAATATCATATCTTCAATCACACTATCTAAAGAGACAACCAAAGAGAAGATATCCCTAGAGGTTAAAAACTCTGAGGAACTCTTAAGACGAGGCTTTGTCAAATATGAACTAGACACCCAATCACTCCAAGCCGCACTCCTGCAAGATACTAATCTTCAAAAGGAACTAAAGCCGTTCGTAGAACTTATAAAAACCAAAGAGACAACCCCTGCCAAAGCAAAAGTAAATCTAAAACGAAGCCAAAGCAACAATACACAAACAGATGAACTGCTGCATATTGCACAAGCGGCATAAAGGAGTAAAAAGATGTTTAGTGAAAAACAGATAACAGTGCTAAATTATGAAGTTGATTCAAGCAGAATAAAAACAAGAGAAAAAGGAAATATCAGCCTCTCCTATCTTGAAGCGTTTGATATTATAGAGAGTGCAAATAAGATATTGGGTTACGGCAACTGGAGCTACGCCGTCTCATCCCTTATGCAAGTCTCTCAAGAGCAAAACCATAACCAAAATGTAGTCATCTGCTATAAGGCAGTGGTTCGGATAGTAGCTAAAGACATAACCCATACCAAAGAGATATCAAGAGAAGATGTAGGGTTTGGAACAGGTATCGCAAAAACTCTCTCTGATGCACATGAGGGAGCAGCTAAAGAAGCAGTAACAGATGCTCTTAAGAGATGCTTTAGAACATTTGGAAATCAGTTTGGCAACTCTCTATATGATAGAAGTAAAAATCATCACGCACAACCAAATAATAAGCAACTGCAACAACCATCTCAAAATCAGAATTACCAATCACAACAAGAACAACATCCATCCTCTCAAAACCAAAGAGCGTATCAACACTCAAATACGCAAACATATCAACAGCCAAATAACCAATCTCAACCACAACACCATCAATCGCAAAATCATCATCCACAAGATTACTCATCTCTTTATAATCTGGGATTAACAATTATAGAACAAGGAAACAATCTTGTAGTAATCGGAGATGATCTCTTTTCCAAAAAAGACTCTATAAAAGCATATGGTTTTAGATGGGACGGTAACTCTAAAATGTGGTGTAAACCTATAGAACAAAGAGCAGCATAAAATGGCAAGCTCATTTTACATAAGAGAAGAAGCAAAAAAAGGCTTCAAGGGTTGGAGTAAAGAGGGATTGGAATTTTTACTCTACAGAGGCGACCTTGAAGAGGAGATAGAGAGGGAGTGTAAAAAAGCACTGGCTAGATTAACAAAAGAGGTCTAAAGATGATGCATAAACGCATCTATATAGAAAATCAAAAATACAAAGAGTTTTACGAAACTTGTGTTGGAATAGATTATGTGCAGTGGGATGACGGAAGCGATGGGTATATCTACTTTGAAGAGAGTGTAAGTGGAAATAGAGCAGAAGCGTTTTATAAAACACTAGAAGCTGCACTTGTTGAATATGATGGAGCGGATGAGTTTTTTCAAATAGGAAAATTCAACGAGTATGACTAAAACCTTATAAACTATACCATTTTATAAGGTTTCCCATAATATAGGGCTTTAAAGAGCCTCTAATCACACCACCAAAAATAAAACCCCATAAAACACCCCTAAATAAGGATATTTTATAAGGAAAAGGACATGAAAAAGAGAAAACCCAAACTCAAACACATAAAAGAGTCAATTACCGAACTTGAGTATAAAAAACTCATAAATCAAATCAGAGGCGATGAGTCTATGCGACCCAATACAAAAGATAACTTACTGCGAGCATTTACAATTTTATACTTTACGGGTTTGAGACTAAATGAACTCCAACAGATGAAGCTACTTCATATCAAAGAGCTGCTAGACAACAAAGAAACAAAACTCATGCTTCCAAAAACCAAATCAGAGAGAAAGTTATTTGCAGGAGATGAGTTTATAAAACAGCTCAAAAAGCTCTTTGAAATCACGGATGATTCAGATCTACAAGTTAAAGTTATAGCAAAAGGTGCTAAGCATAGCAAAAAAGAGTCAATCCATCCACTTACCTTTATAGCTCAAGTTAATGATGTAATGAAAGAAATTCTAGGCGATGGCTACACATCCCATTCATTCCGTCAAGGACTCATAACTGAGATGGGTGCAAAACAAATCAATACCAAAATTATCTCAAAATTCATAGGTCATAGTGATGTAAAAACCACTATGAGATATATCAATCCAACTGATGAAGTTTTAAGAGGAGCAATGATACGATGAAAAAGATAGGATACATAAGAGCCACTATAAGAAAAGAGATAGAGGAACAATCCGAACTTCTTATAGCTGCAGGGTGCAGTAAAATATTTGTAGAACCAAAAGAGAATATCAACTATGAATCTAAAATCAAACTATCCAAGATGATAGATACCATAGAGAATAGAGATACAATAGCCGTTACAAGATTGTCTATCATTACAAGCAGCGTTCAAACTCTTTTAGAACTTATGTTTGCATTAGAACAAAAAGAGATAATCTTAGAAGTTGTTGAACAAAACTTTATCTCTTCTAATATATACTCCCTAAATGAACTTCTGCTTTATCTTAGTGAGTTTATAGAAGATATAAACTATGAAAAACAAGCATACGCAATACAAGAAGCAAAAGATAAAGGAAAAAGATTCGGAAGACCTCCAAAACTTACAAAAGAGAAAGTGCTTAAAGCTATAGAACTAAAAAGACAAAATACTTCACGACAAGTTGCCAATAGATTTGGAGTCGGTAGAAGTACACTGCTTAGGCATATCGCTAGGAGCAGGAAGAGTGCTTAAATAAAGTCAAATGCTGGAGTGGGATAGCCCACTTTGGCATTTATTTTTTATTTTTTTATTTCTTCTGGGTCGATGTTTAGGAGGGTGCAGACTTGGTTAAATATATCTTGAGCAAATTCATAGAACTCTTTTGCATCTTTAAGCGTTGGTTTGCCGTAGGGGAGAAGTCCTATGTCGCCAGGGTAGCGTGAGTCTGTGTATAGAGCATTTATTTTGTCAAGCATATTTTCATCTGCTATCAAAATATATTCAGAAACAAGCTCATTTATTAAAAGTATATCGTGTTTTCTTGGTATAGTTATTCCATGGTATTCCAAAATAGCTTTAAGACTTTTTTCAATGCACTGCTGCGAATGAAATGCAGTCATGTGGGTTATTAAATCGTTGCCTACAATACTATCCATCACAACTATATCACTAAATGCGGCTTTAAGCCACTCTGCCGATAAATTACTCATAACAGCACTTTTCCTTTGGTCAATAACTCTCTTGAAAAAGAACTATTAAGCTCTTTAAACTTATCAGCCATACTTTTTGTATGTACGATTAAATCTATTGCAGTCTTTTTGTGTAAGTCCCTTATTTGCTTAGATACAGATAAATAAATATTACTTTTTTCTTGGTAGCTCTGAGGAATAAACTCATCTTTAGTTACTACATATAAATCAATATCACTATCTTCATTAGGAGTGCCATAAGCATAAGAGCCAAATAGAATAATCTTATCAGGATCAAGAGGCTTCAATCGTTCAACGATTTCATGTTTTAAAGCTTCAATATCAATCATAACACAACTCCTTTTTTAATCTTAATATGATTATACCAAAAATCCATCTCTAATAATCAAATCCACAAACTTAAAATAAGCTAAAAAATAGAGTAAGCCACCAGCAATACGCCAGCAACTTTTTTAATGCAATTTACCTTAATATCAAACTTTAAAGAGTGCCAATTATTTATTTCATAATTCATTTTTTACCAGTAATATGCCAGCAAGAAATTTATCTAAAAAATAGCACTCTTCTATCAAACTTTTACTTCCTCGGTTTTTAGGTAGTTTTATGGCTAAAAACACTAAGAAAAGTTCGTTTACTTTTCATTGCCAAACTAGTAGTTTGACTACGGGTACTGATACATTTACAGGTGGTACTGGTGCAGATACATTTACAGCTGCAGTATTAACAGCTAATGATGCTGATGTTCTTGCTGGTGGTGCAGGTTCTGATACTCTTAACCTTGAAACAGCTTCAAGCATTACTTCAAACTTTAAAACTTCAGCGATTGAAACAGTAAACCTTAATGCGCTTGGTGCTATCTCAGTTGATATGACTAACAAGACTGATGTAACAGCATTCAACAGTAACGATGCTGCTGGTGCGGTTACAGTAAATAATATTGCTAATACAGCTGCTACATATGGCGTTAAAGGTGCTGCTACTAATAACTTAACATTAAATTATGCAACTGCTGCTTTAAATGGTTCTGCTGATAAATTGAATGTTAAATTAAATGGTTCATCTGCAACTACTGTTGATGCTGATAGCGGTTTTGAATCAGTTGAAGTTAACACAACTGCTGCTTCTACTCTTACATCATTGGTAGCTCCTAATGCTACAGCATTAACTCTTTCTGGTAATGCTACATTAACTTTAGCTGCAGCTGCTATTGACACTTTTACTGATTACACTGTTACAAATACTGCAAAAGTTACATATAACGACATCGCAACTGTTAAAACTTTCAATGCTGCAACAAACACTGATGGTATCGTAGGTAAAGATTTAACTGGCGGTACAGGTTTAGATGCTACTACAACTGCTGATAAACTTACTTTAAGCTCAACTGGTAGCTTAGTACAAACTGGTTCTGGTGCTGATAATATCAATGTAGTTACTACTGCTCTTTTTAGTAGTGGTACTGCAATTATTAAGCTAGGTGCTGGTAACGATATTCTTAACCTTTCAGGTGTAGCTTCTGCTGGCGAGTTCATTTATGGTGAAGCTGGGGATGATTTGATTTATGTTGGTGGAGCTTTAACTTCATCAGATTTAGTAGATGGTGGTGAAGGTACAGATACAGTTAGCTTTGTAGCTGGTACTCACGCTCTTATTGCAAAAGGCATCGAAAATGTAAAAGTTGCAAGTGCTACTACTGTTACTGACAGCGTGACATTTACAGCGGTTGATTCTGCTGTTGCTATTACTGACAGTGGTGCAGGTGCTACTACTTTTGCTAACTTAAAAACTGGTTCTACTTATACATCTACTGTAGCTAAGGCTGCTGCTGTTGATGATGTAACGCTAGGTTTTGCAACAAGTTCAGCTGCAACTCTTAATGTTGATTTAACTAAAGGTACAGCTGGAGATGTTACATTAACTCAAGTTGCTGATGCTACTGTTACTTTAGGTGCTGCATCAACAATGACTACAGGTATTACTTTAGATTCAGCAGCTACTAAGTTGACTGTTAATGCAACTGGTGCTGTAGATTTAAGTGATATTTTAGCTGGAACTGCTGGTGATACTACTACAGTTGAAAAACTTGCTACTGTAGCTGTAACTGGTAACTTAGGTGTAACTATTACGGATATCTTAAATGACAAGTCACTTTCTTCTTTAGATGTTAAATCAACAGCAACTGTAAGTAATACAGGTGATGTTACAGTTGGTGCTGTAAACTCTGATGTTGCAGTAACTTCTATGAATGTGTCTTCAGCTGCTGGTTCTGCAGCACTTGGTGCTATAGATGCTGCTAATGCTACAAATACTGGTGGATTAACTACTCTTACTGTTAGCGGTGTAGATACTGGAATTGCTTCAACTGTTACAAGTATTACAGCTGATAAATTAACGACAGTTACTGTATCTAATACAGGTGCTAACTCTACAATCGGTGCTATTACAGCTACTGGTTCTACAACTAATAAAACAGATGGTACTATCGGCACAATCACGGTATCAGGTGGAACAGGTGCTTCTGCTATCACTAGTATCGCTGCGGATAGCATTGGTACTGTAACTGTAACAGGTACAGGATTAGCAAGTACTGCTACAATCGGTGCTACAACTGTTACAGGCGATACTGCTATTACTACAGACGGTACAATTACTGCACTTAAAGCTTCTGCTGTTGGTGCTGCTACTACAATCGCTACTCTAGTAGCTGATAGTGTTGGTTCTATCATTGTTGAATCTACTAGTACAACTGTAGCTTCTGTAGCTACTTTAAATGGTATTTCAGCTGATAATACTGGTAATGATGATACTACGCTTGGTACAATTGATGTTAAATCTTATGCCGGTGCTGCTACTATTGCTGCTTTAATTAATGCTGATGCTCTTGGAAACACAACTGTAACTGGTGCAACTACAGCTAATATTACAGGTATAACTGTTGTAAATGCTACAAATACTTCTGTTACAGGAAATATTGCTCTTACAGCTGGAACAGGTGCTGCTACATTAACTGGTGCACTTTCTTTTGATACTGTTGGTACAATTGCCGTTAAAGGTACTGGTGTTACAGCTGCTAATATTACTGCACTTAACACAAGCGGTTTGACAGTTACTCTTGACGCTACAACTGGTGCTATTGGTACTGCAAGTACTATCTCTAATGTAAAAGGTGATTTAAATGTTACTCTAAAAGGTACAACATCTGCAGGTATTGCTGCAACTGCTGGTACTGCTACAACTGTAACAGATGCTGACATAACTTATGATGCTTCTTTAATGACAGGTGCTGTGTCTTCTACAACTGTTACTAACAGCTCTACAGATGCAGCTTCTTCAATGACTGTAAAAGGTGGTGCTGCTGCTAATACATTTATATTAACTGGTACAACTACAGGTACAGTTTCTTACCAAGGTCAAAATGACACGGATTCAGTAACTATTTCACAAGCTGTTGGTAGTGCGACTATAACTACAGAAAGCGGTACTGATAGTATCGTTCTTACAACTACAGACACAATGGCTAGTACTATCACTATCAATGGTGGTGCAGGTACGGATTCATTAACTCTTGTTGATACAGGACTTGTTGACGTTGACCTTACAAATGTAACTCTTGTTGAAACTTTAGTATTGTCTGATGCTTCTACTGTTACTTTAGGTGCGCAAGCTACTGAAGCTGGTATTGTTACTGTTGATACAAGTACTGCTGCTACAAGCATTACAAGTACACAAACTGCATTGACAATCGTTGATGATGTTGCAGATGGTGTATTATTAACATTAGCTGGTTCAGCAAACTATACTATTTCAGGTGTTGTGTCTGACATTACAAGCACAAGTACAGGTAATATGGCTGTTACGATGGCTGATGTTGCAACATCAACAGTTGCATTTGGTACAGATACGACTGGTACACACTCTGTAAATGCAGATGCGTTGACTGATGGAGATGTTTTAACGCTTACTGGTTCTGATGCTGCTTCTGTTTCATTAGTTGCTGGTGACTTAACTGCTACTACATATGCTGGTAACTTAACTGTTACTGCTACTACTGGAACAAATGTTATTACTACAGGTACTGGTGCAGATAGTATTACTGGTGGAGATGGTACTGATACTTTAAGCGGTGGAAATGGCATTGATACATATGTGTTTGCTGCAACTGGTGCATTAAACGATAATGATGCTATTACATTTGTACAAGCTGATGATATACTAAACTTCAGCGCATTCGCATTAACTACCGGTTCATTCAATACAACAAAAGTACTTGTAGCTGGAACAGATAATATTGCAATTGCAAACAAAGTTACAATGCTTGATGGTACAACTGAAGCTGCCATTGATGGTGCAGATGAAATTGCAGCATTAATTCAAGGAGCTGGAGATGCACTAGAATTGGCATCTGGCGGAAAAGCGATTGTATTATCTGGTAATGCTGCTGATACTTCTGATTCAATGCTTATCTGGTATGTAGATGACAGCTTAGATGGAACAGCTGGTACTGTTAATACGGCAGATGTTGTATTAGTTGGTACTATTGCAACATTCGACCTAGATACTATGGCTTCTGCAAACTTTACATTATAAACGATAATTGGATTTACGGATTCAATTTATATACTGCCTCACTCCTTTGGGAGTGGGGTTTTTTATGAATAATTAAATATAAAAAGGGTGTCAGGCACTCTTTTGAAACTTTTCTTAGTTTTTTATTAATCTTTTACTTCTGCTTAACATAACGCTACTTCTCATTAGAAAAATCATCATTTAAAAAAAATAAATATTATTAGCTATAATTACAGTTCTAGTTGGCGGTTATGATTGGTTTGATTGTATTGTGAAGGAGAAGGTGGGACAGGGTCAGCCTTTAACAAAGGATATAGCAATGCAATTCATACCTGTAATTGTTATAGTCTTGATGCTATTAGCAACAAGATTGTATTAAAAGCTTATGGGGAGTGTCCAGCTCCCTATCTGTCCCAACTAGGTCAAAATTATACCGCACAAATATAAATAAAAACTAAAAAATATCTCTTACTTTACTTTTTACATAAATAAGCTCATATCTCATCTATAATCATAAAAACACTTTTACCATATCAAGGCATTACTAAAGCTGATTTCATCACTTATGGAGCTTCTTAGAACTTAATATTATCTGAAAGTAAAATCAAAGAATATACACTGTAATTTTTAAGATTTATATTAACTTCACACTTCTATTTCTCTTCTTATAATAAAAAGGGTGTCAGGCACTCTTTTAAAACTTTTCTTAATTAAATATTAATATATTATTTATTACAATACCACATGCCAAGAAAAGAACGATACCAAGAAGCTGGACACTATCATATTATAAACCGTGGAGT
>Ga0209016_1001460_pt1 | contig 18842 bp, 19 predicted proteins | sample EPASupsiteSAE305_FD_187265 | JGI IMG/M metagenome (GOLD analysis project Ga0209016, IMG submission 187265) | Bioremediated contaminated groundwater microbial communities from EPA Superfund site, New Mexico - SAE3-05 (SPAdes) (version 2) | ecosystem: Environmental > Aquatic > Deep subsurface >...
GGCGAGATTAAACCGGAGCGGGAATACCGGCGCGGCTACATGGTCAGCGTTGCCGCCACCGACGGCGGCAAGATCTTCGATGGCGCCCGCCTGACCGTCCGTTATGCCTTTGACGCCATGGAATTCACCTACAGCGGCGAACTGCTGGCCCAGGGAGTGGAGGTGAAAGGTGCGGTCGTCGAAAAAACCGCGATTATGGAAGAGGCGCTGCAACTGGGTATGGCGATCTGCCGCACTTCCTGATTCCAGCTTGTTCAAGAGCGGCTTGCCGCCTGCACCCATTGGCCCAGGAGTAACCGGCAAGGCCTCCGCCATGGTTTGGAATTACTGATAGTGACGGCAAACAATCCTCTGTCAATCCATGTTTTGCCTCAACTCACGGGTCACACCGACACCCAAACCCCGGAAATCACTTTGCAGGTAGCGGGAGAAGAAAAACATCAGATGGTTAGCGATGTTTGATGGTTTCGTAAAAAGTCGATTCTTGTCATCGACGAGCACCGCGAGGAGAAATCTCATAATAATTCTAGAGAGTTCTCGCTACGCTCGAAATGACCCAACCAAGTGTTTTCTCTTATTACGAGTTCATCATGTTTGAGAAGGGTAAAAACCTTCTTGATACATACAAAGATATATACTATTTTTGATATATACCAAGTTATGTATCAAACTGTGGATCAATGCAAGGTGAACGGAAATGGAAAAAGCAAAAATATTTCAAAATGGGCGCAGTCAGGCAGTACGCTTACCCAAAGAATTTAGATTTAAAAGCAAAGAGGTGTATATCCGCAGAGAGGGGCAAAATATAATTTTGTCCGAAAAACCAGACTCCTGGCGGGATTTCTTTTTTTCTACAAGCAAGCCAACCTCTGATTTTATGGCGGAGAGAGAGCAAGGAGACTTGGAAGAAAGGAACATTTTTAAATGATCTGCTATATGCTTGATACAAACATTTGCAGTTATATTATCCGAGAAAAACCCTTGAAGGTGTTTGAACGTTTTGAAGGGTTGGAAATGGACCAACTGTGCATATCTATCATTACTTATGCCGAATTGATTTACGGCGTTGAGCATTCATCATCAAAAAAAATAAACAGGCCCATAATCGATGATTTTGTTCGCCATTTAAATGTCATAGCCTGGGACAAAGAGGCGGCTGAACATTATGGAAATATCAGGGCTCTTCTTCGTGCGGAAGGATATATTATAGGAGCGATGGACATGATGATTGCTGCCCATGCAAAAAGTCAAAAAATGATACTTGTCACAAATAATGATCAGCATTTCAAAAGAGTTCCAAAGCTTAAGGTTGAAAATTGGGCGAGCGAATCAGAATAGCGTACATCATCATGGTCAACATGTGTTGAAAATATGTTGTCTCAGTCCTGTCTCATAAAAATACCCACAATAAAATCAGTGGATGAGTTACCCGATATCACAAAACTGTTTTGCACTTTCCATCTCTCACGCTTGAAAGCAAGATAACACCACTATGACAACAAAAGAGGAACAAGCGCAGCGCCAAGTTCTCGTAAATTTAGGTAATAGATACGTTGTTTTTGGTCCATCGCCTGGGTTACCCCCAAAAATGCAATTTAACCCAGAAAATGATTCTGAATTACTTCCTCGTGTTGAAGATGAAATTGAAATTGCGGAGGAACGCATTGTTCAAACATTACGCGTGCAAAACATGACACGGTCGAAAGTGATTGAGAACAAAGATATTTACGCGGATATTGCGTTGACTGATAATCATGGACACCGCATCCTCGTCGAGATCAAGGTCAGAGACCATGACCCAAGACGCCGGGATTTGGAACCGGGATATACTAAAATCCAAGAAGCGCAAGGCACGGGGGAAGCACTAGAGGTCTGGCACTTCAACATTGAACGGCTAAACCTTATTGTGCAATCGTTTGACGGGTCGTTGCCATTTTTCTTCGAATTACCGCCAACAAACGTCTGGGAAAAAACCGAAGAAGGGGTGTTCTTGCGAACTGCGGTAATTGACGAAGTGGAAAATTGGGAAGGTAGAATCAAATCGTTATATAGTGATATTCAAAATTGGCTTAGGGACAGGAAGGAGTTACATTTCGACCAATCACGCTCGGTTACCATGTCCGAAGAAATCATGCAGAAGTTTGCTGTGAGTGACAAAGATGTCCCAATCCTAGATATCCTAGCGGATGACCAAGTGATAGCAAGCTTTGTTCCGCGCGGCCTTTGGTTAATTGGTTCTTGGGGACGTATTGACGTTATTACACCGAGGCAAACTCAAATAATTGTCGCAACAAAAGATGAAAATCAAGTCTACGGATGGCAGATAATATCCCAAGAGAGTCGCCTTAGAACACAGGTACTAACAAAAAGCACTCTACTTTCCTTGCTGGTGCTATGATGAGCCGTCTACAGGAAACAAAGCGAGCGTATGACAGGTTAACTCGTTTGCTTGATCAAGAAATCCGACAGCGAAAAGGTGAGTCAAAGGATCTTGCAAATTTCCGCGAAGTGCTTGATGTTGCCTTTTACCTTCTGGGTTGGGCGCAATTTGAGTATCTAGTACGAGAAGAGGTAAAAGAAATTGTTGAAAACAAGGCAAAGATAAAATCGCTTGATCGGTATGCTTGGCAACATTTGAAAGAGGGAATTAAGGAATATTCAGTTCGCAAGCGCATGGATCTAATTTTCGACGGGAACCCGGAAATCCGAGGCAAGCTTGACAAGGATTACACGGTCAGGAATGAAGCAGCACATAACTATAAAAAGTTACCCAACGAAGCGAAGGACGTTTCAATATGGCTGCAAAAATTAGAGGATCTTGTCGACAGGTTCGAGTAGCCAACTCACTCTCGGCCAATGCGGATGTATCAATCGCAATAGTTTAGGGTCTAGGTTTTCCCTCCGAAGAAGAACTGAAACGCCCAAAATTGAGCTGGTGGATTTTACGTTCCCAAAGTCAAACTATCTCTTTACCTTGCCTCCATCAAGTAGCCTACTTCGCTCTGAATCAAGTGAATGGCAAACAGGAGAATATAACAATGCGTCCAGTAGTAACCCATATAAAAGCACCTGGTCAGACTGATCAAGCGCCTCTGTATGGGGAAGAGTCACTAGCAAAAATGGATAGAATCAAGCAGGATTGACGATGGAATTGCAGGAAGCCGTACTGAAAAGAAGGAGTATTAGAAGGTTCACGGAAGATGTCGTTATCGATCAAGAATTGCAGCAGATTTTTGAAACTGTACGCTGGTCTCCATCCTGGGGCAATACACAGGTTTGGGAATTTATTGTCGTCCGAGATAGAGAACTGATTCAACAGGTAACCGAGACGTATCAGATGGATAAAGGGACAAACCCCGCAACCAAATGTTCTCTGACCGCTTCCGCACTTATTGTCGTTTGTGCCAAGACAGGGGTCTCGGGCTGCTACGGGGGAAAGGAATCCACCAAGTACTCCAACTGGTTCATGTTCGATCTGGGCATCGCCACGCAGACGCTTTGCTTGAAACGCTTTGCTTGAAAGCTCATGAATTGGGACTGGGCACGGTTGTCGTCGGCCTCCTGAATCATGACGCCTGCAAGAAATTGATTGCCCTGCCGGATGGGTATGAAGCTGTTGCGGTCGTTCCCATTGGGCGTCCGGCGGTCGAACCGAAAGGGGGGCCACCGCGCAAAATGGTATCCGACATGGTCCATCTTGATATGTTTGGCAAGAAGATGTTTTGAAGTGGAACAATGAGCCTAGACCTGACCTGAATAATGAGCGTCATTGAGGAAACCTGAAATGAATCAAATCCAAGAAAAAGATTGGGCTGAGGACAGTTGGCATGGGCACACAGGCATTGATAGCTCTTGCGACTACTGTATTGTTGACGATGAGATTGGAGAGATGCCAAAAGATGAATCCGGGGCAACTGCCCCAAAAAAAGGTGCTGACAAGGCGTTGGAAAACGCAAGTCAATCACCGTGATCCGTATAAAACACGTTATTCAAAAGAAGCGTATCAACCGGCCGGTTATCGCCATGGTCAGCGTCAAGCTCTCTTTTGTCTCTACAAATTGGAACTATGTTCATGGCTGAATCGGTCATCGTGGAAATCCTTTGTGTTGGCAATGAACTGCTGCGGGGAGAAATTCAGGATACCAACACCAACTGGATCTGCCGTCTGGTCAACAGCCATGGCGGTCAGGTGGCGCGGGCAACCATGCTGCCGGATATCGAGGAGGAGATTGCGGTGGCAGTCCGTTCGGCAATCGAGCGCGGTGTGGGTGTGTTGTTCACCTCCGGCGGCCTTGGCCCGACCGATGACGATCTCACCTTGGCCGCAGTCGCCAAAGGAGCGGGAGTCGGACTCGAATTGAACGTAACCGCGCGGGAGATGGTCAAGACGCACTATGATGAATTTTGCGCCCAAGGAGTTCTGGCCCAAGGGGGACTGAATCCCTTTCGGGAGAAAATGGCCTGGTTGCCGGCAGGCGCCCTCCCCCTTCACAATCCGGTGGGTACCGCTCCCGGTGTCCTGTTGCGACAGGGGTCAACAACTATCATTTGTCTGCCCGGTGTGCCGCCGGAGCTTGAGGCGATCATCACCCACTCCCTGGCCGGTTTCATCACCGCAACTTTTGGCAAGGGCGGTTCCTGCCAACGAACCTTGACCGTCCGCTGTAACGATGAATCCCTCATGGTTCCCGCCCTCAGTCGGGTGGTTGCTCTCCACCCGCAGGTCTACATCAAGTCGCTGGCCAGGGCATTAGGCGAAATCCCGGAATTGGATATTCTCTTTACCACAACCGGAAAGGAAGAAGGCGAACGCAGGGCGCTGGTCGATGAGGCTATCAGGGACCTGCAACAGGGACTGACCGCCCTGGGCATCAATCACTGGGAAAAGAGCGGGAAACCCCAAGGGCTTTTGTAATCGAGAACCGGCAACCTGGCCGGTGAGTACGCTCACGGGGCTGTTTGTTGCTCGGTTTGTTGTTCGACCGCAGCCTGATGATGGAGGAAACTGCGTCCCGCCAGTGGCAACAGCAGGGCAAAGGCTCCGGCCAGAACCAGAAAGGTGGTGTTTAATCCTCGGCTATCGCTTAGACTGCCGATTAGCGGGCCGCTGGCGACATATCCCAGGCGGAAAAGGAGATTGTGCAGGGAAAGGATACTCGCCCGCATCTGTCGGGTGCAGTTGTGCTGAAGTAAACTGCGCAGCACCGGGCCCTGAAAACCGCGCATGGCAGTCAGAAGAAAGTAGAACAGGAAACTGCCCATGGCCGAGGTCAGACCGAGCCCGGCATAGGCCCCGACAATGAGCACGAAAAAAAGCAGGCACATCCGCCGCAATCCCAGCACATTTAACATTGAATGACTGTGGTATGCACAGAGGGCGACCGTCAGATTGGCCCCGGCCCACACCGGCCCGAACCAGGTCAGCGGCACCTGGCATTGCTGCATGAACGGCTGGATCAGCCAAACTGGATAAAAAGATGCCAGGCCGAGGAGCATACCGAAAAGCATGGTCGACCGCAGCGCACCCTTTTCCACGAAGGCATACCGGCTGATGCGCACCGCCTCATTGAGGTGTGAGCTGATATGCGGTCCTTTTTCCGCTTTAGGCTCATGGAGCGACAGCGCCACCACCAGTGCGGTGACCCAAACACCGATCTGCACCATGAAGGGAAGCAGCGGCGCGGTCACGTACATGAGCCCGGCGCAGAGCGCTCCACCCGCCTCCCCGATCTGAGCCCATCCGGCCATGCGTCCGTCGCAGCGGTGATACAGTTCCGTTCTGCCTCCGGCCCGCAAGGTCTCATAGAGCAGGGCATTGTCCGAACCGCTGATGAAGGCGTAGCAGACGCCGAGCAGTATCTCCGCTCCGATCACATGCCAGAAGGTGTGGGCGACCAGATAGACGCTCCAACCCGCGATGCCGAACAGGCAGGCAACTATCAGAGCCAGGCGGTAGCCCAACCGGTCGCTGACATAACCCGAAGGGTACTCCATGACCACATTGGCGATGGAGAAGAAGACGTTGACCAGCAAAATTTCGGTAAGGGACAGGCCTATCTGATCTTTCCAGAACAGGGTGATGATCGCCATGGGGAAGAGCATCATCTTCAGTGCAGAAAAGATGTTCAGTTTAAGGACGTTACTGGTCATAGTGAGGCGATCGTTTGTGGTTTGACCTTCCGCATCGCTTCAGGATAACTGCTGGAGCGTTCGTTAGAATCAAACTATCTCTGGAATGGGTAAACTGGCGAGGGAACAAATCATGGTCGCCAAAAATAGTATCGCCTTGTTGTAAGGCATTCTTTGATGGTTTCGTAAAAAGTCGATTCCTGTCATTTCGACGAGCATGGCGAGGAGAAATCTCTTAATAATTCTAGACATTTCTCGCTATACTCGAAATGACAAAATGGAGAGTTTTCCCTTTTTTACGAGTTCATCATTCTTTAAATTCCGCCATAATAAACAAATAAGTGAGAAATCTATGAAAAATTTAGCAATTAAATATGAAACCCTGAATCCTGAGCAAATATTCCTGGAATTGGTAAAAAGATTCCCCCAAATGAAAAAACGGGAGGGAAGCACAATAGGTGAAGTGTTTGGTGATGGGTGGAAATCGCTCAATGCAGCATCTAAAGAAATTGCAGAAAAAAAGTTCAGAAAAAAAATTAATGACCATGAACTTCATGGAATACGCTATGACGACAATAATGATGGTCTTTATTATTTGGCAAGATATAGCGCTGATGAAATATTTTTTGAGATAATCAAAAGGTTTCCGATGATTAGTCTTGGTTCAGAAATATGTTTACGTGAACTCTTTGGCGAAGAATGGTTTTTACTCGGTAGAAAAAGTAGAGAAGTGGCAGAAGAGAGGTTTGTTAATGCTATTAGAGAAGCAGATGTCAAAGGCATTAAATTTCTAATGAACAAAACAAATTTTGAACTTTTCAAAAATGAAAACAATGAAATATTGTATGTTAGAATTGACAACGACAGCTACTGTTGAAACTAATAGAAAAAACTCGTTGGGTTGAATAAAATGAAAGAGAATTACCCGCGAAGTATTTATTCAAGTTGTTTGAAATGACGAAACAATGTCGTTAACTTAATCTTTTCCTCCATGATGTAGTACCCTCAGGGGCGTCATTCCGGCGCAGGCCGGAATCCTGTCTTTGTAAACAGTTCTGAACCCCGGCCTCCGCCGGGGTGACGGCAACAAGCAGCGATATTTTTCTTAAGTTAATGACATTGAATGATGAAATGGAACATTTGGGGAGGATTTTCAGGGAGAATCAATGGCAAAGTATGAGCAAGGCACAGCGCCCGCAGTAATTTTTATAAATGGAGAAGTCCTTTTTGCATTCCGAGACGGCAAGCTTGAACTCAAAGACGAGAAAGTCCGTGAGAATGGTGGGGAACTTCACGACAAATTGATCGCCGCCGGCTCCATTTGTGTCGAGGATGGCCGAATTTAATACTCAGGCGATCAACAATCTGCGCAAATTCAGGACTCGCAGAACGATGAAAGTTTATAGGAAAATGTTAACTGTTAAAGAGAACCTATTCAGGGTACCCATGGATTTTCCTGTTTCTTGATAATATCTTTTTGGGAGCGGTATTTATCATGTTCACACCTTCATTCTCTCACCGTAGCGAGTTAGTAAGGCTGATTCAAGAAAGTGAAACCGATGAAATGGAGCGAGTATGATGAAAAAGCAGGCCGTGCTTTTAATTCATGGGATTGGAGAGCAGAAGCCGATGGACACTCTGCGATCTTTCGTGGATGCAGTGCTACCTGACACAGATACAGCAGATAAATACTGGAGTAAGCCTGACACATTATCAGCCAACTTTGAACTTAGGCGGCTCTCAAGCCATCGAAGACAAGCGACTGACTTTTATGAGTACTACTGGGCGCATCATGTTGAGGGAACAAAAGTCAGTCATTTATTTGGATGGGTAGCATCCTTGGTTATCAGGCGCAAGATAGATGTCCCAGATCACTTGATTTCTCTATGGCGCCTGTCTCGACTCCTCACCATTTCAATTATCGCTCTCTTGCTCTCAGGTTTTGTGGCCGGGCTAAATTCAGACCCTTGGACACCTGGATGGCTTATTGGATCAGGAATAATAATGGCGTGCCAATGGTTTCTGGTGAAGTATATCGGCGACGCTGCACGATACCTCAGTCCTTCACCAGAAAACATAGGTTTGCGAAACAAGATTCGTAAAGAAGGAATCCAGATTCTGAGAAAATTGCATGAAAAAAAATATGACCGCATCATTGTTGTTGGTCACAGTCTGGGGAGTGTTATTGGTTACGATTTAATTTCTCTACTGTGGCATGAGTACTGTGATACCCATGAAAAACCAAAGCGAATGGAACAGCCAGCCATCATTGAAGTATCAGAAGCTGGAGAGGCGCTTAACACGGAAGATTCAACAACCCTTGAGTCCTACAGAAAAGCTCAAAAACATCTTTGGTTTGAACAGATCGAGGCAACGAATCCTTGGCGAGTATCTGATTTTATCACATTAGGAAGTCCGCTTGCACATGCCATACTACTTCTCGCGCGCAATCGAAAGGATTGTGAGCGACGAATTCACCAGCGTGAATTGCCAACTTGCCCCCCTGTACTCGACGGAAAAACCTATTGTTACTGGCGGAAGCCACCTTACAATATTGATGGTTTGAAGATTTCACTCGCAGTCCTCCATCATGCCGCGCCATTCGCCGTAACCAGATGGACTAATATTTACTTCCCTGCCTTGGGCGGTTTGTTTGGAGATTTCGTCGGCGGTCCTCTCCGGACTGCCTTGGGATTGGGAATACGTGATATTCCAGTCACCACATCTCGTTGGAGGGGATTAGCCAAGTTTACTCCAATGTCACATACAATGTATTGGGAGGCCGCCAAACCAAATCAAAAGAAAAAGGTTCCGGCGGAATCATACCCTTTTGCTCTAAGCGCTATCAAAGATGTTCTGGACCTTGAGGGACTAAAAGATTTCGTACCAAATCATCTGAAATCAGAAGAGGATGATCAAAAAATGGTATGATGTAATTAGAGAAGGGAAACAGCATGATAAATCGAGCAGTTCTTATTGTTAGGCCCGCTGAGCCATATATAAAGTGGGCTTCAAAGATTGACGACTCTGGTGCCGTACCTTCTCCCCAAGACGAGCAAACCGTTTATCTCATACCTTCGTATGAAGAAGCCGAGGAGGCTGATCGTATACTCAAATAGATTTATGCAGAAGTATTTGAGAGAGAGCTTTTCGACTGGTATACAGATGAACAAGTATGGCCACAAAAACGTACTTCAAAGATGTTCAAAATATGGTTTTCGATTGAAATGCACTCAGTTGTCGAAGATCTATCTTTGTGGATATGAAATCCACGATGACGATATTTAGTTACGTCCAAAAAAAGCTTAATTCTTTCAGTCGATCATCTCAATTTTGATTGGAAAAGTAGTGCCAATCGAAAAAAAGTTCCTCCGACGCCTTTTATTACACACCGAGATGAGGAGCCGCCACGATGAAATCGTTTAAACATGCCGTCGCCATGCTGTTCATTTCCTTTGTGACTATTGTTGCCGGACCGGCATCGCTTAGCGCCCCGGAGACCGGTCTGTCGCAAGATTCCGGATTATCTGCTTCTCCCGTCGGACAGTTGCCGTCAGGGCAACTCGAGGGGAAAAAAATATTCTGGATCAGTTCATACCATCAGGGGTATGAGGCCAATGACGATATCGAACGGGGTATACGCTTCATCCTCAGGGATTCGGGCATCCAGTTGCAAACCTTTTTCATGGATACCAAACGCAATGATTCCGAAGAATTCGGCAGAAAGGCCGGGCTAGATGCGATGGCTCAGATCAAGGTGTTTCAACCCGATGTGGTCATAGCCTCTGACGACAATGCCCAGAAATACCTGGTTGTGCCCTTCCTCAGGAACACGGAAATGCCGGTGGTCTTCTGCGGGGTGAACTGGGATGCCTCGGCATACGGTTATCCCGCACCAAACGTCACCGGCATGATCGAGGTCGACCTGACAAGCGAGATGCTTAAGCATATGCGGGCGTATGCACGAGGCACCCGCATCGGCTACCTGAGTGGGGATGTCGATGCCGAGAGGATAATCGTCGATATCTACAACCGGCGTTTTTTCAACGGCGCAATGAAATCCTACCTGGTGGACAGCATGGCCGGTTTCAAAGCGGCATTCCTGAAGGCCCAGCAGGAAGTAGACATGCTCTATATCTACAACTACACCGGCATCAGGGACTGGAACCGTCTTGAAGCGGAACTCTTCCTTGCCAGGAATACCAGGATTCCGACGGGATCCCATAACGGATTTATGTCTCCCTTTGTGGTCTTTGCCGTAGCCAAGTCGCTGAGGGAGCATGGGGAGTACGCCGCCCAGACGGCCATCAGGTTTCTGCAGGGAGAGCGGCCTGCGGATATCCCGCTGACCGAGAACCGCAAGGCCGAACTCTTTGTCAATCTGCGGATGGCAAAAGCCGCCGCCATCGTTCCTTCGGTAGCGCTGATGAAGACGGCCACTGTTGTCGGCCAGGCTTCCGCCATGCTTGATGACGATCCGTCAGGCTTCCTGCCAGATCGCTACCAGGGGAAAAAGATCCTCTGGGTCGATTCCTATCACCAGGGGTATGAGTGGAGTGATGAGGTCGAAAAGGGCATCCGGGGGGTTCTTTACGAGAGCGGTGCAGAATTCAGAGTATTCCGAATGGATACCAAGCGCAACGATACCGTGGAATACGGCAGGAAGGCAGGGGAGAAGGCCTGGCAGCAGATCCGTGAATTCGATCCGGATGTGGTCATCGCTTCGGATGACAACGCCCAGAAATATCTGGTGGTTCCCTACCTCAAGCAAGCCGGGATTCCGGTCGTTTTCTGCGGGGTGAACTGGGATGCCACGGTCTATGGATATCCGGCCGGAAATATCACCGGGATGATCGAGGAGGATCTGACCGCAGAGATGCTGCGGCATTTCGGAGTCCATGCCCGCGGAAAACGGATCGGCTACCTCAGCGGCAATGTGGAAACGGAAAGGAAGATCGTCGATATCTACAACAAGCGATTTTTCAATGGGGAGATTAAACCCTATCTGGTTGAGACCATGGAAGAGTTCAGGGCGGCGTTCCTGCAAGCCCAGAAGGAAGTAGACATGCTTTATATCTACAACTACGCAGGCATACGCGACTGGGATCCAACTCTGGCTGAAGATTTCCTGGTCCGGAACACGAAAATCCCGACAGGCTCCCACAACGGGTTCATGGACCGTTTCGTGGTGTTCACGGTTGCCAAGTCGTCGGAGGAACAGGGGAACTTTGCCGCAAAGACGGCGCTCAGGATTCTCGACGGGACTTCGCCGGCTGCGATTCCCATTAAGACCAACGAGTTAAGCCACCTGACGGTCAACCTGAAAATGGCCCAGGCTGCAGGAATAGTCCTACCGTTTTCCCAGCTTACATCCGCCAGGGTAATCGGCCACGAAGCAATCGACGGCCCGGGAGATTTTTCTCCGGCTTCTACTGGAAACAAATGAAGCTGAAATACGAAATCAACCTGTTCTCACTCGGGACACTGGTGGCAGTAGCCCTGGCCATAGCCTTCGCCGGTGTCTCGGCGATCAATCAGGTCACAAACGACCTGAATGAGAAACTGATGGCCAATGAGGTGAAAAATTTGATAGCCGATGTCCGGGGGGCTCATCAGGTGCTCAGGGACAGCGGAGTCGAAAAGGTCGCAAGTTATATCGACAGGGCAAAGCGCGACCTGATGCAGGAATTCAGCAGGTACAAATTCGGCAAAACCGGCCGGCTCTGGATCGTCGACCTGCCGGGGGGGGCGATTGTCTACGGGCAAGGCACGACAGGGGATATTTCCAATGCTGCCTGCCTTTCCGAGATGATACGCGCAAAGACGGGCAGTCTCAACTGTACGCACACCTCCGGCAATCATCTTTACAATTTCGGCGTGTATCCGGAATGGAACTGGATGGTGGTGCTGTCGGTTGAAACCCGGGAGATTCTCGAAGCCCGTGACAAATTCCTGCGCAATGTCGTGATCATCCTGCTGGCCAGCCTGGTGGCGGGAGCAATGCTGTTTCTGTGGTTCACCGAAAGGCTGGTGCGGCCGATCCGCCAGTTGGCTGCGGCTGCAGCCAGTGTCAGCCGGGGCGAATGGGATGCGCCGTTGCCTGATCTCAAAGGAGATGGGGAAGTAGCCCAGCTTGCCCGGATTTTCAGCCGGATGTCCTTCAACCTCGCAGAGAGCTACCAAAAACTGCAGGAAAATTTTGACCAGGTAGCCAGATCCCGGGAAGAATTGCAACAGAGCCGCGAGCAGTTCCGTTCCCTGGTCGAGACGACCAGCGACTGGGTGTGGGAAACGGACGCAGACGGAATCTACACCTACGTCAGCCCTCGTGTCCTTGATCTCCTGGGCTACGCGCCCGAAGAGGTCGTCGGTAAAAAAATCGTCGATCTCATGCCCATTGCTGCCTCGAATCGCAGCAATGCGATGTTTGCCGGAATATTAGGCTCGGCATCATCGTTTGCGGCGATCGAAAAGATTTGTGTCAGCAAGCGCGGCGAAGAGGTTGTCCTCGAAAGCAGCGGCGTTCCTTTTTATGATCCGGATGGCGTTTTCCTGGGATATCGCGGTATCGACCGTGATATTACCCAGCGAATGCGGTCCGAAAACGCCTTTCGCAATCTGATTCTCAATGCCCCGATCGGCATATTCATTATCCAGGATGGCTGCTTCAAGCTTGTCAATCCCGGGGTTCTGGAAATAACCGGCTATGCCGAGTGGGAACTGATCGGCCGCGAGGCGCTTGCCGGTGTTTCACCGGAACTTGCCGAAATGGTGCGCAATTGCGATTTTGCGGCAAACGGAAACGAGCGTCCTTCGCCGTTCGAGTTCAGGATTGCGACCAAAAACGGTGCGACCCGCTGGGTGATGCAGACCGAGACACCGACCCTGCATAACGGCCAGCCGGCGACCCTGGGATTTTTTATCGATGTCACCGAATTGAAACGGGCGGCGGAGGAACGGGAACGGCTGCAGGCCCAGCTTACCCAAGCTCAGAAGATGGAGGCTGTAGGCCGCCTTGCCGGCGGTGTAGCGCATGATTTCAACAACATGCTCGGGGTGATTCTCGGTCATACCGAACTGGCGATGAATCGCCTGGATGCCGCCCACCCACTATATACCAGCCTTAAGAATATCCACACCGCCGCTGAACGTTCCGCCGACCTGACCCGCCAGCTCCTGGCTTTCGCACGCAAACAGACCGTCGCCCCCAAAATGCTCGACCTGAACCAGACCATCGAAGGCATGGTGAACATGCTGACCCGGCTCATCGGCGAGGATATCGATCTGGCCTGGATGCCGGGCAGAAACCTTGGGACAATCAAAATGGATCCGTCGCAGATCGACCAGATCCTGGTGAATCTGTGCGTCAATGCCCGGGACGCCATTGGTGATACAGGCAAGGTCACCATCGAGACCAACAACGCCGCCTTTGATGCGGCCTACTGCGCCGCGCAAGCTGATTTCGTCCCCGGCGAATATGTACTCCTGGCGGTGAGCGACAACGGCTGCGGCATGCATCCCGAGACCGTGTCGCACCTGTTCGAGCCCTTCTTCACCACCAAGGATACGGGCAAAGGAACCGGCTTGGGACTGGCGACCGTGTACGGCATCGTCAAGCAGAATAACGGCTTTATCAATGTCTACAGTGAACCAAGTCAGGGAACCACCTTCAAAGTGTACCTGCCCCTGCATGCGGCCAAGGCAGAGCAGACAGCACAAACGGGTGCGGCGGAACCTGCTGCCCGAGGGCATGAAACCATTCTCCTGGTGGAAGACGAGCCGCTGCTCCTCGACATGACCAAGGATATGCTCGAAATCCAGGGCTACACCGTCCTGCCGGCAGCCACGCCAGGTGAGGCCATCCGGTTGGCAAGGGAGCATGCCGGCGACATCCATCTACTGATGACCGATGTGGTTATGCCGGAGATGAACGGCCGTGATCTGGCCAAGAATCTGTTAGCCCTCTATCCCAACCTCAACCGACTGTTCATGTCCGGTTACACAGCCAATGTCATCGCTCACCATGGCGTGCTCGAAGAGGGGGTCCATTTTATCCAGAAACCGTTCATAATGAACGACCTGAGTGCCAAAATTAGGGAAGTGCTTGATTATAGAAATGACCATTAAACAAAATTGGTATGTTTCTCTGATTATCTAAAAAATAATCTGCATAACCAAAGACTTCACAGTCAATATATCTGTTAATCTTCAGCGACCATCGTCGCGATACCATTGCCAAATGACCATTCATCAGCCTCAGTCGTATTAATAACCACCATGACGTCCTGGGGACGAATGCCCGGTGTTATTTTTAGCAATTCGGAAAGCCGCTGAAAAAATACTTTTTTTGTTTGAGTGTCGCGAGGGCGGCCTGCTGTAATGGCAATAAGCACGAAGTTGTCGCTTCGGGGACCACACAAGTACTCCCTGTCAAACACGAATTCATCCGGTGACAGTTGGTGAAAGACCTGAAAACGATCCCTTTCGGGGACTTCAAACGTCTCCACCAGTGCGCGATGCAGGGTGTCGGAGAGTCCCTGGAGATATTCCTGCTGCTGGCCTTTCATCAGTGATATTCGAGCATAGGGCATGGCATGACAACTCCTTGCGTTGGTAGATTATTTTCGTGTGTGGGTCCTGTGGTCATTTATTACTTGGGACCGACTCAACAACTTGATCGCAGAAGCGGCAGTACGCCAGCCTGTATAAAACGCGAGATGTGCAATACTCCCAACCAGCTCTTCTTTAGTTACGCCATTTTCAAACGCACGATCGAGATGGAGCGGCAATTCCGCTAGCCGGTATGACGCAAACAATGCCGCGACCGTGACAAGGCTGCGATCTCGTTTTGACAGTTCATTCCGTTCCCTGGTATCGCTGACCATGACCGTGTCCGTCAACTCTGCAAGCTTCGGGACACCCGGACCCATGGCGCGTTGTCCATTGCTCTGCTGTGTATTCATTTGGCTTCTCCTCGATTAAAAAACCTGATGATAAAAATGAACTTGACGGACGCACGATAGCAAGGAACAATAGTTCTGAAAATCAGAAGTTATTAAACAAACAATCCTGCAAATATGGACGGTTAATGTGAGACGATTGACTTTCGATCTGGATGTGTTGCGAAGCCTCGTGCTCGGAATCGAACTTGGAAGTTTCGCCAAGGCTTCCGACCGGCTCGGACTCTCAACGTCGGCCGTGAGTGCGCAACTCAAGAAGCTCGAAGACCAAGTGGATATCCCTATCCTTCGTAAATCCGGGCGTGGCATGGTACTAACACCCGCCGGTGAAACCTTGTTCGGTTACGCAAAGCGCTTGCTCGAACTTAACGACGAAGCAGTGAGTGCAATACGGGGTGTAGAACTCCAGGGTTGCGTCCGGCTTGGACTTCAGGAAGATTTTGGCGAACGTTTGCTGACCGAGTCGTTAGGTTGTTTCGCACGAGCCCACCCGTGTATTCGTATTGAGGTACAGGTATCGCGCAATGCCGAGCTACTTGACTTGGTACGCCGCGGGCGTCTCGATCTCGCTCTTGCATGGGACTCAGGAAACAGCACACCCTATAACCAGTTCGTTGCGGAGTTACCACTGTGCTGGATAGGGAGGGAGGACAGTACATGTATCGGCAATGATGACCCTTTGCCGCTTGTTGTTTTTGAAGCGCCGTGCTTTATGCGTAGCGCGGCAACAAATGCTCTCGACCACGCGGCCATTCCATGGCGTTTTGCTTTCACAAGCCTAAGCTTGAGCGGGATTTGGGCTGCTGTAAGTGCTGGCCTCGGTATCACAGTCCGAACAAGAGCTGGGCTTCCATCGCATCTGCACGTATTGAAGGGTATGCCTGCACTGCCAAAGATAGGCCTGATTCTGCACAGTGCCGAATCTACCCCGGCCCCACCTGTAAAGAGGTTAGCTGAAATACTGCTGGCTAATTTGAATGATTTGCTGCTTCCGCTAAAGCAAAAACCTTTGGCTGCAAGCGGAGTATCTAGCAAATGATTTTGTCACGTATCGTGGACAACCAGCCAAGAAAATCTTGATGGTTGATGCCACTATTCCCCATGTAGAGTCAAACTATTTTTTTTAACTGGACATTATATGCCGCCGATCATTGCAGCAAACTCATCTCTCGCCTTTTAACGAATGATGCTCTCGTGGATCGATGAAAATAACGTGTCAAATGAAGTGGGCCAAGAATTGGCAATATTGCGGGTTGGCCCGTTTAAGAGTGCGAGCAGTTACAGGTAAGGAGGACGAATCGTGTACCAGATGCAGAACAGGCCGATTGCCGAGCGCATTGAATGGATTTTTGAACTCGCCAGGCGACATGGCGAGAATTTCAGCAGCCCCGAGGCATGGCTGGCGCGCCAGCGTTATCTTGCCGAGCACCCCACCGCGATTGCAGTTTTGAAGTGCATGGATGGCCGTATCAACATTCCCGTGGCAACCAACACGCCCACCGGCATTCTTATGCCATTCCGCAATCTGGGCGGCATGTTCAACCTGGGCTGGCCCCACCTCGGCGAAGTGCTGGCCCATCATGTCATGCGCATGACCGGTGCGGGCAGGCGCGTGCTCATCCTTATCACCTATCACTGGTCCAAGGGCGATTTCAAGCGTGGTTGCGCCGGATTCAATCACGATACAGAAGCGGCCTTTGCCCATACCCTTGAAATTCGCCGCCAGGTGGAACACATCTTCGGCCTCGGTCATGGTACGGTCTACCCGCTCGTCTGCGGCTTTGAAACCGATGAAGATGCCCTGGTGATTCACGGTGCGGATAATGGCGTACTCGATCTTACCTCCCTTTCCGCCGCCGACGGAGCAACCCTGCCCAATCGGCTGGAATCGCTCCTGCCGGACATGACTCCCCAGATGCGCGCTGATCTTCTGCCGCTCTTGCACGGCAACATGGAGCACATCGCCCAGGTGCGCGAGCAGGCCAAGCGGCATGAGCGGACCCTTGATATCGAACACCGCGAGTGGATAATCTGCCTTGGCCGTGGTTTCGACTTCCTTCACACACCCAACCTGGCCCTGATCATTGGCCCCTACAGTCCGGATCTGGCCGACCCCTTGCGTAAAGCCGCCGCAATTATCGAAAATAACATGCGGGCAGGCCGCATCCCGGATGACGGTTTCCTGCTCCTGGCCTCAGTTCCCTACGACGAGATCGGTGTCGACCGGGCGCGGGCGGAATTGAAGTCGCGTTTTCTTTCCCAATTCGCCGCAGAGGTCATCGGTAACGAATTCGGTGCATTGGCGCACAAAATGAAAAAATGCACAGCCGTACTCGACTGGAATTCGCGAACTCTTGAACAGATCGACGACTGAGTAAAAAAAAGACCCAGGAAAATAGGGGCTTATGCATCCAAACAGATCTCTATTTCATTTTCGCTGTGCAAGTTCACTTCTCTCTGAAATATGAAAACAGCTCTTTTTGATACATGGACAGATAAATATGACGCCTGGTTTGAAACCCCAACAGGACGGCTTGTCAGAAAATATGAATCAGCCCTTTTGCTGGAGCTTTTGAATCCCCTTCCCGGAGACAGTATTTTGGATGTTGGGTGCGGTACGGGTATTTTTACTGAAGATGTTTTGTGCTGCGGAGCCAAAGTTACAGGTGTTGATATGTCTTTTTTTATGCTTGAAAAAGCTCTGATCCGTGCTGGTAAAGCACGGTTTACAGGTCTATGTGCCGACATGAACGCATTGCCTTTTCCAGACGACTGTTTTGATAAGGTTTATTCCATGACAGCAATAGAATTTGCGGATGACGCTAGACGGGTGATTTCTGAATTTAATCGTGTCGCCAAGAAGGGTGGATGTATTGTTGTAACCACCCTCAACAGTCTTAGCCCTTGGGCTGAACAAAGAACAAAGAAAGCCCAAAAAGGCCATAAACTATTTCAAAATATCCATTTCAGGTCCCCAGAAGATATGCGGCGAATCGTTCCTGGTGAGAGCATGTTTAAAACTGCGATCCACTTTCAGAAAAATGACCCAATCCCGTGTATTCCTGAATTAGAAAAAATGGGAGAAAGAAATAACCTGAAAACCGGTGCTTTTCTCGCTATTCAATGGATAAAGACTTGATGCATAGTTGAAAAATCGACAATAGTTCAAATATCTGCTCATTTTTATTGGAAATGTTCCAGCTTAATTAGTTTTATTAAGTCAGTGACCACCGGCACAGCCGGTGGCTTGAAAGATTGTGAACCGCTCAAAGTGGTATGTTCAACAGATTCTCTGACCACCATTCGGTGGTCGACTATCTGAATAGTTGCAGTTGCTCGACACGATGGTCTTCTTGTTCTTGCTCGCGGATGTAAGCCCGCACAACCTCTTCATCGGCTTCGACAGTTGAAACAAAATAGCCCCGTGCCCAAAAACTCATGCCGCTATAGTTCTTTCGCTGGCCGAGGTATGTCCGTGCTATATGGATCGCGCTTTTTCCTTTCATATAGCCAACCACCTGCGATACCGCATATTTCGGCGGTATCGAAATCAGCATATACACATGATCGGATTGCAAATACCCTTCCAGCACCCGGCTTTCCTTCTGCCGGGCAAGGTCATGGAACACCTCTCCGAGATTCTTGCGGAGTTGGCCGTAAAGCATTTTACGTCGGCATTTCGGTATCCACACCACATGGAACTTGCAATCCCATTTCGTGTGGCTTAAACATTGTACCTTGTTCATGAAGCCT
>Ga0209016_1001463_pt1 | contig 18817 bp, 20 predicted proteins | sample EPASupsiteSAE305_FD_187265 | JGI IMG/M metagenome (GOLD analysis project Ga0209016, IMG submission 187265) | Bioremediated contaminated groundwater microbial communities from EPA Superfund site, New Mexico - SAE3-05 (SPAdes) (version 2) | ecosystem: Environmental > Aquatic > Deep subsurface >...
TGACATCACTCACGTTTTCAACTACCATATGCCATTTGATCCAGAAAGCTACGTTCACCGTATTGGTAGAACAGGACGTGCCGGTAAAAAAGGTACAGCGATTACCCTTGTAACACCAATCGAATTTCACTCAATGCAACGCATCAGTAAAAAAGTGGGCTCAAAAATGGAACACCGCATTGTTCCAAGTTTAAGAGATGTAAAAGAGCATAAACTTGTAAAAATCGCAGAAGATATTAAAAGTGCTGAACTCAATGAAAATGCGTCTAAACTTCTTGCTATTTTAGAAGATGAGATGGATATGTCACAAATCGCTCTTAAACTTCTTTCAAACCTATTGAAAGAAAATACACCTGTTGGTCCAGATAAAATCGGTCTTGATAAAAAGACATTGGAAAATGTTGTTAAAAACATCGAAGAGCGTGAAAATAGCCGTGGAGGACGCGGTGGTTATAGAGGAAGCCGTGATGGCGGACGTGGCGGTTACAGAGGCAACTCTGGCGGTTCACGTGATGGTGGAGGATACCGTGGAAGCCGTGATGGTGGCTCACGCGATGGCGGTGGATACAAAGGCACAAGCTCACGCGATGGCGGCACAAGCAGAGACTCACGTCCTCCAAGAGGTGATGGTGTACCTAGAAGTGACAGAGGCGAAAGCCGTAATCCTTTTGCAAAAGAAGGCGGTAGATCTTCAGGTTCACGTGACGGTGGCGGATACAAAGGCAACCGTGACAGCGGTGATAGCAGACCACCACGCGCACCAAGAGGCGACAAACCAAGTGGCGCACCACGTAGTGATCGCGCTCCTAAATCTGCTCCAAGAAACGCTTACAAAAAAGACTAATTTACTAAGATGGTGTGAGAAATCACACCATCTTGCTTCTTTTATTTAACTACGCCCTATCGAGCGCTAATTTAAGACCTAAAATTCCCAATACACTTCCTGCGATTCTATCGATATGCTTCTTCGTACGCAAGTAAATCTTTTGGGCTTTTTGCGTCGATAAAAGTCCTACAACACACGAGTACCACGATGCATCAATGATAAAAGCGATGAGGCAAATGAACAGCGTTCCAAAAGGCGGTATCTCTTTTGGAAGCAGCGCGGCAAAGATACTTCCGATGATGATCGCCGTTTTTGGATTACTCATCTGTGTGGCAAAACCAAATAAAACAGCTTTGAAAAAACTCTTTGGTTTTTGCTCCAAACTAAGCGTGGTCTCTAAAGGTGTATCGGCGTATTTCCACATTTTATAGGCTAAATAGACAAGATACATTCCTCCTGCTATTTTTAAAGCGCCGTATAAAAAAGGCACCGTTTCTAAAATCGCATAGAGCCCAAAGATGGCTAAAAGAGAAAATACAACAGCTCCTAGTCCCAAACCAATCGCCACGCCAAACCCTTCTTTTCGAGACTTGGAAACAGCCGTTTTGGCAATCAAAATAAAACTAGGTCCTGGACTTATCGTCCCTAACATAAATACCGTCGCAATACCTAAAAGAAAAACATATTCGCCCATGATTTGCCTTTATATGTAAAAAATTTCAACCAGAATTTTGACTCATGAAAGTTTAGCATGCAAATGTGTACAAGGAACATAAGAGAGGTTGTTAAAATCATTTTTTAATAATCTTGTATGCAGAGTAAAGAAAAAGTAGCCTACTCTTTTAGGTGTTTACGAGACACCATCACACCCTCATACCCCGTCGTTTTAACAGCATCCAAATAGACTGTATCTTCGATACCATCTTTTGCAATGACTACTGCTAGTTTTGTCTCAAGTGTTACTTTAGCACTCTCAACACCATCAACATTTTTCAGTGCTTTTTTGACCGCCGTTGTACACAAAGGACAGTGCATTTCAGTCACCTTAATGATGACTTCTTCTTTCGCAAAAAGCATCAACGGTAAAAGTAGAAACAACCACTTTTTCATTCATCATTTCCTATGAAAAGATTTGCTACTTCGGGATAAAGCAAAATCACTAAAATAATGCCTAAAATAGCAGAGTAAAACCACACGATACGCTTTTTCTTTTGAAGATCACATGCAAATGTGTGGTGTGCATAACTGCGCCATGAAAGCCACAAAACAAAGAGTGATAAAAGAGAAAGCGGTATACGAAATGGGGTAAGAGCTTCTAAAAAACTAAGCATTCCAAAAGAGATTCCAAAGAGTAAAAACAGCAAAGGAGGCAGACAACATGCCGTTGCAGCAAAGGCTGAAAGGAGTGCTGTTAAAACGCCTAGAATCTCTTTTTTCATTTAGAGTTTCTCTTGAGAGACAAAGCTATAACTAAATGCAGCAGGTGCATAGTAGTCTAACACTTCATCTTCCACTTCTGCGTATGGGTACCCAAACATATTGAGTGGTTTTTGAGCAGGTGTTGGAGTAAGAACAAAATCACGCGCCATGTTATAACCCATCCAGTTCATCTCCCAGTTACCAAAGAAATAGTCACGTACTTCTTTTACCAGTGGATCGTTCAGTGTCATTTTCTCGGTTAAAATGACTTTTGCCACATCCGCAGGATCGCATGGGATCCAACCTGCGCCATCAAGATAGAACTCAGCTCTACAATGCTCCGCTCCTGTAATTTTAGCCAAGCCCTTCTCATCGCTGCTACCACATGCTTTTGAGTAACGTGAACTACCCAAACGAATACCAAAAATCTCACGAGCAGGTACACCTGCACTTCTTAGAAGTGCAACAAACACAGAACTGATGTCCGTGCATTTTCCACCCATGATATTTTGTTCTATCGCCTTGCCTGCATCGCCTAAACCACAACCAACAACCGAATTGTCGCGGTACATGTTTTCAGTCACCCATGCATAAATTGCTTTGGCTTTTTCAAGAGGTGTTTTTGCATTTTCAGTAATTTTAAGTGCTAATTCTTTCACTTTGCCACTTGTTGGGATATGTGCTGTTGGTTTGAGATAATGAAGAACATCTTTAGGGTATTTGGTTGATGCAGTCGCCTTGCTAAGATCAGAGTTACGTTCATAGGTTGTAATCGTATACGTGACTTCTAAAATCTTTTCACCACCATTTTTCCATTCAGCATAAAGCGTTCTGGCTTTGTAACTGTTTTTATCGGTGACATACGCGTTGGTTGCATTGGAGTTAAATTTAAAATCACTCACTTTCTGGTAACTACTCTCTAATGGAAGTGGAACCCATAGTTTTGTGAAAGCATTTTTATTTTCGTGCTTAAGATTGTAGCTATTTTTGACGAAAAAAATACGTGTTTTTGACTTTGGCTCACTTGCCTCCAAAATCGAAACGTGAGGAAGAATAACGGAGCTTGCACCTAGTGCTACACACCCTTTGATAAACGCTCTTCTTTGCATAAGAAATCCTTACTGATAATATAGCACGAAGAGGTGAAAAACATAAAAGCAGATAAATAAAGAAGTTGTTACGATTATGTTTGTCTAAGCCTTAGACGTCGTGCATTAAGAGGATTGTACAGTTGATTTGCTTAAAAAATTCTCTAAAAGCTCTTATAGTCAAATACCATAAGAGCTTTTATACGTTTACGCTATTGTAGAACTTTTAGCACTCTTCTTGTTCTTTTTCTTTGAAGCTAAAGTCTCTTTAGAAGACTTTGAAGGTGCTTTTTTAGCTGCAGTTTTTGTAGATGATTTGACGTTTTTATGAGCGGTTTTACTTGCTTTTGATTTTACATCTCTTTCACTATGCTTTTTTTTAGTTTGCGTTGTGTCACTTGAAACACTGCTTTGCGCAAACACGCCTGAAGTAAGCAGCGCTACGCCTGCTAGAACGATTAAGAAACGTTTGAACATCTCTTCTCCTTGATCAAAATAGAAGCGCATTGTACTGTTAAGTATCTAAAATGTTTCTAACATTTTTAATTCATCGCATTTAAGGGAATTTTGCAGTAAAGTTTTCTTCTGCTATTGCCGATATACGCGTTTCTAAAAGCAAAAAACTGTACACGATATATTTTTATATGAAAGAGTTTTTTTGAAGAGCGCTTTTCATAAAAAGTGAACACTTTTTGCTTGTAGTTTTGAGAAGAATTTTTAAAAGGATTTAATATGCATTTTTTAGTTGTTGATGATAGCTCAACGATGCGCAGAATTTTGTGTAACACTTTAGGTACTATCGGGTATAGTGCGACTGAGGCAGAAGATGGACTTGATGCGCTTAAAAAGATCAAAGATCAAAAATTTGATGCCATCATGACAGACTGGAATATGCCTAAAATGAACGGATTGGAACTTGTAAGAAACATCCGAGCCATGGAAGAGTATAAACATATTCCTATCATCATGGTAACCACAGAAGGTGGTAAACGTGAAGTCATTACAGCCATCAAAGAAGGTGTCAATAACTATATCGTAAAGCCTTTCACAGCCTATGTTCTTCGTGAAAAGCTTAAGGACATTATCTAACGTGGAGAGTTTTTCTCCACCTCTTTTGGCCTAAAATGAATCGTAAAGTAGTTTTGTCCTTCTGTATGTAAATAACTGAGTTCAAACCCATGTTTTGCAACAATTGCATTGGCGATGTAGAGTCCAAGCCCCAAACCACTGCTTGCTCCTTCCATGGCTCTATTAAAAGCCCGTGAAAAATCGAGTCGCTCTTTAGGAATTTTTTCTCCATAACTACACACACTGATACTATCTACACACAAATCTACCTCAACCCTCTCAGTTGTATGTTTGAGTGCATTATCCAGCAAATTCTTAATAGCCGTGGCAAAAAGCTCAAAATCAACATTGACTAATGGTGCCATCTCTTGTGGTTGAATGTGAATACGTTTCGTATCGCTTACAAGAAGTAAATCCATCGCATGATCCAATACATCGACCAAGCGGTACTCTTTAGCCTCTAAAATCCATTCATTTGAACTCAGTTTCTCTACTTTTACCATCTCACCAAGCAGTGTTTCAAGTCGTTCAAATATACGCTCTAGTTGTGTTTGCTGTTTTACATTTTCAAGGGAATTTGAGAGAATTTTACCTTTCATAATAGGCGTTTTAAGTTCATGCAGAATGTTACGTAAAAAAAGTGTACGTGCTTCTTTAAGCAGATGAATTTTCTCCATAGCAAGATTGAATTCTGATGCAATCTCACCCAGTTCATCTTCACTCTCTACACCAATAGCTTGAAATTTTTTCGTATCTCCAAAAGTATGAATCGCTCGTTTAAGATGGCGAAGTCGTAACAGCTTTCGCAAAACAATCCAAAAAAATAAAAACAAAAGTGTATTAATCACTCCTCCTAAAATCCACAAACGATAGGGAGAAAATTCTTCAATATTTTCAAGAATAGGTGGTTCATGTATCCTTTTCATAGGTAATGGAGGAGGAAATTCTTCATTGAACCCCAACGATGGGGGTGGCGGTGGAGGAGGATGTGGAGGATCTCTGTGAACAAAATAAAGCTTTTTCTCATACATAACCATATCAGAAAATGGATCTTCCAAAAGCTTCTCCCCTTCTGTGAGTAACGTATGTTTATCTTTCGTACTAATACGAACACCTAATTTTGATAGTGTTGATTCTTTCTCAGCATCATTATGAAATGCTACTTTCATAGCCATCATAAAGCGTTGAAACGTAAAGAATTGTAAATCACTGATTTGTCTTTTATACTCGATAACAAGGGCGATATTGATAACAACCAATGTCAAAGCAAAGAAGCTTGAAATTAACGTAACAATGGAGATTTTACGCATTAACAAATTTATATCCCACCCCTCGAACAGAGAGAATAAAACGAGGTTTTTTGGGATCATCCCCTATTTTCTGGCGGATACGTCCCATAATAACATCAATACTTTTAAGGCTACTTTCATATTTTATAGAGCCAATATTGAGTAAAAGTTCTTCCCTAGAAATGACAAAGCCTTCTTTTTTAAGCATATAGGAGACGATGTCATACTCTGCCATCGTGAGCTTTACTTCCTGCTTACCTCGTGTGATGACATGTCTCTCTTCATCATTTTTAAACGTTTGATACACAGGTTCATTAAAAGTTGCGCCTCTTCTTAAAATGGCGCGAAGTCTGTATGCTAACTCTCTTGGGTTATACGGTTTTGGTAAAAAATCATCAGCGCCACGCTCAAATCCCATCACTTTATCACCCATGTCAGAACGTGCGGAAGAGATAATAATCGGAAGAGTAGGAATGGACTCATGAACAATGCGGCAAATTTCTAAACCATCAATTTGTGGTAATGAGAGATCTAAAACTAGTGCATCAAAACTTTCACGTTGAAGCGCAGTTAAGCCCTCTAAAGGCGTAAATGCCAATATGGTTTCAATCTCCTCTTTTGCAAGAGAGTCTTGAAGCAATTGTGCGAGTTCAACGTCATCTTCGATCATTAAAATTTTAATCATGATTGATTATAGCGAAGGTAAAGTAAATGAAAAGTAACACAAAACCACGCTTTGCTTAGAGCGTGGTCTGAGGCTTACGCACTAAAGCTAACAGAAGAGCCTATAGATGTATTTTGTGTTGCGTAATTCGAGATAATTTGCGCTAAAAGCGCTTTCATCAACGAATCATTACTGCTTGCAGTTTCAGTGTTTGCAACACCCATACTATCAGCCCTTGTTGACTCTTTATATGCTTGTGCTTCCGCAGAAGTCACTTTACCATCACTGTTCGTATCGGCTGCATCAAAATTTTGTGACAATGATTCAAAGAGTGAAGCAAGATTGCTATCGGTTGATGAAACATCACTCGCCATTGCGGTAAGTTCATCTTTGGTATAGCCCGTATCTTCTTGCATAGAAGATGACGGTGGCGGAGGAGGTGGGGGCATACTTCCTGACGCCATTGTTGACTGTGCTGATAACATAGATGTCAATTCATCTATGCTAATACTTCCATCTTTATTGCTATCCAGTGATGAAAAAGCATCGTTAACCGCGCTTGTATCACCGTTGGCTAGCTCTAAAGCGGCACTGCTAAACTCAGTACTATCAACAGAACCACTCGAATCACTATCCAAAGAAGTAAGCAACGCTTCTGTGAATTTTGAACTTAACGAGTTAGTACTACTGGTACTGCTGCCATACGTTGCATAGGATGCACCGTAAAGAGAATTTGAAGTTATATTCATTTTCTCCTCCTTTTTTTGGCTTGGGGATTTCCCAGTAGCAATCCTAACGCCAAAGCGGTAAACGGTGGGTAACATTCACAAATGTTACCGAAAGAAGTTAATTACGTCGTTTATACTCTTCATAACCAAAATGGCTGGTAACTTCATAGCTTCCATCACGGTGCAATACTGCTAAATCTGGTAGTTTTACACCATTAAAGGTTGTGTTTTTTACGATGGTATAGTGAATCATATCTTCAAAAATGAGTTTATCGCCAATTTTTAGCGGGGCGTCAAAACTATAATCACCCATGATATCACCCGCTAAACAGGTAGGTCCACCTAAACGATAAAGATGTGGTTTTTCACCAATGTCTCCAGCACCTCGAATCGCTGCGCGATAAGGCATCGCAAGGGTATCTGGCATATGTGCTTCAGCAGAAATGTCTAAAATAGCGATATCCATTCCATTGTGAACGATATCTAAAACACTGGCAACAAGTGGTCCTGTTTGCCAGCCTACTGCTTCACCTGGTTCTAAGTAGACTTTAATGCCATCATAACGTGCCCTAAAATCACTGATAATTTTGATGAGTTTTTCAACATCATAGCCTTCACGTGTGATATGATGCCCTCCTCCAAAGTTGACCCATTTCATACGAGGAATTAAATCACCAAAACGTTTTTCAAAGCCTTTTAAAACCTCTTCTAAAGCACTGGCATCTTGCTCACACAGTGCATGAAAATGAAGCCCTTCAATGCCTTTTAGTTTATCGTATTGCATATTTTCTTTCGTAATGCCAAGACGACTGTAAAGTCCGCAAGGATTGTAAAGATCAACAGGGCTGGAAGACACTTCAGGATTAAGCCTTAGTCCACAACTTGTTTTTCCTATCGCTTTATCTTTGTATTTCTCCCATTGATTGAATGAATTAAAAATCAAATGATCACTAAGTGCAATGACTTCATCAATATCTTCTTCTTTGTATGCAGGAGAATAAGTACATACTGAGCCTTTAAAAAACTCTTTTGCAAACTTCGCTTCATGAAGTCCACTGCATGTACAGCCACTCAAATATTTATCGACTAATGGAGCAAGCGCTTTAAAAGCAAAGCCTTTAAGTGCTAATAAAATAGTTGCACCTGAGCGTTCACTCACCTCTTTTAATAATTGAAGATTTTGCTCTAAAAGAATCTCTTCACAGACATAAGCAGGGGTTTGAATATCGTCCAAGACTGTTTCAATACGACTGATTTTTAACATGTTTTTCTCCCAAAATTACACATGAAATGTAGCATTTTTCCTCTTAATAAACTCAATACCCTATACGGGATAAAGTTTTGTACTAAAATTACGATATATTATGAGGAAATTAACAAAAAGTGAGGAAAATGTATGCAGGCTTTAAGCATTAAGGTCAAGGCGCTGGTTATTTTTATTGTTTCTATCACCTTGGTAGCTGCACTCTCGCTTGTAGTTGTTATTTATAAGTCTTATCAACTCGCAAGCAAACAATCTTCTGATCAAAAAGAACTTATTTTAAGTATGAATCAAAATGAGCTTAAAACCCATACCTATATGGCAGAAAAAGCGATCAACGCTTTTTATGAAGCCTCATCATCAGAAGCCAATATCGCTCAAAATATAAAAGCGGATGCCTTAATTCTTAAAAAAACACTCGATGATATCTATGCCAATAATAAAGATAGACTCTCTAAAGATGAATTACGCACCATGCTTTTAGCCCTTATAAATGGATACCGTTACAACAACGATGTCGGATATTTTTATGCGTATAATCTTGAAGGCGTGAACGTCGTACATCCTATCAATAAAGCGTTAGTAGGAAAAAATCTTATCGATATGAAAGATAAAGAAGGAAACTTTGTTATTAAAGATATCCTCAAATCTGCGAAAGAAGGTACAGGAGTCACAAAATTTATCTGGCCACATCCTGTTACCAAACAAGACGAGCCAAAACTCTCCTATAACTTTTATTATGAGCCTTTAGATATCGTCATTGGTACGGGAGATTATGCATCTAGTATCAAAGAGCACTTCCAAAGTGAAGCCATCAAAGTACTCAATAAATTACGTTATACCAAAGATGATGAAGGATACTTTTTTGCCTATAAAAAAGCATCCAATGGAAAATACGTCTATGCCTTTCATGCGACCAAACCAGAACTTCAAGGCAAAGAGATTAAGCTTGAAGAACCCGATTCTAAAGGAAAACCTTTCCGTAAAGAGCTTGTTGATGGAGCCCTTAAAAACCAAAGCGAAGGCGTATTTGTTACCTACAACTATGAAAATCCTGTCACTAAAAAAGACGCTACAAAATTGACTTATGCAAAATATTTTAAAGAGTGGGATTGGGTCATTGTTTCAGGAGTTTACATCGATGGTATTGAAGAATTTACACAAAATGAACGCCATAAAATCTCTTCAAATATCAACTCTATGCTTCTTGAAACCGTTTTATTGGGTGGATTTGTGACCATTCTTGCGATTATCGCTATCTATTTTCTTATTACAAACCTTATCGCAAAACCTCTTCTCAATCTCCAAGATACGGCTTATAACCTAGCTGAGGGAGATGGGGATCTAACCAAATCATTAGAAATTAAACATCAAGATGAGATTGGTGGAGCATCTAGAGAAATCAATAATTTCATTGAAAAAGTACGTGCAACCATATCGCTTGCTAAAGACACCAGTAGTGAAAATGCTTCCATTGCGCATGAACTTTCAACAACAACGCTACAAGTTGGAAAACGCGTAGAAGACTCTACGCACATTATTAGTCAGACGTCACAAATGTCAAATGTCATTAAACAAGAGATTACCGCTTCGGTTAGCAAAGCAAAAGAGTCTAAAGAAGAGCTCATGAAGGCAAATCAAGAGTTAAGATCTGCTCGTGGATTTGTCCAAGAATTAGGACAACGTGTCCAAAATAGCGCTCAAACAGAGCTTGAACTTGCTCATAAAATCCAACAACTAAGCTCCGATGCCGACCAAGTTAAAAATGTTCTTACCGTTATCAGCGACATTGCCGATCAAACCAATTTGCTTGCTCTTAATGCGGCAATTGAAGCGGCACGTGCAGGTGAACATGGACGTGGATTTGCTGTCGTTGCCGATGAAGTACGCACGTTGGCAGAGCGCACACAAAAAAGCTTAGTGGAAATTCATGCTACGATTAATGTTATTGTTCAAGCTATCATCGATAGTAGTGAACAGATGAACAGAAACTCTAAAGAGGTACAAGAACTCTCATCGATTGCTGAAGACGTCGGCAAAAAGATCAACGCAACAGTCGATATGATGGACTTTGCAACCAACCTTAACGATAAAACAGTGACTGACTACATCAACACCGGTTCTAAAATCGAAGAAATTGTCGCTAAGATTGAAGAGATCAACACACTCTCAACCCAAAATACTAGAAGTGTCGAAGAAATCGCAGGAGCAAGTGAGCATCTTAACTCACTCACTGAAAAACTCAATATCATTTTAAATAAATTTAGAACATGAGATAAAGCCCTATTTTAGGGCTTTATTCACTTGACTTTCGCGCCACATAATCCATCAATTTTGTTGAAAAAAACCGTTTCAACCACGCAAACAGCTTCGTTGGAAAAGTAACGGCATAACGTGCCTTTGGCTTTTTGGCTTCAATTGCCATAAGAAGGGCTTCAAGGACCGCTTCTGCACCCAATGTGAATGGTGCATCTCCCGTTTTTTGAAGGCGTGCAAGTGTTTTTTCATAAATTTCTTTATGAGCAGAATTCTCTTGGTCGATGTTGGCTAAAAACTTTGCCAATGCGTTTTTGCGAAAAGCACTTCGTATGGGACCAGGTTCTATCAAAACAACCTCTACACCACTTTTATGAAGCTCTAAACGAAGCGTATCAGCAAGTCCTTCAATAGCAAATTTAGAAGCATTGTAAGCTCCTCGATAACTCATCGCAACAAAGCCTAAAATAGAGCTATTGTAAATGATGCGTCCACTTTTTTGTTTTCGCATATAAGGAAGCACCAAGTTGGTAAGCTCTTGCGTACCAAAGACATTCGTCTCAAATTGCTCCCTTAGAACATCTCGTTTGAGATCTTCCACAGCACCAGGCTGTCCAAAAGCAGCATTGTTAAAAAGTACATCAATGCGTCCATCTGTTTGAGAAAGCATCCATGTAAGAGCTTCATGCATACTGTTGGTATCGCACAAATCAAGTTTACAAACATTGAGTCCTTCATCTTGAAGGCGTTTGACATCCTCATCCCTACGACACGTTGCAAATACAGAGTAACCAAGCTTTTGCAAACCATGTGCACAGGTGTAACCAATGCCCGAAGAGCAGCCTGTTATTAAGATATGCTTCATATGCTAATGACAGTCTCGCCAGAGTTAATCCAGCTGCTTAAAAGCTCGCCCGTATAATGTACGTCAATGTTACATGCTTCAAGACTTTGTGTTACATCCATACTATCAGCACATTTGAGACAGGCAACAACTTTCACACCATCGTTGATCATCATCTCGACTTTGGCACGCACTTCCAAATCTTCGGCAATTAAACGTTGTGAAGCACCCCAAACAAGGACTTCAACCTCATCCATCCACCCTTTTAGGAGTGCATTATGCGCATAAAGACAAACCATATGCAGAGCCGTTTCTTTATTGTCAGTCGTCCATAAAATTTTTGCTTTTTTTAACATGATAGTCCTTTACGTATAAAGAAGAAGGAGAGACTCAAAGCTTGGTGTATCAAGCTTTGAGTCGAGTGGAGTTATTTAACTTCGAAAGTCTCTTCAGGTTTCATTTCGATGATTTTCCAAGGAAGCCCTTGAGTATTGAGCTCATCCATAAATGGTTTTGCGTCGAATTGTTCCATATTGAACACACCCTTGCCAGCCCATTTACCTTCTAACATCATTTTCGCACCAATCATCGCAGGAACACCTGTGGTGTAGCTTACTGCTTGCGCACCTGTCTCACGGTAACACTCTTGGTGGTCACAGACATTGTAGATGTAGATTTTACGTTTTTTGCCATCTTTGAGTCCTTCAAAAACACAACCAATGTTGGTATAACCAACTGTTCTAGGTCCCAAACTTGCAGGATCAGGTAGTAGCGTTTTCAAAAACTCAATTGGTACGATTTTCATCCCTTTATGCTCGACCTCATCAATGCGAAGCATACCGATGTTCTCTAAACATTTCATGTGTGTAAGGTAGCTTTGACCAAATGTCATAAAGAAACGAATACGTTTAAGTCCCTTGATGTTTTGAACAAGTGATTCTAACTCTTCATGGTAAAGGAGGTAGCTGTCTTTTGGTCCTACTTCTGGGTAATCCCACACCATTTTCACTGAAACTGGCTCTGTCTCAATCCACTCGCCATTTTCCCAATATCTACCTTTTGAACTTACTTCTCTCAGGTTGATCTCTGGGTTAAAGTTCGTTGCAAACGGATAACCATGATCGCCTGCGTTACAATCTAAAATATCAATGGTGTTAATCTCATCAAAGAGATATTGCTGTGCGTACGCACAAAAAACATTGGTAACACCTGGATCAAACCCGCTACCAAGAAGTGCCATGATGCCTGCATCTTTAAACGCTTTATCTCTTGCCCATTGCTCTTTGTACTCAAATTTTGCCAAATCTGGATGTTCATAGTTTGCGGTATCTAGGTAAGGAACTTTTGTTTTAACACACGCATCCATGATGGTAAGATCTTGATATGGAAGTGCTATGTTAAGCACAAGTGCGGGTTTTACTTTTTCGATAAGCGCAACAAGTGCGTCCACATCATCTGCATCAATCGCTGCTGTATCGATGGTAATTCCTAAAGACTCTTTAATTTCTGCTGCGATTTGATCGCATTTTGATTTTGTACGACTTGCTAAAACGATATGTGAAAACACATCTTTGTTCATCGCACATTTTTTGGTGACCACACGACTAACACCGCCCGCACCAATAATTAATACTGTTGCCATTTCTATCCTTTGAGGGTTTCATTATGAGGCTTCTTTAATAAGAGCTATGCTTCATAGCCATTATCAAAAAAGCCTAGTATAGACTTTTTTTATTACTTCTTTATTTCAGACTATTAATCACAATATGCGCTAGTGAAAGCGCTTTTGCTCGGTGAGAAAATGCTTTTTTCACACTCTCATCAAGCTCTCCTAGGGTTTGCGTATAACCACAAGGAATGAACATCGGATCATACCCAAAACCGTTATTGCCTCTTGCTTCATCTATGGCATCACCGTGCATCCAACCGTGCACACAAAATTCACCTTTTTTGCAAACTAAGGCAATCGCTGCGGTATAAAACGCTGGTGTTCTTTTCACACCTTTTTCTTTGAGGGCTGCGATCAGTTTATTGAGATTATCTTTGGCATTCGCATTCACACCCGCATAACGAGCACTGTAAATTCCTGGCGCTCCACCTAAAAGAGGCACGCTGATGCCACTGTCATCACTTAAAACGATGTCGTTTTTATCTTCAAGTTTTTCATACACTGCACGCGCTTTAATGAGAGCATTTTCTTTAAATGTTGACCCTGTTTCATCAATCTCAAAAGGCTCCATAATATCGCTGTATGCAACGACTTCATACTCGCTAATCCATGATTGGAATTCTTTGACTTTACCTTGATTGGATGTGGCTAGAACTATTCTCAAACGTTGCTCCATAACTCTACATATAAAAGTTTTAGAATAACCCGTACGAAACACTTTGAGCCGATGGGACGAAAAAGCATAAGCGTTTCGGGGCTCCCGTCGTGATTCAACCGTGTTGAGAAAGGGTTAGTTCTAAACTTTAATTTTACCTATTTTTTGTTTAAAACTTAGGTTGCATAATCCATACTTCAAGAGGAGCTTTTAGCTCACCTGCTATCCACTGTGCTCGCTCACCGTATCCCATAAACATATCGGCCCTATTTGGTCCTTTAATGGCGCCACCTGTGTCTTGTGCAAAAACAAACTTCTCTACTTTGTAGTTAGGAGACTCGCTTTTAACAGCTAACAAGGAACCAAGAGGAATGTAACTTCTATCGACAGCGACAGAACGCTCAGGTGTTAATACCAGCCCTAAACTTCCTGTTGCTTTTTGTTCCATTTTTCTAAAAAAGACATAACTAGGATTGGTATTTAAGAGTGCATCAATTTGATTTGGATGTGCAACAAGCCATGCACGAATGCTTTGCAAGGAAATCTCTTCAACACTCGCAAAGATGCCACGATTGAGCATTTCACGACCCAGTGATTTATACGCATGTCCATTGGAATCAGCATACCCTATAAAAACAACACGACCATCAGTAAGCTCTACCCTACCCGAACCTTGTACTTCCATAAAGAAAAGATCGATTTTATCATCCACATAACAGAGAACTTCAGCATTCAACTTTCGTTTGTTGATCTCTTCACGTGTAAAATAAGGCACCATCTTTCCCTTGACGGAACGTCCACGCATCTTTTTGTCATTTTCACCCACGATCATAACAAGATCTTTTGGCTTTCCATAAACAGGGTATTTAAAACGTTCAGTTTTTTTAAGACTACCATGCAGTAAGGGCTCATAATAGCCTGTGAGCATTGAACGCTGTTCATTTGGCTCAATTTTTTTCAACTCAAATGAGTTCTGAAAAAAGGCTTTTGCGTCTTTGACGTGTAGGGATTGTTCACACACGTTTGCATACACTTTCTTCGTTTGAGGAGCGGTACAATTTTGCTTGAAAAGAGAGAGGAGCTCATCAAAGTTTTCATTTTGACTAAGCTTTTCAAAGCGTTCATTATGTTCTTTCAAAGAACTGACTAAAGCTTCATCTTGAAGCGAAGGAGACGTTGTTTTTAAACTACAACCACTCACCAAAACCATTAAACATACACAAAAAAGGAGACTTTGTCGCATTACCATCCATTACAAAAAGGCACTTTCATACCTTACATTTTCAACTATATCACGCTTTGATGGCATTTCGAACACCATTCATGTTAAAAATTATAACATAAAACAACCTTGCACAAAGAAGGGCTTACTGAATCTATAGAATTTTCAAAGTTTAACAAGGGTAAAATTTGTCCTGATTAAATTTCGAGGAATATTCTTTTCATGTTTAAAACTATTTTCCCACTTAGCCTTATTATTTCACTCCGTTTTTTAGGTCTCTTTATCGTCTTACCCGTCCTCTCTGTTTACGCACTTCATTTGGAGGGCTCAAACGAATTTTTAGTGGGTATTACCATCGGTGGTTATGCAGCTACCCAGATGCTTCTTCAAATTCCTTTTGGCATCATGTCTGATAAAATTGGACGTAAAATTACTATTTTTATTGGTCTGGTTATCTTTCTTATCGGCTCACTGATTTGTGCATACAGTGAAACCATTTATGGCTTGATGATTGGCCGTTTCCTACAAGGGGCTGCTGCTATTGGTGCTGTGGGAACTGCGATGATCAGCGACATGGTCAAAGAAGAAGTACGAGGTCATGCCATGGCGATCATGGGTGGCTGTATCGCAGCGAGTTTTGCCATTTCTATGATGCTAGGCTCTGTGATTGGTGGCTATTACGGTGTGGATAAACTCTTTTTTATCACCGCAGCGCTTTCTATTTTTGCGATCATCGTCCTTTATACTAAAGTACCCAATCCTCCAAAAATTGTTCACCATTACGGTGCGGATGAAACCGAACTCAAACACATCCTCAAAGATAAAAATCTGATGAACATGAACATCACCAACATGCTTCAAAAGGGCATGATGACTTTAGCGTTTATGGTCATTCCTATCATTATGGTGCAAGAGTTTGGCTTTGCAAAAAAAGAGCTTTGGATGGTGTATCTGCCTGCAATGGTCTTTGGTGTTCTAGCTATGGGACCTTCCGCGATTTTAGGTGAGAAAAAACATCGCTCAAAAGAGATGCTCATGATCGGTGTGGCATTTTTTGCTATCAGCTATGTAATGATGGGTTATGCTCACGCCGCACCATGGTTTATTGTCGGTGTTGTCATCTTCTTTATCGGCTTTAACATGCATGAGCCTTTAATGCAATCTATGGCAAGTAAATACGCTAAAGTGCATCAAAAAGGCGCTGCATTAGGCGTTTTTAACACATTTGGTTATGCTGGAACATTTATCGGCGGTGTGTTTGGTGGTTATTTCTTACAACATTTTGGTATTAAAGAGATTGCATGGGTTATCTTCATCACCTGTATTCTCTGGCTATTTCTCATAGCTACTCTTAAAAACCCAAGTCACAACAAAAACATTTACCTTTCTTATGATAGCTTTGATCTTGTTCGTGCAGAGCATTTGCACCACGTGATCGGTGTTGTCGAATGGTATCGCAATGAAAGTGAACGCATTTTAGTCGTTAAATATGACACAAATGTAACCAACAAAGAGACAATTTTAGCCGTTCTTTCTTAGTCTGTGAGCTATTTTTCTCTTTTTCTAACCAGCTTTGCTTCTGCCACACTTTTACCTGGTGGAAGCGAAGCGCTTTTTATCTATCTTCTCAGTGAACACTTAAGCCCTACTCTTCTTTTAGCCATTGCCACATTAGGCAATACTTTAGGCTCTTTTATCAATTATATCCTCGGAAAATATGCTACTGACTTTGCCCTATCTAAGGGCTATATGAAAGAAAAACATCTTATCAAAGCATCATCTGTTTTTGAAAAATATGGAGCATGGAGTCTTCTCTTCTCATGGCTTCCTATCATCGGAGATCCACTGACCTTTGTTGCGGGTATCGTACGCTATTCATGGTGGAAATTTCTCATGATCGTAGGATTTGCAAAATTTGCTCGGTATATTTTTGTCTATCTTGGATTTTTAGCTATCGCATAATTCCACAATCTTTCTCTCAGATTTTTGTATTTTAATCCATTTTTAACTATGATTTTATAACTCAAAGCAAAAGGATCTCCTACGATCTCACGAGAACAACAGACCAAAATTACCGCTCTTGTCATTCGTGTCGCTGCCATGCTGTTAGAATATGGCGCGGAGAGTCGGCTCATTGAGCAGCTCGCCTCTCGCTTAGGAAGAGCGCTAGGATGTACTTCCATTGAAATTTCACTCATTCCCTCAGCCATTGTTCTTACCACTCTCATCGGTGAGTCTTCGGTAACCACCACACGAAGGGCTCATGAACAACCCATCAATATGTCGATTGTTCATCAAATTGTCTCCATTTGTATCTTAGCGGAACAAAACCCTCGCGACATTGTGCTGATTGAACGAAAAATTGAGAATATTCATGCTAACCATTACCCAAAATGGCTCGTCATCCCTGCTATTGGGCTTTCATGTGCTGCTTTTAGCCATTTGCATGGTGCGGATTGGGCTGGTTTTTGGATCACATTTTTGGCTTCTGCTGTGGGTATGGCGGTGCGGATGGAGCTTTCATCTCGCAAATATTCTCTGCTCATTGTGTTTGCATTTACCGCATTTATCTGCACACTTGTAGCAAGCCTCTCGTTGTATCATGGTTTAAGTGACACTGCAAATATTGTGCTTTCTTCAAGCGTTCTCTTACTTGTTCCTGGGTTTCCCTATATCAATGCTATGCTTGACGCTTTCAAAGGATACATCAGTATGGGATGGGGACGTTGGGCGCAAGCAACACTGCTGACACTGATGACCTCTCTTGGCATCATGCTTGCAATCGGTCTTTTAGGAGTAAAAGGATGGTAATAATCGAGCTTTTGCTGGGTGCGCTCTGGGCAGCGATTCCAGCAGTGGGATTTGGAATGATTTTTAATGTACCACGCGCTGCTTTACCTTTTTGCGCTTTGGGTGGGGCATTGACCTATGGCGTAAGAGAAGTGTTACTTTATCAGCATCTTTCCATTGAACTTTCTACATTTATCGCGGCAACTACCATCGGCATCATCGGCGTTTTTTGGTCAAGACGCTATGTGATGCCTCGCCCTGTGTATACTGTTCCCTCCATCATTCCCATGATTCCTGGCAAGTACGCTTATGAGATGATGATAAGCCTGGTTTCCATGAACACCGATGGGGTCACGAATGCCCTACTTTCAAGCTTCATTGAAAATGGTTTGCATGCGGTGAGTATCTTATTTGCGATTGCATTTGGGCTGGTTTTACCATCCATGTACTACACAAAACGCCAACAGCCAATTATTTAATACTATTAAATTTAAGGTTTCTTATTCTATGCTACTTAACGGTGCATCTAAGAGGTAGAACACATACAGGAGGTTGAGATGTTTAACACTAAGAAGATTATTTTTATTGTTTTGGCTTTAATTGCCATGCTTTCTATGATTTATCTCACCCCTGAAATGACAGGACTCAATTTTAAAGCAAAAGTAGCGCTTGGTGTTGGCATTTTTGCAATCATTGTCTGGATCACACAAGCACTTGATGACGCGCAAAGCGGCTTTTTAATCATCGCTTTTTTAGTGCTCTTTGGGGCAGGTAAAATGGGTGAAGCACTCATTGGGTATTCATCCACAGGCGTTTGGATTGTTGTTCTTGGTATGATCATGGCAGCCGGTATGGGAGATACGGGACTTTCCAAAAGACTTGCGCTCATCATTGTAAGCAAGATTGGAAAATCAGCCATCAATCTATACTGGGCGATTTCACTCGTAACCCTTCTTATGACCTTTTTTATCCCTTCCCTTGCAGCTAAAACACTTTTGGTTATACCGATTATCACCTCGATGGGTTTGGCATTTGGTG
>Ga0209016_1001467_pt1 | contig 18731 bp, 17 predicted proteins | sample EPASupsiteSAE305_FD_187265 | JGI IMG/M metagenome (GOLD analysis project Ga0209016, IMG submission 187265) | Bioremediated contaminated groundwater microbial communities from EPA Superfund site, New Mexico - SAE3-05 (SPAdes) (version 2) | ecosystem: Environmental > Aquatic > Deep subsurface >...
CCACCCGCCGGTCAACCGATATCGGGAACGTCCTGTCGCAGGACATACTTCTTTTGGGAAAGCGCATGAGGGACGTCGGGGTTGAGGTATCCACCGACATCGGCAGTGTCCCCAGAATCGCCTGTGTGCCAGGCAAGATTTCTCAGGTGTTCGTCAACCTGATGCTGAACGCCGTAGACGCGATGGAAACGTCCCCCGTCAGGAAGCTGGACATACGCCTGCGCTACTGCGCTCCGCGCAGCGGGGTCTGCGCCTGCGACAAGGCGCGGGACTGCTCCTCCAGTTTCGGCTGCGTTCTCATTTCCTTTCGCGACACGGGCGACGGGATACCCGATTCCGTGCGCGAGCGGATTTTCGACCCCTTCGTGACCACAAAGGGCGTGCTGGGCGGCGGCAACATCACCTCGCCCGGCAAGGGGCTCGGCCTGTTCATTTCCTATGGGATAATACGCAATCACGGCGGCTTCATCGTAGTGGACAGCGTGAAGGGGGAGGGGACCGTGTTCACGGTGGCCCTTCCGGCCGAACGCCCCATCCCCCCGCCGGGGCAGGACGGCGAGGCTGAAGATGCCTGATAGCGCGGAAGCCCTGAATCGCATAAAATCCATGCTTCTGGATGGCGGTTTCTCGCCGTCCGACGACAGGGCGCGCATGATAAAAACCGGCGCGGCGCTGGAATACGCCATGCCCGCGCTCTCGGAAGTTTCGGGCGACGTTACAGCGGTTCTGGCCATGATTCTCGACAGGATGATGGCGGCTTACGGGGCAGGGCAGGCGCTGCCAGCGCCGTTCGCTTCCGCCGCTAACGAGGCCCTTGCCGCCACGCTGATTTTTCTTGAAGACCCCGCCCGCGCCTGCTGCCTCAGGCGCGCGGGAGAAGCTCTCGCCTCGGCCTGCGGCATATCCTCGTCTGGCCTGTCACGGAGCGAGGAAAAATGCCGACACGGCGGCTGTCTCGAGGAATTCGCGCGCCTTCAGCATCCGCTGCCTTTCCAGAGCGGTTCGGTCTTCGGGATTGAGGACGCGGCCGCGCAGTTGCTTAAGGTAGACGCGACTGACAAGCGGGCCATGACTTCCCTGGCCGAAAAGCTTATCGCGCTCTCTGAAAATTACCCGGAGGAAGTCGGCGGCCTGTTGCGCGACGCCGCGATACGCGTGGCCTCCATGCCTCCTGATGCTGGCAAGGCCCCGGCGGCCTTGGCCGCGGCCGCCGCGCTTGTGGCCCGGGCTTCTTCAGCCGCTTCCGCTCTCCGGCCCGGGGACAAGGCCGTAAAAGAGGAGGAACAGTCATCCGAGCTGGCGCTTCCCGCGGACGTGGACCTCGGGCTCGTGCAGGATTTCCTTACCGAATCGCGCGAGTATCTTTCAACGGCCGAATCATCCCTGATGTCGCTTGAGCTTTCCCCGGGAGACAGCGAGGCTCTTAACGCGGTTTTCCGCTCTTTCCATACGGTAAAGGGAATGGCGGCTTTTCTTAATCTGACCAGCATAAGCGGTCTTTCCCACGCCGCGGAGAACATGCTTTCCACCCTGCGTTCAGGGGAGCAGGCTTTTTCAAAGGAACACGCGGATTTGCTGCTCGCCTCGGTGGACATGCTCAAGGAGCTTACGGGCGGCGTCAAGGCTGTGCTGGAAGGCAGGCGTTTTTCTGTCCCTGAACCTTACGCTGGGCTGCACCGCAGGCTTCTGGAAGTGTCCGGTTCCGCGGTGAAGGCATCGGTTCCGGTTCCGGAGCCAGCCGTCAGCGTGCCCGAGATAACAATTCCTCCACGGGTGCAGGAAATTTCGTCCACGGTTGCGATCCCGGAGCCGGAAGCCGTCCTCGAGCAGGAAGAACATCTGCCGGAGCCTCATCCGTCCGCGCCAGTGCCGGCGGCACGGCCGCAATTGCTCCGGGATTCGTCCGTCCGCGTCCGCACGGACCGGCTGGACAGGCTTATAGATGAAATCGGCGAGCTGGTGATAGCCCACACCATGATAGCGCAGGACCCCGTGGTGGACGGAGGGCTTTGCCCGGAGCTTTACAAGAAGGTGGCGCAGGCGGGGAAGATTGTCAGGGACCTTCAGTCTCTTTCCATGTCCATGCGCATGGTGCCGCTGAAGGCAAGCTTTCAGAAGGTTGCCCGTCTGGTGCGTGATCTGGCTGACAAGAGCCAGAAGCCCTGCGACCTGAAGATATCCGGGGAGGATACTGAAATAGACCGTAACATGGTGGACGCGCTGGATGAGTTCATGGTCCATATGGTCCGCAACTCGATGGACCACGGGCTGGAGCCGGTGGAGGAGCGTGTTTCCAGGGGAAAGCCCGCGCGCGGCACGATAAAAGTGTCGGCGGCCCATGAAGGCGGGATGGTAGTTTTTTCAATTGAGGACGACGGCAAGGGGCTTGACGCGGAGAAGATTCTCCAGCGCGCGGTGGAACGCGGGTTGACCCAGCCGGACGCCGTCCTTTCAAGTCACGAGATATACAATTTTATTTTCACGCCGGGGTTTTCCACGGCGGACCGCATTACGGACATCTCCGGCCGGGGGGTGGGGATGGACGTGGTCAGGAAGGGTGTGGAAAACATGCGCGGACGCATCGATATAGAAACGGAAAAGGGGAGCGGCACGCGTTTTCGCATAAAACTGCCGCTCACCCTGGCTGTAACGGACGGCATGCTTGTGCGCGTTGGCGGGCAGGTATATATATTGCCCACCCACAACATACGCACCTCCTTGCAGCCTCGGGAGAGCGATCTGTCCACGGTGCAGGGCAGGGGGGAACTGGTCCGCGTGCAGGGGGAACTGCTGCCGCTTTTCCGCCTAAGCCGTATTTTCGGCATAGACGGAGCGCAGGAAAATCCGGTGAAGGGGCTGCTGGTGGTGGTTGAGGATTCGGACGGCTCGTGCGCGCTTCTGGTGGACGAGCTGCTCGGCCAGCAGCAGGTTGTCGCGAAGGCTTTGGGTAACGGGGTGGGAGCGGTTGAAGGCGTGGCAGGGGGAGCAATACTGGGGAACGGGCAGGTGGGACTTATCCTTGACGTGTCTGGATTGTCCGGCCTGGCCCGCGCGCTGACGGCCGTTTAGCATCTGGCGGCGAGGTGTCGTATGAAGTCAGGAAACAAGCGGGAAAAAGGGCCACCGCGGGGCGGTCCGTCCGGTCGTGGCGTTTTTTTATCCAGATCCGACCTTCTTTGCTCTCTGGCGGGACGCATGGAAGACTGGGTCTATATAGTAACGCCCGAAGGAACCATGACGATGATGCTGGGCAAGTGGCCTGAACTTTTCGGATTCTCGGCCGAGGAGTTTATAAACAGGCATCCCGGCGCGATGAAGGAAGCCCGCACTCCGGGATTAGGGAAAGCACACATGGAGGCTCATGCCAGGGCGTTCAGGGGGGAAGTCGTCCATTATGAGTGGCGGACCGACTTTGGCGGGCGGCCTCTTTGCTTCCAGACAAGGCTCTTCCCCCTGTTCTCGGCCGGTATGAACGGCCGCAGGAACGTCTGCGCCATTATCGGCGTGTGCAGGGATGTGACAGGCGTGTCGGAGATGGAGAGGCGCTTTATGCTCTGCGAGGCGGAAGTCCGGGATTTCTCGCAGGAGCTGATGAGCATACGGGAAGAGGAGAAACGCAAGGTCTCCTCCGCGCTGCACGACGAGCTCGGCTCAAGTTCCGTGGCCATGATGTCCCTTTTCGGCATACTCGAGGAGGACATAAAGGACGGCCGCAAGGACGCGGCGCTGGGCAGCGTGGGCAGGCTGAGCGAGACCGTGGCCGAGCTTATGGGCCGCCTGCGCCACATCGCGGTGGACCTTCGCCCTCCCAATCTGGAGACGGTGGGGCTTTCGGGCGCGGTCAAGGACCTTATAGAGCGCGTTTCGGATTATTCGAGGCGGAAAATCGAATTTTCCAACCGCGCGGACGCGCACGCGAGAGTAGCTGACGGGGTGGCCATAACCATATACCGCGTTGCTCAGGAATCCATCAGCAACGCCATACGCCATTCCGGCGCGACGCGCATAAGGGTAAGCCTTATAGTCGACAACAATCTGGTCCGGCTTGCTGTTTCGGACAACGGCAAGGGTTTTGACGCGAAGAACGTTTCTCCCTCGTCTAACGCCGGACGCATCGGCATACTTGGAATGAAGGAAAGCGTGGAGTACATTGGGGGCAGGTTCGAGATAGATACCGGCTCAGGGCAGGGCACCGTAGTCAAGGTTACCTGTCCGGTGGCCACATACATGGGGTAATTATGCAAAACATCGAAGTCTACATAGCGGATGACCATGCTGTCGTGCGGGACGGAATAAAGGCCGTCCTGGAGCGCAAGTCGAAAGACATAGCCGTTACCGGCGAAGCCTCGAATGGCAACGAGCTGCTGGAAATGGCGAGAAGGAAGCCGGCCGATATCTATCTGGTGGATATCTCCATGCCCGTGCTTAACGGAATAGAGACGGCCGAGCGCCTTGTAAAGCTCAATCCCAAGAGCAGGATAATCATGCTCAGCATGCATGATGACCGGGTGTCGGTGGAAAAATCCCTCAAGGCAGGGGCCCGTGGCTTCATCGTCAAGGTTTCCACCTCCGAGGAGATAGTGAAGGCCATAAAGGAGGTCTACGCGGGCCGGTTCTATCTGTGCGCTGCGGTCTCCAAATACGTGGTGCAGGGTTTCCTGGGGCAGGTTTATCCCCAGGCGGCGGGCACCAAGGCCGTTTCGCTCACCCCAAAGGAAAGGGAAATCCTCCAGCTTATCGCGGAAGGCAATTCCAGCAAGGATATAGCCAAGCTGTTAAGCCTTTCGCTTAACACCGTGCATGTCCACCGCAATAACATCATGCGCAAGCTGGACATACATAAGCAGGCCGACCTTATCCGTTACGCCCTCAAAGAGGGTATTTACCACCTGTAACGGTAGCCTGTGTCGCTTGTTCTGCCGGACCCGGCCCTCAATGGCCGGGTCCGGTTGTCATCTTGAGGCATGGCATGCCGCGCCACTGTTTCCGGGAGTTCTGTCATGAGAGCGCCTTTCCAAGTGCTGGTTTTTCCTTATGAACTCACTAATGGCGGTTCCATCCGTTACGCGGTTTTCAGAAGAAGCGATATGCGCGCCTGTTGGCAGGGGATAGCCGGAGGAGGCGAGGGGGGAGAATCGCCCGGTGAAGCCGCCGCGCGGGAAACTTTCGAGGAAGCCGGCATATCCGGCGCTTCTTTCGTCAGGCTGGACTCATGCGCCATGCTTCCCGTAGAGAAGGTGTGCGGATATCTGTGGGGACCCGAAGTCCGGGCCATACCCGAATATTGTTTTGGCGTGAAGGTGAATTCCGCGGCAATAAAACTGTCGCGGGAGCATGACGAGTTTCTCTGGCTGGATTACGACGGTGCATTAAGGAAACTTACATGGGAGAGCAATAGGAACGCCTTGCGGGAACTGCATCTCCGTCTTTCATCCGGTTTGAAAAGGCGTTAGCGGGCGGGTGCGGCAATTCGGGAATATGCGCCGCCGTCCTTTCATCCGCCGGCGCGGGTTTTATCGGGTGTCATTCTGGACGCCAGCGTGACAATGACCGCCAGGTTGAATACGTCGTTGTACAGCGTGTAACGTCCGTAGATTACATTTAACGGAAGCAGCACGCACATGTTGAAAACCACAATCGAAGCGGCGATGCAGAGAAGTATCCCCGCGTCCCTGTCCCGTCGGTAGACCACGCCGCTGGCGAACATCGCCAGTATCAGAAGGTCCAGCCAGCCGAAGGCCTGATATGATTTCGCCGCCAGCAGTTTCGCATAATCTTTCCATTTCCGGACAAGCAGTGTTTTGGAGACGCGACCGGAAAATTTGTTCAGGTCGTATATCAGGCGCGCGTCCCCTTCGGAGCCCCGGGCATATTCAGCCCTCTTCATCTCATTGTACACCGCGTGGGAAGAGGACCACATTATGTTGTCGTAATTGCCGTTGAAATGTTCCACTATCGGATATGTGCGCTGGTATTCAAGAGCCTTCAGTGACTGGGCCCGCGCGTAAATGGCTTCGATAAGCGGTTTGTCCCCGTTTCCCGGCAGCGCCGCGATGTCCTGCGGCGTGGAGACGTAGAGCAGGCTTGTAATCAAACACCAACTGCCCAGGGGCGGAGACGTGAATATTCCGTTTTCAATTTTGTGGTACAGCCTGTTGATTCCGGCACCAGAAAGGGCCAGAATAACTGCCACGGCGCAGAAGGCGGCGGCGCGTTTCAGGGGTAGAATTTTGGCGAACCACAGCGCCGCCAGCCAGCATACTGTAACCGGCCACAGGAATATCAGCTGGGCCCGCGTAAGCACTCCGGCAAGACAGAACAGCATGGCTGGTATTATCATGCCGGCGGTCGGTACGGATATCGCTTTTACCATGAAACCCGCCGCGACCAGCATGAAGGGATAGGCCAGGCTTTCGCTGAGAATGTTGGTGCTTAAATGCGGGTCGTCGATATGTATGGTGGTTACCGGCAGGAGCGGCGCTAACAGCACGCCAAGCAGAAATAGGAAACCTATGGGAGTTATGCCGAAGTGCTTTCGGATTGCGCGAGCCAGAAAGAGGACTGCCCATATGGCCAGTATTGTCTGCGCAAGCGCCGCCATCGCAAGGCCCTGCGCCCCGAAGATATACCTCATCAGGTCGAGGAAAAGGGGATATATCGGCGGTCTGATTATGGACAGCGAGTCGGAAAGATACATAAGGCTGTGCCCGCGGACGTCGTATCCGCGCGCGAAGTTGTGGGCGAATACGGCCGCCGTCATAAGCAACGCGAATCTGTCGGCCTGCTTCTCGGTCATGTATTGATACCTTATGCCTTCGGACACTTGGCCGATTGTTTGGCCAGCATTATGTCCACGATCATCGGGTCCACCTGCGACATCGCCACGGTGGATATACGGGCAAGGTTCTGTATGGTCTGCTCGGCGGTTTTGCCGATGAATCCTTCCACTTCCGTTATGCCGTAGTGGTGCATGCCCATGTAGGCCGAGCGTATGGCCGCGTCGGATGAGCTTACAACCTTGAGCGCGCATCCGCCCTTGGCCCCGTCGCACAGCATTCCGCCCAGGTCGGAGATGAGATTGTTTATGGCGAGGCTTATTGCCCGTATGTCCGCGCCCTTGCGCTGGTACACTATCGCGCCTGCCGCGCCGACCCCGGCCGCTATGGCGCATCCGCAAATGGGAGAAAGCCCGCCTGTGAAAACCTTCACGTAGCCGTTAAGAAGATGGGAGAACGCGATGCTCTTGAGGATCTTCTTTTCCGGTATGCCGAACGCCTGCCCCACATTCCACGGGACCAGCGAGGCGACTATGCCCTGATTCCCGCTTTCCCCGGAAGACATCACCGGCAGGGCGACTCCCTCCATTCTGGCGTCGGCGGCGCAGGCCGTCAGTATCTTGGAGGAGGAAAAAACGTCGTCCAGCAGATAGCCGCGCTTTTTAAGGTCCATCAGGTAGAAGCCCACCTTGTGCAGCTTCATGCCGGCTTTCGACACAGCCAAGTTCATATCCACGCCCTTTTTAAGATAGGCCAGGTCGTCTGCGTCGGCGGCTTCGGCGGCTTTCAGCAGGTCTTTTATCGAACAGGCTGCCAGCGCGCGCTTGTATGCGGAAGATTTTGAGCCCTTGCCTGAAGGGGGATTGTCGACAAGTGCCTGACCGTTCTTTTCAAGGCGCGAAACCTCTGTGTGGCTCTGCTCCACCACGCATATGACAGTGTCCTTGCCGGATTTAGCGTGGATTTCCATGTAACTGCCTTTTCGGTCCGGCATTACTGTGATTTTTACTTTCCCGTCCCTGACCAGTTTCTTTGCCTTCGCCACAAGGGCAGGAGTGGCCGGCCGCAGTATTTCCATCTTCAGTTCCGGTTCGGCTATAAGCACGCCGATGGCTCCTGCCAGGAGATTTCCTTTTTCGCCGCGCGTGTTTGGCAGGTTGACCCCCATGCCGTTTTTGTACGTTCCGGGGTCGAGAATGATAAGGGTTTCATCCGGCGTCCTGCCGAGGCAGCGGGCCGCGGTGGCCGCGCAGAGCGCGACCGAGACCGGCTCCGTGCATCCCATCGCCGGATAGACCTGATGCTCAAGGACTTCCTTCAGCAGGGCTGGCTTTTTCATTCGTTCTCCTTTTTGATGAGGCCGTTGGCGCGGAAGCTGTAATAGTTGCCCTTGCCCACTATGATGTGGTCGTGGACCGATATGCCGAGGCTTTGCGCGGCGCGCGTTATTTCCGTGGTAAGGGTAACGTCCTCTTTCGACGGGGATGGATTGCCCGACGGATGGTTATGTATGAAAATGAGACCGGCCGCGCGCGCCTTGAGAGCGTTCTCCACCACCTTGCGCGGCGAGACAGTGGCCCTGTCTATGGTTCCGGTCGATATGCGCTCCGCTTCTATGACGGTATTGCGCGTGGTGAGATAAAGGACCTCGAAGCTTTCGTCCCTTTCCCCTTCAAGCGACGCCCGGCAGAAATGCACCACGTCCTCGGGAGATCGTATCGTCTGCCTCTGCTTCAGTTCGTCCAGAAAATAGCGGCGCATCAGGGCCCGGATGAAGGAGATGAACGTGGCCGCCTCCTCCCCGAGGCCGTTTATGCCGGTAAGCTCCTCCGGCTTGGCGTCCAGCGCGCGGGAGAGGGAACCGTATTTTTTGATGAGTTCCCACGCCACGGGTTTCACGTCGCGCCTTGGAATGGCGTAGGTGAGCAGCATTTCCAGCACTTCATGGTCTAGGAACTGGGCGAGGCCGCCCTGCCGGAAGCGTTTTTTTATCCGGCTTCTGTGTCCGATATGGGAAGGTTTTTCAATGGCCATTTAGCTTTGCCGCGCCGGATGAAGTGTGGACAGCATGGCTGCGGACACAAGCGCGCATGCAGCCCCCAGCATGAAGCACGCGGCGGGGGACACTGCCGTCCAGAGGACTCCGGCCAGGGAACTGGCCGCGAAGGCAAGGAGGCCGATAGTTGCGTTGAAAAGGCCCATGGCGCTGCCGCGCATATGGGGCAGGGAATAGTCGGAAATGAGGGCCTTCGCCACGCCTTCTGTCATGGCCCCGTAGAAACCGTATACGGCGAAGAGGGGCCATATCATCCACTGTTCCGTTACGAAGGCGAAGCCTGCGTACACGGCGGAGAAGACCAACAGGCCCGTTATCATGGTCCGGGTCTTGCCCATGCGGTCGGCAAGCCAGCCGGCGGGCGTGGCGCACAGCGCGTATATTATGTTGTAGCCCACGTACGCCAGTATTACGGTGGAGGTGGACATTCCAAGCGACTTGGCGCGCATTATCAGGAACACGTCGCTGGAATTGCCAAGATAGAAGACTCCCGCAAATACCAGAAATCTCTTGTAGGACGCAGGCATGGCCCGGAATGTCTCAAGGAAGCCGGGGTGCTTTTCTCCGGCGGGGCGGGGTTCTGCAGGGGTTTCCTTCACCAGCGCCATAAGCACCAGCACGCCGAGCAGCGCCGGTATGAACGCGAGGAAGAAGACCGGCCTGTAGTCCATATGGACCACTTCCAGCAGGAATATGGCGACTAGCGGGCCTATCGCCGCTCCGGCGGTGTCCATGGCGCGGTGGAAGCCGAAGGCCTTGCCCCAGTGTTCTTTCGGCGTGCAGGACGAGATTAGCGCGTCCCTGGCGGAGGTGCGCACTCCTTTGCCTATGCGGTCGGTTATGCGCGCGAAGAGCACCATCGGCCAGGCGAAGGCCAGCCCGATGAGGGGTTTGCTTACCGCGGAGAGGCCGTAGCCCCAGACTATGAAAGGCTTGCGTTTCCCGGTTCGGTCGCTCCAGTATCCCACGCCGGCCTTGAGCAGGCTGGCTGTCGCCTCGGCCGCGCCCTCCATCATGCCGACGACGGCCATGGGGGCGTTCAGGACGGAGGTGAGGAATATGGGCACCAGCGGGTAAATCATCTCGCTGGAAATGTCAGTCAGGCCGCTGACTATGCCAAGAAAAACGACGTTGCGGGAAAGACCTTCCCTGAACTTTTTAAACATAGTGTCCTTTTGCACGTCTGGTAAAAGTCGCGGTTTTCGCGCGGTCCGGCTGATGGTAATTCTAGCAATTTTATCCGTGTATTGACGGGACGGGATGCCTTTGCGTACGGGGAACCGGGGGAACCCCCGTCTCCGTCGTAAGGGCGGCCGGGGCTTAACCACTTGTTGTTAGTTTGCAAACCCGTTCGGTTTATGGTAAAAATTAGTCAGCCGCGCAAGCTTATGCAAGAAACTCACGGTTTCCGCCTGGTGGACACCTGCCTTTCCTCCTCTCAATTCGAGAAGGTCTGTTCCATTGTCTACGGCCTGGCCGGCATACGGCTGGGGCCCGGCAGGGAAGAACTGGTCAAGGCTCGCCTGCTCCGCCGGCTTAGGGTGCTGGGGCTGCATAATTTCACCGCCTATCTTGAATATCTGGAAAAGCCTGAAAACGCGCCCGAGCTGGCGTGCATGATAGACGCCCTTACCACCAATAAAACATCTTTTTTCAGGGAGCCGGCTCATTTCGATTTCATGGCTTCGCAGGTGCTCCCGCGCATGAACTGGAAGAAACTCCGTATATGGAGCGCGGGCTGCTCCACCGGGGAGGAGCCTTACTCCATCATCATGTGCCTCAAGGAGTCCCTGCCGGATTTCGACGACTGGGACATAAAAATACTGGCCACCGATATCGCGGGCCGCGTCCTTGAGACCGCCAAGCGGGCCTCCTACCAGGAAGAGGCGCTTGAGGGACTCAGTCCCGTATACCTCAGGAAATATTTCAACTGCACCCGCCGCAATCCCCCGCGCGTTTATTCCGTGTCGGAACCCCTTCGCGTTCCGGTGCGTTTCGCCCGGCTGAATCTCATGGGTCACTGGCCGATGACAGGCCCTTTCGACATCATTTTCTGCCGCAACGTGATGATATATTTCGACCGTGAAACACAGGAGGACCTTGTCAACCGCTTCTATGGTCTTCTTTCCCACGGGGGATACCTTTTCACCGGTCATTCGGAAAGCCTTGCCGGACTCACAACGGATTTCACCTATGTCAAACCGGCCATACACAGAAAACACTGATTCCAGGCCGACGCCGCCGGAGCGGGGCTGACCGTGCGCCAGCTAGTGGTGGTGTCCATAGCGGAAATGAAGCTCTCCTCCCTTGTAGGGGAGACACTGGTGACCCACGCCCTCGGGAGCTGCATCGGCCTTGCCATTTACGACCCCCACGCCCGCGTGGGGGGCCTGCTCCACGCCATGCTGCCCAGTTCCGCCCAGGACGCCAAAAAGGCCCTTGAAAATCCCTGCACCTATGTGGATTCCGGGGTGGCGCACCTTTTCCGCGAGTCTTACAAGCTCGGGCTGCAAAAGTCCCGCGCCATAGTCTGCGGCGCGGGCTGCGCCGCCACGAATCCTTCCCAGCAGGGGAGCGATTTTTTCCAGATAGGCAAACGAAACGAGATAATGCTCAGGAAACTTCTGTGGAAGAACGGGGTCATTCTCCACGCCGCCGACTTCGGCGGAAGCGTTTCCCGCACGCTGATGCTCGATATCGCCACCGGGGAGGTCCGCGTGAAGGCGATGATGTCCGAGACGATTCTAATGGAGGGACGCAAAAATGGATGAGAGGCGGAAAGTGGATATTCTCATCGCGGACGACAGCGCCGTGATGCGGAAGATAATCGCCAAGACCATCAGGCTCAGCGGTCTTGCCGCCGGGGATATACTCGAGGCCGAGAATGGGGCGCAGGCTCTGGAGCGTCTCGCCGGAAGGAAGGTGGACCTCGCGCTGGTGGACCTCAACATGCCTGTAATGGACGGCGAGGAGTTCATAGACCGGCTTCGCGCTTCCGCCGATTGGCGGGACACTCTCGTGATAGTGGTCTCGACGGAAAGTTCCGACGAGCGCGTCGCTTCCCTCGCGGCCAAGACCGATGGCTTCGTCCACAAGCCCTTCGGCCCCGAGGAGCTGCGCGACGCGATTTTCAAAACACTGGGGATTAAAAATGAAAGCGGAAACGGCGACTGCGCTCAGGCGGGCGGCCCTTCGGACTTTTGAGGAGCTCGGCTACCTCCTGCCTACCGAGGCGATAAGCGACGCTCAGCGGACCGCCGCGCTGGAGGCCGAGCTTTCGGTCCCGTTCAGCGGCCCGGTCAAGGGCGTCCTTTCAGTCAGGCTTTACGGCAGCAACGCCCGCCCTCTGGCCGCCAACATGATAGGTTCCGAAGGGGAAATGCCGGACGACCTCGTGGCCGACGCGCTGGGCGAACTGGCCAACGTCATAACAGGCAACGCCCTGCCGGAGATTTACGGCCGGGGGGGCTTCTTCCGGCTAGGCAGGCCCTGCGTCATTCTGGGCGGACAGGCGCTCCCGCCGGAGGAAGACTGCGTGGAGGTCGGCCTCGAGGCCGGCCGCGCGGAACTGAGCCTTTCCGAAGACAACTGATGATACGCCTCCTGATAGTGGACGATTCCGCCCTCGTCTGCAGTATGCTGACGAAGGAATTCTCCCGCTATCCTGACATAGAAGTGGTCGGTTCCGCCGTGGACCCTTTCGTGGCCCGCGACAAGATAATCCTACTGAGGCCGGACGTGCTGACGCTCGACCTCGAAATGCCCCGCATGGACGGCCTCACGTTCCTTTCAAAGCTGATGCGGTATTATCCCATGCCCGTGGTGGTGGTCAGTTCCCTCGCGGAGGACAACAGCGAAAACGCCCTGCGCGCTCTGGAGCTGGGGGCGGTTGAAGTCGTGCCCAAACCGGGTTCCCGTTTTTCCGCGCCGGATGTGGAGGGCCGCCTTCTCAACGCCATACGCGCGGCCGCCGGCTCCGACATTTCCCGCAAGCTCCGCTCCTCCGCGAGCGCACGCACAGCCCGGAAGCTTGCCGCGCCGGCGTCGCTCGCGGCCACCACTCACAAGGTCATAGCGCTTGGCGCTTCCACCGGCGGTACGCAGGCGTTGGAAGCCGTGCTGAAGGCCATGCCTCTAAACGCTCCCGGCATCGTCATGGTGCAGCATATGCCTGAAGGCTTTACGGCGTCGTTCGCGGCCCGCCTGTCGGAAGTGTCCGGCCTGAGGGTGCGGGAGGCTTTGGACGGCGACGCGGTTCTGCCGGGGACGGCCCTGCTAGCGCCCGGAAACAGGCACATGCGCCTCGCCTCGAACGGGGGCGGATATGTCGTGCGGGTCGGCTACGGGGAGCCCGTCCATTTCCAGAGGCCTTCGGTGGACGTGCTGTTCTCCAGCGTGGCGGAAAGCGCGGGCCGCAACGCCGCGGGAGCCCTCATGACCGGCATGGGCTCGGACGGCGCGGCCGGGCTGCTTGCCATGCGCCGCGCCGGGGCGCGCACTATAGCCCAGGACGAGCAGTCCTGCGTGGTGTTCGGCATGCCGAAGGAAGCGGCCGCGATGGGCGCCGCGGAAGTGGTCCTTCCTCTGGACCGGATAGCGGGCGGCCTCCTTTCCCTTCTTTCTGCCTGACCTCTTATTTGTATAATAACCTCAACGTAATTATGACGGCAGAACATCCCGAACTGCAGAGGGAGATAGATTTCTGGCAGGAGCTGGTCGCGAGCAAGGAAAGAGAGGTTTCCTCGCTTTCCTTCGACCTGCAGTCCCTCAAGGTGCAGCTTAACGTTTTTCTCGGCGAGTACAACAGCCGGGCCGGTGTCCTTTTCCTTGAACTGGACAGGGCCAAGCTCGCCGCGCGGGAATATGAATACCGTCTGTTCCTCCTTCAGCAGAAAAGCTATTCCATAGACGAGATACGCGGCCTTGAGGAACAGGTCGCCACGCAGTTCGCGCAGGAGCGCGCCCGCGTTCTCGCCCTTGACGGCGAGGTGCTTGAAAGCGCCCAGCAGTATGAAAAATACCTGTGGGAGAGGGAATCACAGTCCCTGACCCCGGAAGAGTCCGAGGACATCAAGCGCCTTTACCGCCAGCTTGCGCTGCGCTATCATCCGGACCGGGCCCGGGATGACGCTTTCCGGCGGCAGTGCTCGGTTTTCATGGCGGACATAAACGACGCCTACCGCCGCAACGACGTGGCCTCCCTTCGGGCGTATATGCGCCGCAGCGAGCGCGACGCCAAAATCTCGCGCGAAACTCCCCACTCCCGCCTCGTCCGCCTGAAGCAGGAGCACAAGATACTCCTTGGCATATCAATACGCCTGAGGGGGGAGCTCGATTCCCTGCTCTCCAACGAAACCTACAAGCTCCGCGAAAGGGTCGTAGAGGAAAAGGAGCGCGGCGGGGACCTGATAACCCGCATAGTGGTAAACGTGCGGCGGGAGCTGGAAACCGCCAACCGCCGCCTGAAGGAACTGGAAAGCCGCTTCAACGAAACTCTTCGCAACATCGAACACTGCTGCGGGCATCTGGCCGCCAATTCCGGCATGGCCAATTTCGATATCGCCGGGCGCAAGGAGCTCGTGCTGCGGGGACTGGGCGCCCTGGCCGGCATAAAGGACGCCGATTTCTATTTCGCGGAGGCCGAGTCGCACAAGCTGCGCGGGGACATGCTGTCCGCGATAGCCAATTATCAGAAGGCGCTGGAAATGAACCCGGAGCACGAGGAAGCGCTTTTCTGGCTGGCCTACTGTTACACTCCTGACGTGACGGCCCGCAATCCGGAGATGGACAACACCGCCTGCTGGGAAAAAGCCGCCGCCCTTTTCGAGAAGCTTGCCATGCTGAAGGACCGCCGGCGCGACAGGTCAGGCGCGGTGTACGCCGTGTTCCACAATCTGGGACAGGCCTATTATCATCTTTGCCAGTATGAAAAGGCCGAGCGCAGTTACGCCCGGGCCGTGGAGCTTAACAGGGACAGCGCCGATTCCTGGTACAATCTCGGCATTGTCGAAAGCGTGCTGGGCTTCTACGAAAAGTCCGTCAACGCTTTCCGCCGGGCCATAGCGCTTAACGGGGGGGATGCCTCCTATTACTACAATCTCGCCATGGTGGAGGACAAACTGGGCCAGCGGCGGCAGGCCGCGGCCAATCTCAGGAAATATCTTGAGCTGTCCTCCGCGCGCGGGCCGGCTTCCAACCGTTTCGCCGTTTTCGCCGCCAAGCGCCTGCGCGAGCTGGAGGCGCTTTCCGGGGGAGAAGGAGCTTCGGCTTCCGGCCCTTCCCGCCACGGGGATTTGCCGGACCGTATTCTGGCCCGCGGTTTCGCAGACGGGGACGGTCAGGACTGACGGATTTCGCCCCCGTGTATAATCGGGGGTTATATGTTATACTTATATTAACTTTCTGAGGGGACGAGGGACTTTATGCCAGATAAAAAGAAAATCATGATAATCGACGACGAGGAGACTCTCTGTCATCTCGTCCAGCTGAATTTGGAAAGCACCGGCCGCTTTGAAGTCATAGCCGCCACCGACCCGCGCGAGGGCATACGCCTCGTGCGCATGCACCATCCCGACCTGATACTTCTCGACCTCATGATGCCCTACATGGAAGGCTCCGAAGTCGCGGAGCACCTCATGGAGTTCGAGGACACCAAGGATATCCCCATAGTGTTCCTTACCGCCCTGGCCGAGAAGAACCGCGTCAGCGCCAACATGGGGACCATCGCCGGCAGGGAGTTCATCGCCAAGCCGGTTACGACCAGCGAACTGGTCAAGCGCATAGACGCCATCCTCAAAAGTCGCTAGTAAAGCCTTTTTCTTCAGAAACGCCGCGCTGTCATGCCGCGCGGCGTTTCTGTCTGCCCTCCCGGTTTTCTTGACTGTTTTCCGCGCTATGTAATACAATAATCATAAGTAGAAGTTTGGCGGCCCGCCCTGAACTCCTCGGCGGGAGAAGCCACCTTATCACGCCTGTGCCGGGTTTGCGGATTACCGTGCGGCGAGGAACATCATCCCTCGCGTTCTACTTGGATGCGCGTTTAACCGGCGAGAGGGACTGGCGGGGTATGCTTAAGTGTAGGGGTGCACTTAACAAATATAAGGAGCCGAAACATGAGTTCTTCCGAAATGCCGTCCAGCCATTCAAAACGTGAGAGGCCCGCGCCTTTGCCGGATACGGGCAGCCTGCCCGATTCTTACGGCGTTACCGAGGCCTATCTTCTTCCGCGCGATCCGCTCTGGATGTTCATCTATTGGGAAATAACAGAAAATTCAATCGGCGCCATAAAGAAGGAGCACGGCGCGGACATTTTTTCCAAGTGCAAAAGCGTCATCCGCATCCATGACGTGAGCGATATCGAGTTCAACGGCGCCAACTCCCACAGGCATGTGGACGTGCCGGCCGTTTTCGAAGCCAAGTCCTGGTACATAAACGTGCCGGAACCCGGCCGCTGCTACCTGTGCGAGCTCGGCCTCGTCACTCCGGACGGCAAATTCATAGCCATATGCCGCACCAACACTCTCAAGCTGCCCACAGGCAAGGTCTCCGACGTTACCGACGAGAAGTGGATGACCGTGCAGGGCGATTTCGAGAAGCTTCTGGCCCTGTCCGGCGTGGAGTACGTGGGCCGCGGCTCCGGCGAGATGGCCCGCGTCCTGGCCCAGCGCTGGGAAATGCTGCGCACCGTGTTCTCCCGTTCCGCCTCATGGGGCCTTACCTCCCTTCCGGGCGGGCGCGGCGGCAAGGAGCGCGGCTTCTGGCTGGTGGCCGACTGCGAACTGATACTTTACGGGGCCACCGAACCTGACGCCAAGGTTACAGTCGCCGGGCGCGGCATCAAGCTGAACCCGGACGGCACCTTCACCATGCGTTTCGCTTTCCCTGACGGAAAGCTCGACCTGCCCGTCGAAGCCTACAGCAACGACGGAGTGGACCGCAGAAAAATAACCATTACAGCCACGAGAGCTACCAATAACGATGAAAATCGGTAACGAAAAAGGCTATCTTTCACTGGTACTGCACGCGCATCTGCCTTTTATACGGCATCCGGAGTACGAGGATTTCCTCGAGGAAGACTGGTTCTACGAGGCGATGGTGGAAACCTACCTGCCCCTGCTCGACATGTACGAGCGGCTTACGCAGGACGGGGTGGATTTCCGCATAACAATGTCCCTTACGCCGCCGCTGTGCAACATGATGGCGGACGACCTGCTCAAGAGCCGTTTCCGCGACTACCTCGGCAAGCGCGTCGAACTGATGGAAAAGGAAGTGCTGCGCACGCAGTACACCCCCTACGCCGAAGTGGCGCAGATGTACCACTCCAAGTTCAAACGCCTCGCGGACCTCTACGACAACTGGTATCACGGCAACATACTGGAAGGCTTCAAGAAATTCCAGGACATGGGCAAGCTGGAGATAATAACCTGCTGCGCCACGCACGGCTTCCTGCCGCTGCAGGTGCACAAGGAATCCGTCAACGCCCAGATACGCATTGCCGTCGAGGACTATGGCCGCCGCTTCGGGCGCGCGCCGCGCGGCATATGGCTGGCGGAGTGCGCTTACAATCCCGGCGATGAGATTTATCTCAAGGACGCGGGCATCCGCTATTTCTTCCTGGAGACCCACGGCATACTCTACGGCACGCCACGTCCCCGCTACGGCGTGTACGCTCCCGTCTACTGCCCTTCCGGCGTGGCGGCGTTCTCCCGCGACATGGAGTCCGCCCACCAGGTCTGGAGCGCCGAGATGGGCTACCCCGGCGATTACCGGTACCGCGAGTTCTACCGCGACCTCGGTTACGACCTTGAGTACGAATACATAAAGCCCTACCTGCACTCCGACGGCGTCCGCCGCAACATCGCCGTCAAGTACAACAGGATAACCGGCAAGGTCGGCCTCGCGCAGAAGGAGCCCTACCGGCCCGCGGAAGCGGCCGAAGTGGCCGCCAGCCACGCGGGCAACTTCATGTTCAACCGCCAGAAGCAGATTGAGCATCTCCACGGTTTCCTGGGCAAGAAGCCTCTGATAGTTTCCATGTATGACGCGGAACTTTACGGCCACTGGTGGTACGAGGGCCCGCAGTTCCTTGAATACCTGTTCCGCAAGCTCCACCATGACCAGGACTCCATCCGCACCATCACGCCTAGCGAATACCTCGCGGAGAATCCGGACAACCAGATAGTCCAGCCCACCATGTCCTCATGGGGCGACAAGGGCTACATGGAAGTCTGGCTTAACGGCGGCAACGACTGGATATACCGCCATCTCCACAAGGCCGCGCAGCGAATGGTTGAGCTGACCGCGCGCTTCCCGGAATCGGACGGCGTTCTCCGCCGGGCCCTTAACCAGTGCGCGCGCGAGCTCGTGCTGGCGCAGAGCTCGGACTGGGCGTTCCTCATGACGATGGGCACGGCCATGCAGTATTCCACCAAGCGGACCAAGGAGCATGTGCAGCGCTTCATGGCCCTGTACGACCAGATAACGGGCAACCGCATCAACGAGGAATATCTGCGCGATCTCGAGGGACGGGACAACATCTTCCCCCAGATCGACTACCGCGTCTATCACCCGAGCCACGCCGACCGCATACAGAAGACGATAAGCTGATTAAGGATAAGCCTTAAAAACAAGCCGCCCCTTCCTTTCGGAAGGGGCGGCTTCGTGCATGAACGGGGGGTACATGCACGTTTGCCGGGGGTAAACCGGCGGGCGGGGGCCTGTTCGGGGTGGGGAGAGTGCCCTCGCCCGCTTCTGTTTTCTTCCCGGGGGTTCATGGTTGCCCGGGCAGAAAGCCTGCGTCTCTCTCCATCGTTCCTTTCCCGGCGTTCAGCGTGCCGGTATTCGTGTCAAATCGGCGAGCGGGGCTTGTCGGGGTGGGGGAGATTGCCCCTGCTCGCGTT
>Ga0209016_1001472_pt1 | contig 18692 bp, 12 predicted proteins | sample EPASupsiteSAE305_FD_187265 | JGI IMG/M metagenome (GOLD analysis project Ga0209016, IMG submission 187265) | Bioremediated contaminated groundwater microbial communities from EPA Superfund site, New Mexico - SAE3-05 (SPAdes) (version 2) | ecosystem: Environmental > Aquatic > Deep subsurface >...
CCTTGTTTCGCTTTACACCAGCATCGTGGAGGGAGTCCGCGTCGGGGCGGCATACGAGACAATGGACATAGACACGCTTGACATCTATCCCCGCGTCCGGGCCGAGCTTACCGTGGCGCCAAGCGTGCTCATGAACAGGTTCCGTCTCGCGGCCCGCTACGAACGGCGCAATGTGCGGAATATGTCCGACCTGAGCCACACAAGGGACGCCAACACCATAATGACGGCGCAGGCGGCCTATCTGCCGTACCCGAATTTCGAGATATCCTATACCGCCCGCCAGACTTACAACGAATTCGGCCAGCCCGTGACGACTTCCCAGATAGGGACGTCCATGAAGTTCTGAACAAGGAGAAATTGATATGGCAAGAGACTTCGGCTTCGACGTGATGAAGGAAGTGAAGGAACGCTGGTCGCCAAGGGCTTTCGCGGAAGGGCGTATTCCCAGGGAGGAACTGCTCCCTCTTTTCGAGGCGGCCCGTTACGCGCCCTCCTGTTTCAACGAACAGCCGTGGCTGTTCGTTCTGGCCACCGAACCCTCAGGCCTGGAACTCCTGCGGTCTTTTCTTGCGCCTAAAAACCGTCTCTGGGCGGACCGCGCCCCCGCGCTTGCGGTGGCGTGCGCGCGGACGGCCTTCTCACGCAACGGTAATCATAACGACTGGGCGGAATTCGACTGCGGCACGGCCTGGGGTTTTCTCGCGCTGGAGGCCCAGCGGCGCGGCTTCATAACCCACGCCATGGCCGGTTTCGACAGGGCTGCCGCGTCCAAGGGTCTCAAGCTGAAGGAAGGCGTCAAACCCATAGCCATGATAGCCATAGGCCGCTACGGAGACAAATCTCTCCTGCATCCGGACTTTCTCCCTCTTGAGGAGCCCGGTTCCCGCAAGCCGCTGGCGGAAGTAGTGGTCGAGCCGTAATTTCCTCCGCGAGGACAAATGAAAAGGCCCCCGGCTTAAAGGCGGGGGCCTTCTCTGTTTATCGAAAACGTCGTCATTCCTCCGGGGCCTGTTCCTCTTCGCCGTCATCCTGCTGTATAACCAGCGTTTTGCCCGCGCCGTCCAGCCCGTTGGCCTTTCGTATGCGCGCCAGTTCCGCGCGGGCCAGTTTGACCTGTTTTTCCACGGCTTCCGGCCGCAGCTTCCTTTCCGTCATCTGTATGGCCGGATCGGCGTTCGGGAGGCCCAGCCCTTTCGCCAGTATGAAATAGAAATAAGCCCTGTCCAGCTCCCGGCGCACGCCTTCGGCGTTTGCGTACATTGTTCCCATGTTGTATATGGCTTTCATGTGACCGCGTTCCGCCGCTTTAGAGTACCATTCGAAGGCCGCTTTCTGGTCCGTCGCAGTTCCTTTCCCCGTCTGGTAGGCCAGTCCTGTCTGGTAGGCGGCCTCCTTGTGGCCTTTTGCCGCGGCCGCCTGGAAAAGCTGGAACGCCTTCGCCGGGTCTCTCTGAACCCCTCTCCCTTCGGCATAAAGGATGGCGAGAGCGTATTTAGCGTCGTTGTGGTTCTGGGCGGCGGCTTTCTTGTAGTAATCGGCGGCGGCGTATATGTCCCTTACCACTCCTTCCCCGCTTTCGTACATGCGTCCCAGAAGGTATTCCGCCGGCGCGTATTTCTTTTCAGCGGCCTTGCGCTCCCATTTGAGGGCTTCCTCATAATTTATGTCCACGCCCTGCCCGTCGTAATACATCGAGCCGATGGCGTGCTGGGCGGGAGTGTAGCCCTTGTTGGCCGCCAGTTTATGCCACTTCATAGCGGTCTCGTAATTGCGGCGGACGCCGCGCTCTTCTTCGTAAGCCAGGCCTATGCGGTACTGCGCTTCCTTCATGCCGGCCTGCGCCAGCCTGTCAAAAAGCTCGAGTGCTTCCTTGTATTCCCCTCTTTCATAGAGGGCGATGCCGGTCTTTAGAAGTTTCTGCGGATTCTGCTTCGGGCGGCGTTTGTTTTCGGCGGCGAGGTCCTCCGCCGAAACCGTCGTCACTGCCAGCACGTCCGCTTCGCCGGCTTTCGGGTTCACTTTCCCGCCTATGGGCGTCGGCCGCGCTTTTTTTGCGGTGTCGGCCAGCTTTTGCGCGTCCTTGTCGTTGTCTGGCGGCACTTCCGCGTCCGCCGCCTCTTCCGGGGTCCTGGGGGACGCTTCCGCCGTGGCGGCGTTCTGGGCCGAGGAAGGAATGCCAATGGAGAACGCTCCCGCCGCCGCAAGCAGCAGGAACGCCAGCCGCCCGCTCATTGCGCGGCCGGCGCTTTTTTTCGGGCCGGTTTCCTTATACGTGTCAGTGTCCCCGTCGTGTTGAGCATGGCGCCGCTTACGCTGTAAGACATGGTCTTCCTGTCTTCCGACAGTTCGCCCTGCCCGTTTATCTTCAACTGGAAGTTCGCCGGCATGGACAGCGCCGCCGCGAATTGCAGCACGCCGTCTTCTGCTGAAACCGAGGCCGGTATCTTCGAGGGCAGCGGCACGCTTCCAAGCGGCGTCCGGACCGCCGCGCCGGGCGGCGGGAATATGGTGGCCGAATACAGGCCTTCCTCGTCGCCGGGGTATAGCTTCGCCGAACCAATGACTTTTTTCCCGGTTTCATCCGTGTATTCGATGAGGGCGTATGGCATGTCGTCCTCGTCCTCCGGGGTGACCATCCTCACCCTGACGAAAATGGTGTATGGCTTGCCCTTGTTCACCCCTTCGCCCTTCCAACTGCCGAGGAAAGGCTTCAGCGGGGTGAAGGGGCCGGCAACCGCGCCGCCGGCGAACAACGCCAGCGCCAGCGCGGCCGAGAGTATTGTTCTCATTTGTCCCTCCTTCCTGTCACGGCGATATTATATAAATATTCAGCGCGGTCATTTCCCCGGGGCGGCTATTTAACTAAAATCTGTGTAATGAAGATTTTTGTCATAAGCCTGGGCTGCCCCAAAAACCTTACCGATACCGAGGAGATGATGGGCCTTCTCGTCGGCAAGGGACACGAGCTTTCCCCCTCCCTGGAGGGCGCGGACGCCGTGCTCCTCAACACCTGCGCGTTCATCAAGCCGGCGGTGGAGGAGAGCGAGACCGAGATCCGCCGCCTGATTTCGCTCAAGAAAAAGAAGGTGATAGGCAAGATAGCCGTCGCTGGCTGCCTGGTCCAGAGGGAAAAGGAGAGGCTGCTTTCTAAATTCCCCCAGATAGACGCCCTCACGGGCGTGGCCTCCATAGACAAGGTGGCTGACATGCTTGAAGGCGGCGGCGTCTCCATCCGCCCCCTTTCCCGCCGTCTTTATTCGGCCCCGCTGCGCGTTGGCGCCACCATGCCCCATTCCGTCTATCTGAAGATAGCCGACGGCTGCGACAATAAATGCACTTTCTGCACCATTCCCTCCCTGCGCGGGCCTTACCGTTCAAAGCCTCTTGAGGCAGTCCTCGCCGAGGCCGCGTCCCTTGTAAAGGCGGGCGCGAAAGAGATATCCCTTGTCGCCCAGGACACCACCTCATATGGCAAGGACATTTATGGCCGCCCCGTGCTGGACCGCCTGCTGGTCCGCCTCTGCAAAATACGCGGCCTGCGGTGGATTAGGATAATGTACGCCTACCCGGAACTCGTGGACGAAAAGCTCGTCCGCCTTATAGCCCGCGAGGAGAAAATCTGCAAGTATCTGGACATGCCCCTTCAGCATTACTCGTCTGCCGTGCTTCGGCGGATGGGGCGCGGTCTCAGGGAGGAGGATATCGATTCCCGTCTGGCGATGATACGGCGCCTTTGCCCCGGCCTCGCCGTCCGCACCAATTTCATCGTCGGCTTCCCCGGTGAAACCGCCGCTGATTTCGAGAAACTGCTCTCTTTCGTCCGGCGCGCCCGCCTTTCCAGCGCCGGAGTTTTCGAGTATTCCCCGGAGGCCGGCACTCCCGCCGCTCTGCTGGACGGACGCGTTCCCTCAAGGACAGCCGCGCGGCGCGCGGCGGCGCTTGTTGAGGCCCAGAGCCTTTCCGTGGACGAGGACAACACCGCCCTTCTCGGTTACACCATGCCGGTCCTTATGGATTCCCCCGTGCGCGGCCGCATGCAGTCCGACGCGCCGGACATCGACGGTTCGGTGGAAGTTTCCTCCCGCAAGTCTCTTAAACCGGGCGATATCGTCCGCGTAAAGATAACCGCCGCGCAGGGATATCAGAGAAAGGGCCGGGCGCTATAGCGTTCCGGCCTCCTTTTGTCCTTTTATCTCCGGCGCGCCCTATTGCGCGGACAGTGATGTTGATATTATTTTTAATAACCTGTTAGGGCTATATCTCTTTTAACCTTAAATCGCTCCGCGCCGCTGCCTGCCTGTCATGGTTCCTGTATCGGAAAAACAAAAAAACGCGCCCTTTCGCAGCGGGAGCGCGTGATTAGTGCTTGACTAATTTATTGTAGTTACTTATACTATTCTCAGACGAAATTCCGGTTTTGTAATTACGGAATTGAATCTGTGGCAATACCCGCAAGACAGCAGTCGCCAGACTGCGTGCCTCCCGGCGCTCCCCCCGCGCTGGGGGGCTTTTTAATAAGGGGTATATTCGCTAAATGAATATCGTTTGCCGGGCATACTTGCCTCAATTTATTGTCCGGCGGGTTTCCGGGGCGTTATTTTCCTGAGTTCCCCGTAAAGCGCGTCTATGGATATGGGCTTAGCCAGATAACCGTCCATGCCCGCGTTCAGGCAGAGTTTCCTGTCCTCTTCCAGAGCCTTGGCTGTCAGGGCTATCACCGGCACCTTTATTTTACGCTGGGCTGAGTGCTGCTTTATTGCCAGCATGGCCTGTATGCCGTCCATGATGGGCATCTGTATGTCCATCAGCACCACGTCGAAATCCCCTTTTTCGAAGGCTTCTACCGCGGCCTGCCCGTCTTCGGCCAGCACCGTCTGGCAGCCGATGGTGGAAAGCAACACCTTAATCAGTTTCTGGTTGGAAGGATTGTCTTCCGCCGCCAGTATCCGCAGGTTGAGAGGTTCTCTTTTGGGCGCGGCCGCGCATGGCGCCTCCGCGTGCGGAATTTCGGCCGGAGTATTGCAGCATTGCCCGTGTTTGCGGAATTTTGCCGTGAAATAGAACAGTGTGCCCTGTCCCTGCACGCTTTCAAAAAGGAGCGCGCCGCCCATCATCGTGGCAAGGCGCTTGGAAATAGCCAGGCCGAGGCCGGAGCCGCCGAATTTCTGCGAAACGGCCGGGTCGGCCTGCGCGAAAAGCTGCATCAGGTGGTTTCGCTTGTCTTCCGGTATGCCTACGCCTGTGTCCTCCACGCGGGTCAGCAGCATGACTTCGCTTTCAGTCTGGGAGTGCATGCTCAGCTTCAGGGTGACCCTCCCCTTTTCAGTGAATTTTATTGCGTTGCCAAGGAGGTTTATCAGGACCTGCTTGAGCCTCATGGGGTCGCCGTTGAGAATGGCCGGCAGGGCGGGGTCCTCAATGCAGCATTCCAACTGGAGGTTTTTCTGCTTTATCTGCAGGTGGAACATCTCGGCCGTTTCCTGGAGCAGCTTCTTCAGGTCGAAATCGATCGCGGCCAGCTCCATTTTCCCGGCCTCTATCTTGGAAAAATCGAGGATGTCGTTTATCAGGGTTATTAAATTGTCCGAGGAACTTTTGGCCGACGCGACGTAGTCTTCCTGCTCCGGCGTAAGGCGGGTGGAGAGCATTATCTGGAGGAAGCCTATCACCGCCGTCATGGGCGTGCGTATTTCGTGGCTCATGCTGGCCAGGAAGCGGCTTTTGGCTATGCTTGCGGCCTCCGCCAGGTCGCGCGCGTGGCGGATTTCCTCCTCGCCCATCTTGCGCGCCGTTATGTCGGCTATTATGACCGCGAAATAATTGTTGTTCGGGGCGAAGACGGACACTTCCAGCCATTTACCAAGCCTGGCCGAGTATTTCTCGGCGCGGACCGGCTTGCCTGTTATGGCCGCCGTGGCGTAGACTGACAGCCAGGATTTGTCCAGATGGGGCAGAAGCTCCAGCGCGGAGCGTCCGGCAAGCTGGTTTTTCGATATGCCGGTAAGGCGTTCAAAGGCGGGATTGGCGTCCACGAACTTGTAGCCGCACGGGTGATTGCGCTCGTCCATCACTATCTCGTGTATGGCTATTCCCTGCTCCACGCAGCCGTACAGGTGCATCAGGTGTTCGCAGCTTTTTTCCTTTTCTTCGAGAGCTTGTGAAAGCGCCGTCACCTGCTTGGCAAGCTTCTTGTTCTCTCCGGGAAGCTTGCACTTGAGGCAGGCGCCGCTATTATTCGGACGCTTAGTTGTCATAATCCACCCCGGGAACCCCGAATGATAGTCCCATTCTAACAAAAAACTGCGGGGATTTTTAACCCTTCCGCATCATGCCCCGTCAAGGCGGGCCAAATCATTCCTGCATCCTCTTTTTCAGTTCCGCAAATTTAACTATGATTTTACAGAGGCCGGCCCGTTGAAGCCGTTGCGGCGCCAGCCGGGAGATTTTGACCGATGAAACTTTCACTGACCTGGGGCCAGGTCGCCGCGATGGCGGACGCCCGCCTTGTAAAAGGAAACCCGGACGCCCCTTTCGATTCCTTCTGCACTGATACACGTTCCCTCAAGCCCGGAGAGATTTTCTGGGCGCTCAAGGGGCGCACTTTTGACGCGAACTCCTTTCTGTCCTCCCCGCAGGCCCGCGCGGCCGGCGGCTGGATAGCGTCGTCCGGGGCCGTCTCCGGCCTTTCCGGGCTGCCTTCCCAGGTTCTGGAGGCGGACGACACGCTCGTCGCGCTGCATAACTTGGCGGCCATGCACAGAAGGCGTTTCCCCATACCGGTGGCTGCGGTAACCGGCTCAAACGGCAAGACCACCACCAAGGAAGTTATCTTTTCCATATTTTCCAAGGCCGGTCCAACGGCTGCAAATAAGGGAAACCTGAACAATCATTTCGGTCTCCCCCTTTCCGTGCTGGAAATGGGGCCCGAACACCGCTTCGCCGTCTACGAGCTCGGCGCTTCCGCCGGGGGCGAGGTGCTGCAAATCGCCGGGATAGCCAGGCCAAGCGTCGCCATAGTTACTTCAATCGCGCCCGAGCATACGGAATTTTTCGGCGATATCGAAAACATCTACCGCACCGAAACCGAAAGCTGGCGCTGTCTCCTTCCGGGCGGGACGCTCGTTTACTGCGCCGATGACGGCATGCTCCGCCGGCTGGACCGGGAATGGGCCGGACCGCGCCTTACTTTCGGCACGGCTGAGGACGCGTCGGTACGTGTGCTTGAAGGGGACGGCCTTGTTCTCCGCCACGAGGGCCGGGACTACGCCGCCGATTTCATCTATCCCCAGTCCTACAACCGCCTTAACGCAGCCGGGGCTGCCTGCGTAGCGCTGGCGAGCGGTCTCGGCTGGGACACCATACTCTCAGGCCTCTCCGCCTTCCGCGCTCCCGCGCTTCGCAGCCAGACAGTGGAAATCGGCGGCGCGAAGATTTTGCTGGACGCCTACAACGCCAACCCCGGCTCCATGAACGTGGCGCTGCCGGAGTTCTGCCGCCTTAATCCGGGCCCGCGCTACGCTGTGCTGGGCACCATGAAGGAGCTTGGGGCGCAGTCGGCCCGCTACCACGCCGAACTCGGCAGCCTTCTGTCAACTCTTCCGCTGGAGGCCGTTTTTCTTTCCGGCGACGAAATGAAACCCGCCGCCGACGTCCTGTCCGGCGGACGCCTCAAGGTTTTCTATTCGAGGGAATGGGAGGCATGGTATCCGGAGCTTGAAAAGGCCGTGCGCGGCGGAGGCAGCTTCATAGTCAAGGCTTCCCGCTCTCTGGCGTATGAAAAGATTGTGGAGCGGCTCAGGATGCAATGACAGGTGCGCCGGAGCTAATCTTGTGCTAATATGGTAGTAATGCTTTTAAGTTAGGTTGACCGGAGGAGCGTTTGCGGTTCCCTTCCTTCAGCGCGCGCGCGAGGCTGATACTGCTTGTAGTCGTGACAGAGACCATTTTCATAAGCGGCCTCTATTACGTCGACACGCTTCGCGCCGCGCGCATCGCCACCGTTTTCACTCAGAGCAACGACTCCTTCAATATGAGCCTGTCACGCACCTTCAGGCTTCGCGGGGAAATGCTGGACAGGGAGATAGACGCCCTTTCCGCCGCGGCGGCAAAACAGTCCTGGCGTTCCGCCGCCGAGCTGGCCCCCTTCGGGCGTTCGTTCGATTTTTTCGCTTTTCTTGATGACGCTTTCAATACCTTCCCGGCTTCTGTGTTTGAAGCCCATTCCCGTGTTCCCGCCAACCTGCTGGAGGACCGGGAGTTCGTCCGTGGACTGGCCTCCGGCGGCTCGCATTATTTCGTTCGCGATGGGCAGAATGTGCTGGAAATCCGGACGCGCGCAGTGCCCGGCGCCCGCGCCAGATATGTGATTACCGGGAAATACGTGGACAGGGAGGAACTGGAGTTGCTTGCAAATGCCCGGGGCGGTTTCAGGGTGGAGCTTCTCCCCCCCTCCGCGGAGCTCCCGCAGCCGGACCGGATAAAAATGTTCTTTCGCGCCGTGCTGCCCCTGCCCGGGATTGACGGGGCTCCGGTCGGCTACTTGTTCAGCGAGCGGCAGGCCGCCAACCTTATAGAACTGGACAGGGACCAGAACATGGATTTCGCGGCTCTTATAGTGTTCAGCCTCCTGCTTATAATCGTGTCCGGGTATTTCATAAGGAGATGGGTGACGTGGCCGCTCCTCGCCCTTCAAAGATGCCTTGAGCGCCGTCTTCCCCAGGAACTGGCGGCGGTGCGCCGGGGGAGTCCTGAATTCGTCAGCATAGCCGACTCCCTGGAGGACTATTTCCTCCAGCGGGAAGCACTTGAGGTTGAGCGCCGCGCTCACATGGAACTTGCCGCCTCGCTTAAAAAATCGGAGGACAAGTTCAACGTTCTCGTAAGCGTGCTTGAGGACAGCGTATTCACAGTGGACAAGGCGGGCGTATGCACCTCCTTCTTCGGGGCGCCCCTGTCCGCCGAGGTCAAGACCGGGACGGCTGTTGGTATGAACACCGCCGCGCTGTTCGGTTCAGCCTACAGCGCCCAGGTCGGAGTGGTGGAGGCGGCCCTGGCCGGAAATCCGGACGAGACCCGCTGGACCGCCTCCGGCTACGGGGAGGGAAGCCGCGTCCTCCGCCTGAAGGCGCTTCCGCTGCGCGGCCCGGGCGGCGAGGTTTACGGCGCGGTCTGCGTTTCTCAGGACGTGAGCGACATCGCCCGCGCCGAGCGCAAGATGCTCGACGCGGAACTGGACGCCAAGGATTTTTCCGTAAAGCTAATAGCCGTGCGGGAGGAGGAGAAGAAGAAGCTCTCCTATGTCATGCACGACGAGGTGGGCTCCTACGAGGTGGCCATGTCCGCCGCCCTTTCCATGGCGGACACGGAACTCCGCAACGGGCATGTGGAACTGGCAGGCGAGGCGCTCACCCGCGCCAAGACATACCTGAAGGAACTCATATCACTCACCAAAAACGTCTCGGCGGACCTGCGCCCACACGGCATAGAGATAGCCGGCCTCTGCGGCACGTTGAAGGAACTGGCCCGCAAGACGCAGGAAAAGTGGCGGATAGAAGTGAACATGAACTGCGATTTCCAGGGCGAGGACGTGCTGTCGGAGGCGGCCAAGCTGATGTTCTTCCGCGTGACGCAGGAGGCTCTCACCAACGCGGTTAAGCACTCCTCGGCAAAAAATGTTACCATAAAATTTGATTTGGAGGACGATTATATCGTCCTCTCCGTTGAAGACGACGGCCGGGGCTTTTCCATATCCCCGGAGGACACGGGCCGCGGCACTCCCCACCTGGGACTGCGCAGCATGCGGGAATACGCGCTGTCCGTGGGCGCAAAACTAGAGATTGAAACGGGTGCCGGCATGGGAACCATAATAAAGATACGCTTGCCCCTGCCCCCGGCGGACGAAGAGGAGGAGCCATGAGCATCAAGATTATCATCGCGGATGACCACGCCATCACGCTGGAAGGTCTTAAGACGGTTATCGGCCGCCAGGACGGGCGTGTTGAAATTGTCGGCGAGGCCTCCAACGGCGAGGAAACACTCAAGCTGGCGGAACAGGTCAAGGCTGACATTTATGTCCTCGACATATTCATGCCCGGCCTCAACGGCATAGAGACCGCCATAGAGCTCAAGCACCGCGACAAGAACGCCAAGATTATAATGCTTTCCATGCACAGCGGGCAGGCCATGGTGGAAAAGGCCATGCGCGCCGGCGCGCACGGATATGTCCTGAAGGACAAGGGCGCCGAGGAAATAATCAACGCCATCTACGAGGTCAACAGCGGCAGGTATTACCTTTCCCCCGAAATTTCCGGCCTGATGGTGAACACAATGCTGGGCAAGGGCGTGGATACGAAAACTTCCGCCCTCGGTCCCCTGAGTTCCCGCGAGCGAGAGATACTGCGCCTTATCGTGCTTGGAATGAGCGGACGCGAGATAGCGACCAAGCTTGGCCTTTCCGCCAACACGGTACACGCGCACCGCAATTCCATAATGCGCAAGCTTGACCTGCACAAGCAGACGGAACTGGTCTGCTACGCGGTCAAGGAAGGCATCATACAGCTCTAGTCCGTCAGTTTTGAAAATGAAGCCGGGCGGTCCGAAAGGACCGCCCGGCTTTTGTCTGTGGCGCCGCTCCGCGTCCACGGGGTGTTGGCGCGCGTGACGGCAAGTCTCAAAAGGCTTCCGTTATGCCGAAGTATGGTTCCACCCCCCACTTGCTCACGCCTACGTCCAGGCGGAAATTGATTTTTTCCTCTTCGTCCAGCCTGTACCGCAGTCCGGCGCCGCCGGAAAACTGCGGGTCCTTCAGTGACAGCTTGCCCGCTCCCGGCGCGGTGTTACCGGCTCCAGCGAAAATAACCGCGTAAAACTTATTTCCGGTCTTGAACCTGTATTCGGCCTGGGCGGAATAGGCCGCCCGGTTCATGAAATACGAGTTGTATATGCCCCTCAGGTCGTAAAGAGGCATATCGTAGAACGGGACATCCTGCCCCGCAGCCGCTGCCGCAAACTGCAAAGCCAGCACCTGCCCGTCACGCATTTCACGGTAGCCGCGCAGGTCCAGAGCGTAATAGTTGTATGAATATTCGCTGCCGAGCGCTTTCCTGTACAGGCGGGTTACGGCCTGCGCGAATAACCCTTCCCGTGGGTAGAATATGTTGTCCCTGCTGTCGTATTCAAGCACAGGGCCTAGTCCGCTTAGTATCCCGCCCCTGCCGCCCGTCACTGTATTGCCCGCCAGCTCTCCCCCCTGCGCCTTGTTCCTGATGGAGGTGTTTTTCAGGTCCCAGGACATACCGGCCCGGAGGGCTCCCCACAGCGCGTATGTCGCCTGCGGCTGGAACATCAGCGTGCGGTTGGTGTATTTTTCCTCGCGGGACTTTATGGCCGAATAGCTCATGCCGCCGTTGTTGCCTGTCCCGAAATAGCTTGTGGGCATATCCATATACAGCATGCTTCCCTTAACCTTGAGCTTTTCCGACAGCAGGTAAAACTCCGGCAGCATCTGGAGAACGGCCTGGCTTTTTGTCGTATATATGGCATTGATGGTTATGTTGTCCGGCTTTGCCGTGGCGGCTTCCCCTTTTTCCCGCAGAACGAAGACGGCCCCTCCGCCAAGCATAAGGCTCGTCTCCGGGGTGTACATGACGAGTGGGTACGCTACCGGCTTTATCGTGGTGGAGGATTCTTCCGGGACCGGGGCCCCGTCTGAGGCCGAGATGTTGATTGCTGAAAATATTACCGCCAGTGCCAATGCGTGCCTGTTCATGCCTTCTCCTGTGTCTGCCTTGTTGCCGTCTCCGGGCGGGAATGGAATTTGCCCGTAAAGTATTTCCGTATTTTGAACGTCAGGGCGTAAGCCGCCGGCACTATGAAAAGGCTCATGGCGGTTGAGGAAACTATGCCCCCTATCACCGCCCAGCCCATGCCGACTCGCTGGGCGGACGCCTCGTTAAGCCCGGCGGCCACGGCCGCCATGCCGGCCACCAGCGCGTCGGAGGTCATGAGTATGGGCCTTATGCGCGTTCTGGCGGCTTTGAATATCGCCCGGCCGAGGCTTGCCCCCCGCTCCAGATGCAGGCGTATGCGGTCAACCAGCAGTATGGAGTTCTTGGCCGCTATGCCAAGCAGGAGTATGCAGCCGATTATGGAATAGATGTCCATTGTAAGGCCGCCGGCCCAGAGGGTGAGGAGCGCGCCGCTGGCCGCGAGGGGCAGCACGAGCAGTATGGCGAAGGGCGCGGTGAAGCTTTCATAGAGGCTTGCCAGCACAAGGTAGATGAAGCATATGCCCAGCAGCAGCGCGACAGCCACGTTTTCCAGCAGTTCCCTGTAATATTCCGTGTCGCCGTCTGACGCCACACGTATTCCCTCCGGCGGCTTGAGCGGGCCGGACAGCGCGGCATTCATATCGTCAATGAAGGCCTGCATGCCGGGTCCTTTCGGCGCGAGACCGGCGTTGAACGATATGTAGCGCGAGCGGTTCATGCGGTTGATGCTTTTCGGGGAACGGCTTTCCTCCAGTCCGGCCAGGCGGGGCAGTTTTATCAGGCGTCCGTTTATGTTAGGCACGAGTATTTCCCCGAACTGCTTGGCCAGATCCCGGTCAGGTTCCTCCATCCTCAGCCGGATGTCGTATTCCCGCCCGTTTTCGCGCAGCGTGGACACCTTCTCCCCTTCTAACTGTATCCTGAGTTCCTTGCCCGCCGTGGCGAGCAGAACGCCGGATGCTTTTGTCCTGTCCGGGTCGAACACTATTCTGGACTCCGGCTTGCCGGCCTTCTCGCTCAACTGCGGGTCGGTAAGCGCGGGGTGGTTTCTGAACTTTTCGTAGAAGGCGGAGGCGAAAGTCCTGAGTGCGGGGCCGTTGTCCCCCATGAGTATTATGTTTATCGGCCTGGCGTTCGCGTCCTGATTCTCGTCCGTAAAGACGGGGTTCATGTCGGGATATTTCTTCAGCTCCTCCCTGAATATACCCTGGGCTTTTGTCGTGGAGACTTTCCTTTCTTTTACTGGTTTCAATTCCACGAATATGGCGGCGCGGTTCATTTCCCCGTCCCATGTTCCCACGGTAAGGAAGGTGTTGCGGACCATCGAGTTGCTGCGGATATGCTTTTCAACTTCAAGCGCCTTCTTCGCCATGCCCTGCAGGTTCAGGTCCGGCGCACCCTCAAGGTTTACCGTGAATTCTCCGTTCTCCGACGCTGGCAGGAACATGGACGGTATTCTTGTGGCGGCCCATATACTGAGGCCGAATATGGCCGCTCCCGCTATGAGAGTTATCACGGGCCGGGATATCGCTATCCTTAATCCGCGTTCGTACAGGCGCATTGCCGCTCCGGTTTTGGCTTTCTTCTCTTCCTTCCCGGCGGCCTTGCTGAAGTATGCCGAAAGCATCGGGGCTATTGTAAGCGAGTCCAGCGTGCTTATCAGCAGGACGAACGCCACCGTTATGCCGAACTCCTTGAAATACTGTCCTATCATGCCTTTCATGAAGGCTATGGGCAGGAATACCGCCGCCACCGTCATGGATGTCGCTATGACGGCCAGCCGCACTTCCTCGGTGCCGAACCGCGCGGCGTCGAACGGGGATTCCCCGTTCTGGAGGCGGCGGAAGATGTTTTCCCGCACCACTATGGCGTCATCGACCAAAAGGCCGACCGATAGGCTCAATGCAAGCAGGCTCATGATGTTGATGGTGAACCCGGCCAAATACATAAGTGCTATTGCCCCTATCAGCGAATTGGGTATGGCAAGCGCGGTGATTATAGTGGAGCGCCAGTTGCGGAGGAACAGCAGCACCACCACTACCGTAAGCCCGATGGAGATGAATATTGTTTCCTTAACGTCGTCCACGTTGGTAGTGATGCCGCGCGTGCCGTCCTGCACCAGTTCGAGTTTCGGGTTGCCGGGCAGAGTTGCCAGTTCTTTCTGAAGTTTCGTGACCGCTTTTTTTGCCTCGGAGGCGACCTGCATGGTGTTGGAGCGGGACTGCTTGTATACCGCTATGCCGACCGTTCTGGTACCGTTGCGGTAGGCCAGCATCTTCTCCTCTGCATGGCTTTCGACCGTCCTGCCCAGTTCCTTTATCCGTACCGGAATGTCGTTGCCTGAAAAGCGCACTATCGTGCCGTCAACATCGGCGGGATTTTTGAATTCCCCCATCACCCGGTAATAACGGCCTTTGCCGCCGGAATCCTTTTTCCCGGCTGAGACATTCCTGCCGGATTCGGCAAGTGCGGTGGCGGCTTCGGAAGCGCTTATTTCATAAGTGGCAAGGCGCTGCCGGTCCAGTTCCACCTTCAGTTCCCTTTTGCGCGCACCCTGCATTTCCACGCGGCCCACATTTTTTGACTGCTGGAGCCGCGGCAGGACCGTATATTCCGCCAGGTCGGACAGTGCCGTGTCCGACATATTGCCGCTCAGGGCAAATGTCAGTATGGGCATGTCATCCATATTGAGTATGCTTACGGTCGGCTCGGGTATTCCTTGCGGCAGGTCGGACCTTACCGCGGAAACCTTGTCCCGCACCTGCTGCAGGGCGAAGGCCGGATTAGTTTCCAGCGTGAATTCGACGGTTATGATGCTTATGCCGTCATTGCTCTGGGATGTCATCTTTTTCAGCCCGGCGGTGGCGCTTATGCTGTCTTCAAGGGGCTTCGTGATGCGGGACTCTATGTCCTCCGGTCCCGCGCCGGGATAGGGCGTGGCGACTGTTATGGATGTGTAGCTCACATCGGGATAGAGGCTGACCCCGATATCGCGCATGAAGAACAGCCCGGATATTATGCTCAGCAGCAGAGCGGAGGTGATGAACACCGGTTTTTTTATCGAGAGTTCCGCGAGGGTCATATGTCTTTCCTTCCGTAGAGTTTCATCTGCGCGCAGATGAGGCGCAGTTTGAGCGCCGTGGCGAGGCGGCTGATTTGAGCCGCGGCGTAGTCATCCTGAAATGTGATGGTGAAGTACACCGTCGTCTTGCCCTTTTCATGTCGTTTCTGTTCCGCGCGGTATTTTGCCAGTTGGACGCTTTCAAGCTCCCGGGCAAGGGAAAGCTTCTTCAGCGTAATATCGAACTGCCGCGAGAGTGACGACAGCTCGCTCCGGCTGTCCAGCAGAGCCTGCCGGTATTTAAGGTCGGACGCTTCGGCTTCAAGTTCATAGCCTTTCTGCGAGTCCCTGACCAGAGACTGGGAAAGCGGAAACCCCACCCGGAGACCCAGCGCCGCGGCCGTGCCGTTGCTTGAAACGGAGCCTCCCGCCGCCATCCCGGCCGAACCGCTGAGTCCGTTGAAGGAAAGCCTTGAGTATGCGTCAACGGAGGGCTTTAGCGCTTCCGCCGAATTTATGGCCGCGAACGCGGCCGCCCTGGCCTGAAGGGCCGCCGCGCGTATGTCCGCCCGCAGTCCCCCCGCAGGTTTCTCGACCGGGCCGTCAACGCTTTCAAGCGCGGATGGAACGTCCGCCGAGTCAAGCCCGAGGAAAGAGTTGTACTTCGCGGCCGCCTGCTCAAGCAGGTCGGTTTCCTCCAGCAATTCCCTCTCTCGCGTTTTGACGGCGGCCTCGGCTTGAAGATATTCAGACTCGTCCGCCAGGCCGGATTCGCTGCGTTTGCGGCTCCAGTCACGCAGTGTCTTCGCCCTTTTCAGGTTTTCGCCGGTTATCTCCATGCTTTCCCTTACGGCGGCAAGCTGCCAGTAGGCCTGTTCCGCCTGCGCAAGCAGCGTATCCTTTTCAAAGCTGGCGGTTTCGGCCTGGGCGTCTTTCGCCGCCTGAGCGGAGTTTATTGCGGAGTCCGTCTCCCTGCCCTTCCAGTTTCGCCAGAGGGATGCCGAAAGTTCGAAGTTCTGGGACGCGTTCCACTTGCTCTGGTCGCCTTCCGAAAGGCCCGTGATATTTGTCTTTCCGATTGCGGTGTAAGCCTTGCCTTCCAGTCCGCCGCGCGTCTTGAGTGACGCGCCCGCCGTCAGGGATATTTTTTTTGTGCTGTCGCCCTGCGTGGACGGGTCAATCTGAGGGGAATTGTCCAGCGTTCCGCCAGCTTCTCCGAACAGCTTTGGGGACACCTCAAGCTCGCTGCCCGAACGCAGAAGCGCGGCCGCCCGGGCCGCTTTGCGCGCACCCTCTATGGCCTTCTGCGAGGCGCCTACCTTGTCGAGATACCGGTCCAGCGTGAGCGTGCCGTCTTCCCCCCGCGCCGTTCCCGCGCAAAGCGCAAGCCCAATAAGAATGATGAGTGTTTTCATGCTGTTATCCTTGTCTGCTAAGGGTTTGTTCTCCGTATAATTAACTAACCGAACAGTTAATTATTACTCCAAAAAAAATCCTCACTTCTGAATCAGTTTTTTACAGCACTCCATGTGCATGTCTATGATGAGCCTGGCGAAATCCTTCTCGGCCTGTTCCCTGCTGCACTTGAAGTACTCGCACCATTTGTCCTCAAGCACAAGGAACATCATGTACGGGATTGCGCCGGTGAATGCGTCCAGCGTAAGGACCCTGTTCCTGTCCTTGGAATCGGTTTTGGTCAGCAACGGCTTGGCTTCGTTCTCGCATATCCCTAAAAGAAAATCGCTTACTTTTCCGTTGCGCAGGGATTCCCGCAGCAGTATGGTCAGGATATTCTTTCTGCTTCCTATGAGGCGCAATTCCTTCTGTATGGTTTCTTCCGTTATGTTTTGCGGGTCGTATTTTACCGCGACTTCAATTTCAGCCAACGCGCCTTTAAGGAGCGTCTGCAAAAGTTCGTCCTTGCTGGTGAAATAGTAGTAGATGAGGGCTTTGTTGACCCCGGCGGACTTGGCAATGTCCCCGACGCTGGTTTCGCTGTAGCCCTTGTCGGCAAACAGGCGCTCAGCCGCTTCCAGTATCCTTGCCCTGGTGATTTCTCCGCCGGTGCGTGACATGTGTTTTCCTTATAATTAACCGCTTGGTTAGTTATATTTTAGCAGGTCTCAGTGTCCAAGTCAATCCAGGAATTTTCCATGTATATCTACCGGTTTTTTGCCGAACGGGTCAAGCATTCCATCCAGCAGTATGGCCATTTCCTTCCGTGAAATCGTCCTTTTCATGGAGGTGTCCTTAATGCCGTATTTGGATAAAATTTCCCGGAAGGCCTTTGCGTTTATTTCGATGCCTTCGCTTTTGGCGATGATCTCAATCATCCCGATTGCCTGACCTGCCGTAACCGCCGCTGACGATAACGACAGTTCCGCTTTCGGATAAATCTCTCTCAGTCCTTCCAGTTCGTCGCCCAGCAGCGGCTCCTCGGCCCGGAACCAGGTCTCGTTGGACCACGCCACGTTTTTCCCCACGCCCTTCATTATCCCCGTGGCGCCTATGCGCTGCAAAGGCAGGAAGAACGGGTCGCCTGGCGGAACATCCAGATACGGCATTATGTAGCCGCCGGACGCCAATATGGCTTTCTGCGCTTCGCGCACGCCTATTTTAGCTGTGTCGGTTTTTTCCTTTACCGACAGGGCGGCTACGGCCCCCGCCGCCTGCCCTATCTGCATCACGACCGGCTGGAGCCTTGTGGTGCCGTTGGCAAGATTGGTTACCGATATGGATTTTTCGGCCATTATCAGGTTTCCTGTGTCTTTCGGGAGCAGCGTTCCCAAAGGCAGGGAGTAGGATGGAACCGGATAGAAATGCAGGTCCGGCAGTTTGTCCCAGTCCGGATAGCGCGCGTGGTGATGGTCCACGGGATAATCGCCCACCGCTATGCCCGTGCGGTACAGTTTTTCCGGCTGGTCGTAAGGCGCGGCGATATGGTTTATGTTCATGCGGACAAGACCGTGTATCCGGCGCGATTCCCTGTGGTATGGAATGAAGGGCAGGCCGTCTTTCGTGGGGAATTCATCTTCCGCCAGTCCCAGATTCTTGAAGCCCAGCTCCGTCTGGATGTAATACACGAACCCGAGTGTAAACAGTTTCGCCGCCTTCAGTTTGCGTTCCCTTCTGCCCGGTGAATCCTCAACGAGATTGACGTAATAATCGTTCCCCTCTATCGGCCAGTTTATCATGTACTTGCCGTTCGGCAGTTTGCCGTACTCAAGCATCCTATCGCATTCCACAAGGCGCTTCGCTTCTTTCGGGTTCACGCATTTAGTTGATTTGCAGGAGCAGTAAAACTGTTTGGGGTCATATCCTCCCGGTTTGGGGATTGTCCTGTCGGCCGCCTTGCCATAGTCCTTCAGCACCGCCACATAGGTCAAGTCCTGCACGATGTCGTTAGCCTTTTCAGGGGCTATGGCCTCCCCGCTTTCGGAGCGGGCGTCCATCCCTATGTCATATTTGACGCCGCAGGCCTTTGCTACGTCGCCAAGTTCGGTTGCGTCGATCAGGACACTGGCTTCCACGGTTTCTGTTTTCCCGTCGCGTAGTATTGCGGCTTCCCATCCCTCTCCTGCCCTTTTAATGGATTTGAGAGAGCTGTCGAACCATGCCGACGCATTGCGCTCCCGCTTGAGCATGTCCTTCAATATCGCGTTGCCGACAGAAGGCTCGAAGAGGGTGTGGCTTACCCAGCCGCTGTCCAGAACTTCCGCGCCGCCGTAATGTTCCCCCAGCTTTTCGCGGAATTCCCCCCACAGGCCCGCAGGAAGTCGGTGGTTGCCGTCTATAGCGCTGACGCCGGCCGAGGTCAGCATGCCCCCGAGCCAGGGGCTTTCCTCCACCAGCAGGGTCTTGAC
>Ga0209016_1001474_pt1 | contig 18673 bp, 16 predicted proteins | sample EPASupsiteSAE305_FD_187265 | JGI IMG/M metagenome (GOLD analysis project Ga0209016, IMG submission 187265) | Bioremediated contaminated groundwater microbial communities from EPA Superfund site, New Mexico - SAE3-05 (SPAdes) (version 2) | ecosystem: Environmental > Aquatic > Deep subsurface >...
CGCGGGGAAGGCCGAGCCCGCCTCGTAAAGCTGTCCAAGTTTCCGCTGCGAGGCGGCATCTCCCAGCACCGCCGCCTTGCGGTACCACTCCGCGGCCGACAAAAGATTCCGCGAGGTTCCAAATCCCCCTTCCTGCAGCAGGGCCACGCCAGCCATCGCGGGAGGATAATCCTGTCCCGCCGCGATATTGAACAGTTCAAGGGCCCGCCTGTCATCCCTGACCACCCCGCACCCCTCGTGATATAAACGGGCAAGCTCCGTCCGCGCTGCGGCGAGTCCGGCTTCAGCCGCGAGGGAAAGCCACTCCACGGCCTTCGCGCAGTCCCGGGCCACGCCTTTACCGCCCAGATAAAGAATTCCCAGCCTGAGCCGGGCGTCCACATCTCCGGCGACGGCCTTGGCCTGGTAAGCCGGCAGCTTGTCCTTCTCTCTGAAAGATTCGGCCTTGCCTTCGGCCAGCAGGGCTTTCAGCCTGTCCCCCGCTTCGGCATCTCCGCCCGCGGCCGCGCGGGCGTACCACAGCGCCGCCTTTTCGTAATCCACGGCGGTTCCCTTCCCGGCGTAGTAAATGTCGCCAAGCCTAGTCTGTGAATAAACAACGCCGGCCTCGGCGGAGCGCGTAAAATAGCGGATGGCTTCCTGAAAATTGACCGGCACGCCCTGCCCCTTGCAGTAAAGCTCACCCAACGCCAGTTGCGCGGCGGGATTGCCCTGCCCGGCGGATTGGCGAAAGAGCGCCGCGGCCTTGTCATAATCCTTGCTGACGCCGTATCCGTTCGCATACAGATACCCGAGACGCTCGGCGGCCTCGGAGTTACCCTGCCTCATCGCGCGGTCCAGCCAGAACGCCGCCTCGTTATAATCCCGGCGAACGCCCTCTCCTTCAAGATACATCGCGCCCAGCATATGCTGGGCGGCAGACTCCCCGCGTTCAGCCGCCGCCCTGTACCATATGGCGGCGCGGCCCAAGTCCTTCTTCAGACCTTTGCCGTAGTAATACCTGGCGGCCAGGGCCATTTGCGCCAGCCTGTCCCCCTGCCCGGCCGAGGCAAGATACCACTTAATGACCTCCGTCATCTTCGCGGGAGAAGAATTGCCCTCCGCTATAATTCGTCCGACTTCATACTGGGCCGGCGGGAATCCCAGTCCCGCGGCCCGGCGGTAATACTCCAGTTCCTTAATTTTGTCTGCGGCCACCCCTACTCCCCTGCCGTACATCCAGCCCAGCAGCGCGCAGGCGTGCCGGTTCCCGGCCCGGGCGGCCTTTCCAGCCAGAGTGAAAGCCTTGCGGTCATCCTGTTTCGTGCCGAGTCCAAGCATGGAAGCATAAGACAAAGCCACCATCGAAGATGAATCCCCCCCGCCCGCTTTTTTAAGAGCGGCGGGCAAGGCCCGGGAGGCCAGAGCCTCGCCCTCAGGAATATTGCGAAATTCGTCGCTGCCCGACTGGAGCATGGCCGAGTAATATATGGAGGCGGCGGGGTTTCCTTTTTCGGACAAAGACTTCAGAACGGGCGCGGCCTTTGCGTGTTCTCCATTGCCCCACAGCACCGCCCCGGTTTCCACCGCCAGTTCCTGCGAGGCCATGCCCGCCTCGACAAGAAAAGGCAATATCTCCGTGAACAAGGGATTGCTTCCCTCATCTGAACCGTAAGCCTTGAGGAAATCCGCCGCCCACGTTTTCCTGCTCTCCATGGAGACCTGCGGAGAAGCGAGCAGCGGCCGCAATTGCCGCCAGTCATTTTCAAGGGCGGCAAAGCGGTCGCGGCGGTCTTCATCAGTTTGCATGGAGGGCGGCAGGGGACTGACAGTGAACCCGGAAGGCACCGGCATCGCGGCATAAGCGGACACGGCGCGGATTTGGAAAAGGGAACAAAATAACAGCGCAAACAGGAACTTCATGATTCGCACCCTCCGTACGGCTGTCAGCGTCGGCGTTTAGCAGCGGAACGCAGCAGTCCGGCGGAACCGGGGGCAACCCCGCCCTTGCTGTGGTCCACGGGGGAATAAGCGGCCAGTTTTTCGGGAGAAGGAAGCCCAAGCGCGGCTCGGACCTCGGCGTCCATCGCGTCGCGCAGTTTCAGTATCTCGCTGAAACCCATATGCTCGTTGCGGGCATAAACCCGGAATTTGTGCGGGGCCGTCTTGTACGCTATCACGTTGTTCGAGTAATCGCAGTCATATGACAGGCCATAACTCTCCGGCTCGCAGTATTCCTTCGCTCCGGGGAAAGGCGTGTTTATCGATATATCGAAACCGTCCGGCCTGTTCTCTATAAGCCAGCGCTTCGTCATCTCCTCGTCGCGGACAGATGCCCCCGGCAGGCCGGCTATAATGAAGGCCTTGAAACGTATGCCGGCTTCGGCATATATGCGCCGCGCGCGCGAATTGAGTTCCGGCGTAGTGCCCTTGCCTATGCGCTCAAGCACCGCCGCGCTGCCGGACTCGATGCCGACAGTGACCTCCACGCAGCCGGAGGCGCGCATTGCGGCGGCGCTCTCAGTGTCGGTCAGGTCGGTCCGCACGGGAGCGCGCCACACAAAATCGCGCCCTTTTATGGCGGCGCAGAGCGCCAGAAGACGCCGCTTGTCCAGATTGAATTCGTCGTCGAAGAAAACGAAGGCGGAATAGCCGTAGGTGTCCCGCACAAGTTCCATTTCCGCAACGACGCTTTCGGGCGTGCGCCATCTTACCCGAGTGAAAAACGGGAAAGTGCGCCCGGAGCAGAACGCGCACTGGTACGGGCAGCCAAGGTGGCTCATTATGCTGGTGGCCCGGCGGCCTTCCAGCGTGTAGACATAGGAATCAAGGTCCACCAAATGGCGCGCGGGGAAAGGAACGGAGGAGAAATCCGTCACAATCGCTTCGCGTATGACACGGGGCGAGCCGGGTTTAAGCGCGGCGAGCGTCCCGCTCCAGCCGTCGCCGCAGATGACCTTGTCGAAAGCTGAGCAGTCCTCGGGCTGCATCGTGGCGTGAGGTCCGCCTATCCACACCTGAGCCGAAGGGCACGCCTCACGGCAGTGTGCCAGCAGTGAAAGCGCCTGCGGAAAATCAGGCGAAGAGGCGGTAACCCCTATGATGTCCGGCCTGACGTCCGAGCACAGGCCGGACATAACGGCCCGCCAGTCCCCCCCGCCGGTCAAGTCCGCCACGGCGACGCCGCAGCCATGCTTCCGCAGCCACGAGGCGAGATACATTATCCCAAGATGGGGGAACACCCTGTCGGATATCAGATATGGGGCCGGTGGTATGGCCAACAGGAAAAACGGTTTGCTCACGACACTTCCTCCACGGGCCTGTAGGTGTTGCCGCTCTCAACTATTTTTGGCCTGGACGAGAAAGGCCGGAATTCAGAGGTTCCCTTCTTGGCGGCGTAACTCCGGTGTATGCCAACGCAATACTTGCGGACGCGGCAGCGGGCGCACTGCGGGGCGAAGAGGACCTTCATCGGGTCCAGAGTGCGCCAGGCGAAAGGCCACAGCCCCTTCGGCAGAGCGCAAAGCGGCATATGCAGTATGCCCGTTTCCCTGAAACGCAGCAGAAGAGGCAGAAGCCTGCCAAGCTCCGCGCCGCAGTCTTTCATGGAAACATCCAGCGTCCTGAAATTATGTGCCGCCATCCCCTCATACTCGACGAACAGCAATTCCACGCGGTCCAGTTCCGGAAATTCGTCCAGCAGAAAAACAAGCAGTTTTTCTAGCCACTTGAGCTGTATTTTGTTGAGTATTATGCGCACGCCTATGCGCTGCCCCGCCGAACGGAGGGCGAACATGTTCCTGAGGCCCTGAATTGTGTCCGGGAAACTGCCGGGAGTGCGGGTGATGGCCTCGTGCGTTTTTGCGTCATAACCGCAGACAGGGACTTTTATCTCAAGCGACGGTCCGGCGATTTTCATCAGCGGCGCGCAGAATTTTTCATACTTGCACATCCGTGCGTTGGTAAGGAGCTGCACCGGCCTGTCAGGCCAGGTCTTGCGCAGAAGGGCCAGTATTTTAAGGAATTCCGGATTGCAGGTAGGCTCGCCGCCGGTAAGGGAGATGAAGTCGTAGCCGGTGTCGAATTTGAGAAAAGCATGCCCGGTTTCCAGATAACGTTTCCACTTCTTCTCGAATTCCGCGAAAGTGTAGCGCTCCCCGGTGTCCCTGTAGCCGGAAACCGGGTTGGAGCAGAAAACGCAGTTTATGTTGCACTGCGGCCAGACAGGTATGTCAGGCATCGAATCCCCCCGCGCTCATTTCAGCCGCTCCGCGTATGCGTTCCAGGCATCGCAGAACGCGTCTATGTCCGCCCTTGTGTTGTAAGCCCACAGGGAAACCCTCAGAAGCGGGGGCAGCCCGGCTTCCTCAAGAGTCACATGGGCGCAATGTTCTCCCGCCCGGACTGCTATCGCCCCGCCGTTGAAACCGTGATTAAGGAAAATATTGAAATCGGGCAGGCTGAATTTCCTGACCGCCGGGCGCAGGCTGACAAGGGAACCGTCCATCAGGTTTTCGCGTTCGCCTATGACGCTCGCGCCGGCCATCCCGGCAAGCTTGTCCACGGCGTAGCCGACAAGTTCACGTATGCGGGCGCGGATTAAGTCATATCCGATATTGTCACCCAGCAAACGGCAGGCCGCCGAGAGCGAAACGGCGCCCGAATAATCCTGCACGCCGGCCTCGAAGGAAGAATATCCTCCGGCATAGGAGACCGACCACCCGTCTCCGTCCTTACGAATGCTTTTTACCGTCCCGCCGCCCACGCGCGCGCTTGTAAGCATGGACATGGCCTCGTCGGAAAGATACAGCGCCCCAGTGGCGTACTGCGCACCTATCTTGTGCCCTGAAAACGCCAGCATCGAACATCCCAGCGCGGAAACGTCCTCCCGGTGGCTCGGCACATACTGCGCCGAATCAAACAATGTAAGGGCTCCCCGGCGTCTGGCAATGGAAACTATATCAGAGGCTGGCGTAATACCGCCCATAACGTTGGAAGCCCGGGTTGAAACCACCAGCGCTGTCTTGGCGGAAACAATCTTTTCAAGCGCGGACAAATCAATACGGCCGTTCAAAAGGGGAGCGACTTTCAGCTTTATGACCCCGTTCCGCGCCAGACGATGGAAGGGCAGAAAAGCGCTGTTATGCTCCAGCCCCGTGACCACCACTTCTCTTCTGGCCTGGGAGAACGGAAACGACAGCGCGACAAGATTCACCGCGTCGGTGGTACCGCGGCAGAAAACGATGTTTTCCGGCGAAGGGGCGTTCAAAAAGCGCGCCACCCGGGAACGGGCCTCCCTGTATGCGGATTCTGTTTCCTGCGCGAGGAAATGGACCGAGCGCTTGCCTCCGCAGGAGCCGCATTCCATAAGTAGCCTGTTCGCGGCCTCGGCGGCGGAAGATGATTTAAGAAGGCTGCACGCGTTGTCCAGATAGACAAGCCGCCGTCCGCCGAACCGGCGGCCCAGCGCGGGAAATTCCGACCTGAAGCCCTTCGCGCCCCATTTTGATGCGCTCATTTTTTCACCGCCTTCAGCTCATCCAGCCCGAAGCGGACCGCATATTCCCGCCATATCCCCTCGCAAAGGTCATTCAGGGAGCATGCGCGGCACTGCGGCCCTTTTACCCGTCCGGCGGTCCTGCGGCCTTCGGACACGTCCATGTTGCGGAATTCCGGGGCGACGTGCTCCGTCTTGAAAAGGGAGGCCTCGCGCACCTCGCTTATATAATCGCCGTAACCCTGGAAATGACACAGCGGCACATAGCGCACGGTCCAGTCCGACACTCCGTTTTCCAGACCAAGCGCGAGCATTTTACGCATATACGGGGCCGCGTCCGAAATGCGCGGAACGAGCTCTTCGAAATGCTCTTTCGCCCCGCCCTCGTTGCAGTCCACGAAAATGAACTCCGCGTTTTTTATGCCTAGCTTAAGCAGAAGACGCCCTATATCCGGCAGACTGCGGTAGTTCTTCAGGGTTACGGTACAGTTCGCACCGATGCGGGCCACGCCCGCTTCCCTTATGTTTTTAACGCCCTTCAAAAGCTGCGCGAAACTGCCGGGCGAGCGGGTCAGGGAATCATGCAGACACGCGTTGTGCCCGTGTATGGAAAAGACGGCCTCCGTCAAACCAGCCGCCGCGATTTTTTTGGCGAAATCCGGATAGGAAAGCAGGCGTCCGTTCGTCGCCATCATGATCGTGCGGAACCCCTGCCGCCTGGCGAAATCAAGCAGCATGCAGATATCGGGCCGGATGGTTGCCTCTCCCCCGATTATTTCGAGGTATTCGCTTCCCCGCTTTTTGGCCTCGGCTATTTCGCGCAGAAGCTCCGCCGAGGGCCTGTCCGCCACGGTGCGCCGCCGTCCGGCCTCCATGCAGAACGCGCATGAATTATTGCAGGAATAGCCGACCATCAGCACGGTCTTGCGGATGAGCTTTTTTGTCATATGGACAATCCCGGCTTGAGAAGCGTCCAGTAATAAACGCCCTTTTTTTCAGCGCGCTTTATAAGTCCCGCCTTTATCAGCGCTTCTCCGGCGGACATGACGGCATTGCCGTCCTCGCAGTCCCGGCAGAGGACTATGTCTTTGGCCAGTTCCAGCACGCGGGCCGTAGGGATGCCGTTCTCCCTGTTCAAAATCTCTACGAAACACCGCTCGTTGTCGGTGAAATACTTCCGAGCCCCCTGCTCCTCCCGCCTTCCGGCGGAGGTATCAATCTTGCCCTTGAACGGAACAAAGCCTTTCCAGCCGAAATGCTCTATGTAGGAGGCCTCGGCCCCGGCGCATTCGCCCTTCATCGCGCACCCGGAACAGGGTTTCCCGTAGATCTTGCTTTCACCCCTGTTTTCGTCCAGGTCCCAGCTTCGTCCCGTAGGGTCGGTCACCACTGTATTGAAATTGCCCATTATGATGCTGTTGACGTCATCTTTCAGGAAACAGGGCGGCACGTTAAGACAGAGGGAATTTATCCCCCGGCTCCGGCTCAAAAACATGGCCTTGGCTATCATGGGAACGGCTTCCGGCAGGGAAACCCCCAGCCGGCCGATGTTCTTTTTGAGCGCCCCCATTATTACCGGGTAAATTATGACGAAATCCCCGACCCCGGCGCGCATGTAGGCGTCCACCGTGGCGGGCAGGGCGCCAACGGTTTCCCGCGTGACGATTATATTCATCCCTATCCGTATCTTGAGTGCGCGCAGGTTGGCTATCGCCTTCAACAAGGCTTCGTGAGCGCCCGGCACTCCCACCAGCCGGTCATGGACGCGCGGGATATGGCTTACGGTCGAAAACTTGCAGTAGGTCAGACCGGCTCCGGCGGCTCCGGCGGCAAATTCCCTGTCCGCCAGCTTTATGCCGTTAGTCTGCACCCTTATGAACGGGAAACCGACAGCCCGGGAAAAAGCCAGTACCTTGAAGATGTCCTTGTGTACAAGAGGCTCGCCGCCGGTGAAACCGACTTTCCTGTAGCCCATTTTATAGCCGGAAAGGATGCGGCGGAGTATTTCGCGCAGGGGGGCGTTGAGAGACTTGTCGAAATCTCCCTGGGAACAAAAGGCGCATTTCGCGTTGCAGTTATAATTCAGGAAGACCTCGTAACAGGCCTTGATGTCGTCGTTCCCTTCCTGAGCTTTCATGCCGCCAGAGGCGCTTTTCTTCATTTCCAGCTCCAGTCCGCGGGAGGAGTGAACCCGCCGTATATGGCCAGATAGTCTTTCCGCGCCCCGGCGCAGCGCTTGCGAAGGGCGCAGCGTAGGCAGAGGCGTATCCGGCTCTTCTCATCCAGATAGGGACCCTTGTCCCCCCGCCTGAATTTGCCGAAATCCACGTGCAGTTTTCCATAGGGCCCCAGGAAACAGGGCGGTATATGGTCCACGTCGGCCCTGAGCCCGGCTTCCTCCGCGACGCGAAGGGCTTCCACCAGCAGCGGTGAAACCTCCTCGTATGAGGGCACGACTTTTTTGTTAGCCGCCGCTTTGCCTATGCCCTTGGCGAAACTGAACTGAAGCCAGTCTATGCCGCCCAGTCGCACCGCGAAAGAGGCGAAACGGGGCAAACGCTTGAAATTGGCACGCAGTATGACGTGCGTCAGGCGGACACGCGCCCCGGCTTCCAGAAGACGCCGCACCGCCGCCATACGGGCGGAAAAACCGCCCTTCAAACCGGTTATCCGCAAATCAGCCGCCGGAGAATCCGCCGGAAAGTTCAAATTAAAATACCCTCCGGACACGTTCACCAGCTTCACAAGCATCCGGAAATCCTTTTCCGGGAAAGATTTTATGAGCGAGGCATTGGATTGCAGCTCCACAGTCTTTCCGGCCTTTACGCACGCCGCCGCGAGCCCGAGCAGCTTTGCGGGCTCAAGCAGAAAAGGCTCCCCTCCCGACAGCTGGACCAGCCCTCCCTTCTCCCCGGAGATGGCCGCCGCCAGCTCGGACAGCGGCATGTCCCCCTCCGTCTTCTCGGCGGAACAGAAAACGCATTTCTGGTTACAACGGTAGGTTACCGGGATGAAGCTCATATCAGCGGACCGGCTTGAATTCCTCCCATCCAAACAATTCGGGATATTCGCGCCACGGCCCTTCGCATACCGCGAAATATTTGCACTTGGAACATTTCGGCCCGCGGGCCTTTCCCTCCGACCTGCGGTAGACGCTGAATTTATCCACCTTGAAATTCGCGTCGAAAATAGTCGTCTCGGGTATATAGGCTTCCGCTATATGGTCTTCGTAGCCTTTCAGAAAGCAGTACGGCACGGCTTCCGTGACGACGGTAACTCCCGCCTTTAAGCCGACATCTATGGCCTTTTTAAGATATGGCGCCAGCTCGCTTTTCCGCGGCACTATCCATTTTTTGTTATCCGCCGCGTGCCCCAGTATATGAACGAAAGCGAACTGGAAATGTTCCACCCCGAGCCGCACGAACAGCCGGGCAAGGGCGGGCAGGTCCTTCATGTTGCGGGAGGTGATGACGGAGTTGGTGACCACGCTGCAGCCAAGGGACCTGAGGTTCATTATCCCCTTTACGGTTTGCGCGTAGCTGCCGGGCGCGTCGGTCAGGAAATCATGTATTTCCGCGGTGGAGCCGTGAAGAGCGGGAGAGAATTCGGTCGCGCCTGCCTTCAGCACCGCTTTGCAAAAATCCATGTAGCAGAACAGGCGTCCGTTGGTCTGAAGCTGGACGTGGTTGTACCCCAGCGAGCGAGCGGAGGAAATTATCTCCAGTATGTTCTTGTGCAGCAGGGGCTCGCCGCCGGTCAGCACCACGGCCTTTGCGCCGGTCAGAAGACCTTCGGCGAGCTCGGCCTTAATCTTTTCCAGCGGCTTGTCGGCGAAGCGGTCGCGCTTGTCTCCCTGCACGCAGAACTTGCAGAAGTTGTTGCAACCGAAGCGGATCTTGCAGTCTATGCGGCTCACAGCAAACCACCTCCCGTCTTCTGCGCTGAGGATAAAACCCCGCCCAGCCAGTGAATTACGTCATTCTGGAGAATTACGGTAAGCACTGCCCCCGCAAGTATCCAGAAAGCAAACGGCCGAGTCTGGCAGACCTCCAGCGAGGACTCTTTGGCCCACAGGCGGATGCTTTCTATCTGGCCGGCGGTGAGTCCGTCGCTATAATTATCACGGAAGTTATCCCTGTAGAACACGGGGTCGGCCTTTATTGCCTGCTCGGACGAGGAAGCCAGTATCATCCCTGGGCGAAGGCCCTCCACGGGCAGGCGGACCGTCTCCCTGGAGACAAAATAACTCTGCACCAAACCCTTAAACAGCATCAGCAGCATGCCGAATTGCAGTACCATCCTCATACCCTTGAACAAATCGGATGAAATCCTGTCCGGCCAGAGCATGGATCCGGTCACCAGATAGGCCCCCATTATCACAAGGGCGGCCAGGGTCGTGCTCCTGCTCATCATCAAGCGGTACATCTTGTCCCAAAACAGGAAGAGGACCAGGAAAATAGCGAAATCGCTTTTGACTATTTTCATCAGGCCGTCCTGCGCGTAAAGACGCAGCACCTGGGAAAGGCTGAACAGAACGAAGTAATTGACCGCCAGGAACAGCAGCAGCACCGGACGGGCCTGGAATTCCACCGCCTTTTTCGCGAACCACTCCATTACCGAGGCCAAGGCGGGCCTGACCGCCCCCATGTCCTCGGAACGCATGGTGTTCAAGGCCAGGGAAATCAACAGCATCGCCACGAAAAACGCCGCGGCAGGCAGGAATATGTTCATCAGGAAAGCCGCCACCAGTGCCTTTGGAAACAGGCGGGAATGCGGAATTACAAGAGGCAGAGCGGCTGAAATAACTATGAAGAATTTCGCGTCGCCGGCCGGCCAGAAATTGAACTTCCAGATTAACACACCCAAAGCCGCGGCGAAAAGGGTGTGCGCCAGATAGACCGGATAAAAGGCCAGAGTAAGAGACTTGCCTGAACCGGCCGAAGCCCAGAACGCGAAATCCCGGATAACCGGCGCGGTTATATGGCTGCCCGCCCAGGCGGCATTTGTGGAAATAAGCGAAACAACCAGTTGCGCAATCAGCGCCAGAGCGCACAGCTTAAGGCCGGAGGCTATATGCCTGTTTCTTATATAGCTGGTCTTCATGTCCTCCAGAGTGATGACGGAACAGAGGACAAGCATGGCTATGCCGAAAACCCAGCAGATGACGGTGTAAAACATAAAACGGGCCTCTCTTAACTATATATGTGAATATTAAAGCAAATATTAGGAGGAGAAAAGGTCCAAGGAAGACTGATGACCGGGGTCAGAGCAAAGGTCTCAGATACTCCAGCAGGAAAACGTCCAGATTGACCTTTGACAGAACGACCTTACGCGCGCGCTCGCCCAGAGCGGCCTGTTCCTCGCCGGGCATGGCAAGAACGCGGCGTATCCCGTCCGCAAGGGACTTGACGGAGAGAGTCTTGTACAGAAACCCCGTACGTCCATGCTCTATGTATTTGGCCATCCATTCCGTGCCGCGGCAAAGAACCGGCCTTTTGAGGGCCATGGCCATGAACATCGTTGGCATTCCGGCCGTAGGATTGATATGCCCGTCCCTGACCGGAGCCACGCTCAAATCGGCATTAAAAACCAGTTCCTTTATGCGATGTATGTTAGAGTTGAAATCCATAACATCCACCCGCTCCGCGAGTTTTTCAGGGATGCTCAGGCTGGCGTTTGTCGCCACCTTAAGGCGCACATTATCCGGAACGAGGGAAAGGGCTCCAAGAAGTTCGTCAAAACTGCGCCCCGCCGTGCCGGCCGCGAATATATAGCCTCCAGCCGGAGCTTTCCTGCCCGGAGAGTAGTAGGTGCAGTCGAGACAGTATTCCCGCCGGACTATGGATGAGGACTGTACGCCAAAATCGGTCCAAAGGATTTCGCTGTCAAAGGAAAACACGGAAACCCGGTCAAAGAACCGGAAAAGTCCTTTCCGGGCCATCACCTCCGTGGCCCGGCTCTGACCCCGTAAAGGTGCCAGATGGTTCGCAACGAAGAGCTTGCGCTTCGCGGCCGTTTTCAAAAGGAGGGAAATATAGGTTTCCGCTCTGTTCGCCCGGAGAGGAAGGTCAAGAAAAATCGCCGCTTCATAGTCCTTCCCTTCAGTCAGGGCAGACGCCTGCGCCGGGGAAAAGACCGGAGCCGTTACGCCGCAGCGGTTTTTTTCAGGGGACATGAAATCATACCGGTATTCGAAACCTGACGCCACGTCCAATACCGCGCCAAGCTTCGAAGCAGCGCGAAGGGCCGCCTGCTGGAAATGCATGTTCTCCGGACAGTCCTCAAGATTGACCAGCAGGAAGCGCTTCTTCATGAAATCAGAGTATCCAGCGGAGCGAGTCGGACTTCCTGGGCCACAGCGCGTCTATTTCTTTAACCGTCAGGAATGAGCAGGAATGATTGGCTCGGGAGGCCTTAAGGAAGTCCACGTAGTGCAGGAAAGGACTCCAGCTTGCCCCGTCGAAAGCCGCAACACGGAAGAATACCCCCGCGACACGCCTTGCTGCAATACCCCGCCTGGTGTCCCGGATTATCTCGAGAGTATTCAGCGGGATGGGGTCTCCCGGGTCATAATGCGTCAGATTTACGTTTGCCGTCAGATGCTTGTAATGGAACCGTTCGGTGGGAAAAAGCGGCTTGCCCGCCGCAAAAAACAGGAAGCCGGCCGCGTCGGCCGCGGCCTGGGTGTTCCGGTCATACATATTGAACGGAGGAACGAACGCGGGAAAATACAGGTCCCCGAAAAGAGCCTCCATCGCCTTTTTGCCCTGCGCCATGTCGGAGGCCTGTTCCTCGGCTTTACGGACCGGGCCGAATTCGTAAGGCTGGGCTCCTTCAACCGAATTATGGTTGCAGGCCTTCCAGCCGTACTGTATCACCGAAAACAGTTCCCGACGCTGTTTTGAACGGAAAAAAGAAGGCAGCGCCTTGTCTGCCAGAGCCGGGACAACCGCGTATGAAACCGGGATTTCCGCCTCGTAGAACGCGTTGAAAACCTTCTGAAAAACCGGATCCGCCGCAGTTATTCCGTCGGCACGAAGAAAAACGTATTTTTCCTTTGTCATGCTTCCACCATCCAGGGATCTGGGGCGAAGTAATCGCCCGATGCCGCGTAAGCGGCGAAACGGCTGCCCCCCATGCATTTGCCAACGTCCGGGCAGGCACGGCAGCGCGATGGCAGAGAATCCTCGCTCCGCAGCCTGCGCATGAAAGGCTTGTTCCAGGCAGACGCCATGTTCAGCCCCAGCCGCTTGTCCAAGCAATAGCTGGGCTTCAGGAAACCTCTGGCGTCCAGCACCAGCCGCGTGTGGCCATCGTCGAACGCCGCCCCGAAGAACCGCCTGTTGCGCGCGCCCGCCCCGAAAAGGCAGAGTGGAACCGGATTCGCAATCTTGAGCTCCACGCCTTCCAGGCCGGACCCGTCAAGCAGCTTCAGCAGCCGTCTGATATCGCCGACGCCTATATCAAAAGCCGGAGCATAATCGTCCGCGCCCATCATTGGACGGTAAAACTCCCATTGCTGGGGACGCAAAAACTCTACCAAATCGCGGTAGCGCTTGAAATTGTCCAGAAGCACATGGGATATGACCGTGCCCAGGCGCAGAATCGGAATGCCGGAGCCGCGTACGCGCGCGATGTTCAGCAGCTTGGCGCGAAATAAGTCCCCGGTGCCGCAAAGGTAACGCTCCGTCCGCTCGTCGCAGCCCTGAAGCGAAACCAGGACATCGTCCACGTTTTCCTCTATCAGGGCAAGCCTGCCGGAATCAAGCAGCGTTGCATTAGTGTTAAGAATGTTGAAGAAGCCCTTTTCCCGTGCGCAGGCTAGAAAACCCGGCAGTTCTTTACGAAGGAGCGGCTCTCCCCCTGTAAAGCGCGCTATCTTGATTCCCATGCGCGCGGCCTGACCGAGCATTCCGGTTACAGTCTTGGCGGAAGGACCTGCGCATTTGCCTTGAGAAAAACAGGCGCGGCAATGGTAATTGCAAGAGCCCGTAACCTCTATGCAAAGTTCGCGCGGCACGTCCCTGACGGACAAAAGCCCGGACATGAACAGCTCCGTCAGCGGCATATCACAGGGAATGCCGGGGCACTTATCGCGCAGACGACAGGCAGCGCACTGCCGGAGACGCCTGCATTTTGCGCCGGAGAAATGCTCAACATGGTCCTCGGCACCGGGGAGAAAACAGGCCGGCACGCCCCGGATGCCTATCCTGAAACCGGTCTCGAAATCATTGAGGAAATCGAAAATCGCGTTTTTTGACAGATGCAACGCGCCTGAATCCGGCACGGAGAACATGCCGGCGGCGCCTATTATCACAAGGGAGTCCTTGCGGTTAAGCAGAACCTCCGCACCCATGCCGCGCAATTCGGCACAGGCGGAAGAAACAGTGCGGCTCATTGCCATACCCGCCGCCTGATAGTCTCGGGATTGGCAACAGAAGGCGACAGTTCACCAAAGCCGAATTTTTTTGCGTAGTCGGCACGCAGACCGGCGCAAATGGAACGCAAACCGCATTTCTTGCACACCGTCCCCTGCGCCTTCTCGTACATATCCACATGCTTCTCCAGCACAAGTCGCTGGGTGTCGGCGGAACATTCCTCGAAGCCCCCGAGGTGGCACAGCGGCATTCCGTCCACCATCACCTTCACGCCGCGTCTCGCGGCTGTTTCAAGCCCGGCCCTTATATAAGGGGAGCATTCGGATATGGATGGAATAAGTTCGCCCCGCTTCAGGACCGCGCCGTTATTGATGATGAAATAGGCGTTGACGTAAAACAGGCCCGGGAAGTTTTCCGACACATAATCTATATAACGGGGGAAAGAAGAATAGTTGAACTTGTTTATGACAAAGGTAAATACAACCCGCGCACGCCCGCCATCCAGCAGTTTGCGTATTCCGGCGACTTTGGCCATGAACCCGCCGGAAGTGCCGGTCAGGTAATCATGAAGACGCGGCAAATGGGACGGGAAATTAACGTTGAAACACGATACTCCGGCCTCCAGTACAGGCTCCATCACGGAATCATCGGACAACAGCGTTCCGTTGGTGAAAACAGTGGCCTCTATACCTTTTTCGCAGGCACGGCGCACCCAGTATGGCAGTTTTGCGGAAAACAACGGCTCTCCGCCCTGAAAGGAAACCTGCGTATGGCCGGCATCAAGGACCGCCTCTATCTCCGCGGCAGACTGCCCCCTGCGCCTTCCAGCCGCCAGGCAATAAACGCAGCGCTGGTTGCACGCGGAACGCAGGACAATCTCAGGGGGCTTCATGGTTTTTCGCCGCATAGTTCACCGGGGGGACAATTCTGCCGCCCCTTTCTCAAGATAATACTCTTTTAGCAGGCCGCAGCAACATTTACGAAGAACGCATCCCCGGCACTTTTCCCGCGGGAAAACAGCGTCCGAAGGGGCGAGGGTGGATTCTGCATGGGCACTCAAGGCGGCGGGAAGAACGCAAAGAGGAAAATGGTAGAGCCGGAAGTCAAAACCGGCAAGCGATTTCCGCGCGGCCCTGACCGCTCCGGCCGCGCCTGAAAGAGGCAGGTCCAGCAGTCCGGCGTTTTTAACCGCCCGGCCGGTGGATTTATGGAAAAGAATTGTAAGGCGATAGCCTTCCCGGCCCAAAACCCGCTTCAGCATCGCCAGGGTTTTACCGAGATGAGGCGCGGTTTGTCCATGAAGAACAAGCCGTATCTCAATCGTCATACCGGACTTTCGGAAAGCCAGCAGATTTTTTATGCCAGAAACGGCCTGTTCAAAGGAGCCCGGGCAGCCGGCGACCGCGTCATGGATTTCCGGGTCCGGCCCGCATAAGGAAACCGCCACTCGCAGATTGCGCGACGGCAGGGCGCAAAAACGACGGGCGAAGTCCTCATAAGAAAACATCCTGCCGTTGGTGAGCAGGCAGACGCCGCCCGGAGCGTGTGCCGCGCAGAATAGCCGCATAAGCCGGAAGAAATCAGGATGAAGAGTCGGTTCCCCCCCGGTCAGAAGGAAATAACCGGAATCCCCCCTGCGGCGCTTGAAGGCGCTTTTGTCCCCCCTTTGATACCGGGCAAGGCGTGCGCTGACAGCGTCGAAAGAATATTGTCTGCGGGAAGAACGGAAAAATGATTCCGGCCTGGTGCACATCAGGCAGTTGTTATTGCATCTGTTCCAGAAAAGTATGTCAGGCACCGCGCACTCCGGCCAAATCACGGAAGAAACCCGGGTAGGAAATCCCCGCGCACTCCGGTCCGCATATTTCGGAAGTCCCGGCGGCGAAAGAAGCGGCCACGGCGCCTGCCATGCACACGCGGTGGTCCCCGTCAGGCTGAATCCTTCCGGGCGAGAAATGTGATGCGCCCTCTATTGCGACACCGTCGGAAAGTTCGGCAGCGTGTACGCCCAGCGCCGTAAGGAATGCGGTTATGCCGCTAAGTCTGTCGGATTCCTTTTTACGCAGTTCTCCCGCGCCGCTGATTACAGTGAGCCCCCTTGCCATTGCGGCCGCCAGCGCGAGCGCGGGGATTTCGTCCACCATCGAAGGAATGTCGGCGGGCCCGAACACTCTGCCCGCAAGTTTTTTGCCGCGCACTTCCACATCACCCGCGGGTTCTCCGCAAAGGGACTGATTCCTCCTGACTGTTATATCCGCGCCCATGCGTATTAGCGCGCCAAGCAGGCCTGTCCGAAGCGGATTAAGCAGCACTCCTCGGGCTATGAAACGGGACCCGGGCGACGCTGCCGCCGCCGCTATGAAAAACGCGGCGGAGGAGATGTCCCCAGGCAGCGAGAGTTCAGTCCCGCGCAGTGTCTGTCCGCCAAGCACCGAGCACTGCCCGTCACGCCTGAAGACCGCCGCGCCGAACAGAGGCAGCATGTTTTCCGTGTGGTCCCGCGTCTGGACTGATTCGATCACCGTAGTTACCCCGGCGGCGTTAAGGCCAGCCAACAGTATCGCGCTTTTCACCTGCGCGCTGGGTACCGGCATTATATATGTAAGAGGATTCAGCGGCCCGCCGGTTATTGATACGGGAGGCTTGCCGTTTTTAAGATGGAACGAAGCCCCCATCAATCCCAGGGGGAAAGCGACCCTGTCCATTGGCCGCCGAAGCAGGGATTCATCCCCGGTAAGAACAGACCGGAAGGACTGTCCCGCAAGAACCCCGCACAGCAGACGAATGGTTGTCCCGGAATTGCCGCAGTCAAGCGCCTGCACCGGAAGCCTGAGTCCGCGCAGTCCGGTTCCGCGCACAACGGCGGCCCCATGCCTGATTGTTATGGAAACGCCCAAGGCACGCAGGCACGAGGCAGTGGAAAGAACATCGGCTGATAACGGAATATTGGATATGCGGCTCTCCCCCAACGACAACGCCGCCAGGACAAGAGCGCGGTGCGCGCAGGATTTGTCTCCGCAAAAGGAGAGCGAGCCGTTAATTCTCTTTGTCCCGCCCTTTATGTGCCTTATATGTGCCATTTTTAAGGATACCGTCCAAACAGCGCAGGCCTTTTAAATAAGAAGAGGCTCCGCCACCCATGAAAACTTTCGCGCACGCGCCGCCGGTTATGGACTTTCTGCGGAACGGCTCCCTGCTTTCGATATCGCTCAGATGGACTTCGACAGCGGGCAGCGCGCTGGCCTCCAGAGCGTCGCGGATGGCGACGCTGTAATGCGTGTAAGCTGCGGGATTTATCAGTATGCCGTCGGAAGAGGCAGAATGTTTCTCGATAAAATCTATGATTGCGCCTTCGCTGTTTGACTGAAAAAACAATGTTTTAAGACCAAGCCGAAGCGCCTCTTTACGCACGGCCGCGTTAAGCTCCGAAAGCGTCATGCTTCCGTAAACGGAAGGATTTCGCCGTCCCAGCGTCTTCATGTTCGGACCGTTTATCACCAGTATTTTCATTTTCCGGCCTTGTCCAGTGAGGGAAGCCGCCTTAAAATCTCCGCCGCTATTTCAGCCGGAGTTGCGGCCCCGCAGCGTATACTAATGTCCGACGCGCCGTAAAGACCGGCCCGCGCGGACAACAGCGAACGGACTTTCGCCGCAATTCTTCCCCTTTGCGTCTCGCCCACAAGAGGATAGGAGGACGGGTCTTTTGCTATTCGTCCGACAATGTCCTTTTGTGAAGTCCTGAGCCAGACGGTGACACCATTTTTCCTTCGCAAAACGTTCAGTCGGCCTCGGTTGAAATGGAGCCCCCCGCCGAAAGAAACCACCACCCCGTGCCGTGAGAGCAGCTTCTCCGCGCAACGGGATTCGACAGAACGAAAATATTTTTCGCCGCGTTCTATTATAAGTTCAGCGGGACTCCGGCCCGAAATCTTTCTGACATACATATCCGTATCGAAATGCGGCATTCCGGCAAGGCGGGCAATTTCGCGCCCCACCGACGTCTTTCCGGCGCACATGAAGCCGGCCAGATAAATGGAAGGACCCGAAGTCTTTTTCAGGCCGTTTTTTTCCGCCATGCGGCAACCCGTTCCCTTATTTCCGGCAGACTGTCCCCGCCGAATTTTTCAAGAAGCGCGCCCGCAATCACAAGCGCCGCCAAGGACTCCCCTATTACGGACGCGGCAGGAACCGCGCATATGTCCGACGTGGCTGAAACGGACATTTCAGCCTTCCGCTTTTTTATATTCACCGAAGCGCGGGGGCCCGCGGTACCAGGGATGGGCTTCATCGCCGCGCGAACAAGTATGAGGGAGCCGTTTGAAACCCCGCCCTCGATTCCCCCGCAATGATTGCTTTTTCTGACAATACGGCCGCCAGACAAGGAGAACTCGTCCACGCAGGCACTCCCGCAGGACGAAGCGAGGGCGCGTCCCCGGCCTACTTCCACGCTTTTGACGCCGTTGAGAGACATGAACGACTGTGCCAGAAGACCGTCAAGCCGCCTGTCCCATTGCACATGGCTTCCAAGGCCGGGTGGCACTCCGTAGACAGCGACTTCAAATATACCGCCGAGCGTGTCCCCTTTCCGGGCCGCGGCCTCCACAGCCACAGCCATCGCCTCTCCGGCGTCGCAGCTTATCGCGCGGGCGCGGTTTGAGAGAACGGCTTGGCGCGCCCTCTCTGCTTCGCGGGGGAAAACGGACCAGTCATTTACGTCACCGATTGAAAGTGTGCGCCCCACCGCCATGATGCCGTTTTCGGCTAGCAACCGCATGGCAAAACAGCCGACGGCCACGCGGGCGGCGGTCTCGCGGGCGCT